>Ga0172372_10012325_pt1 | contig 10731 bp, 9 predicted proteins | sample LakKiv5m_2_FD_114544 | JGI IMG/M metagenome (GOLD analysis project Ga0172372, IMG submission 114544) | Freshwater microbial communities from Kabuno Bay, South-Kivu, Congo - kab_092012_9.5m | ecosystem: Environmental > Aquatic > Freshwater > Lake | place: Democratic Republic of the Congo... | reverse complement strand
TCGTCCTTACGTCGCTTGTCGGTAAAAATTGAGTTCATCGACTCAAGGGCTTCTTTTTTCCAAGCACTAATTTGATTTTGGTGAAGGTCGTATTTGTTGGCTATTTCAGCCAAGGTCTTTTGTTCTCGGAGGGTCTCAAGGGCGACCTTTCCTTTGAATTCTGCACTAAATTTTCTTCTTTGAGACATAATTTCTCCTGTAACGGTTGGGATTTTACAGGCCATGTCACCACCTTAAACCATCTTTAAAATCTTCTCATTTTGGGGAGCCACTACACATTTTGGGAAACCACTACATTTATAAATTGGGTTAGATTAGTTTAAAGATTTAATCACACCTTGGACAAGATTAGTGATTTCTTTATCGCTCATCTTGCACTTAATAGGCAAAGCGATGCTTCTAGATAGTAGATCGTAGGTGTTGGGCCAATATTCATTCAAATTTAAGTGGTATCCATTTTTTTCATTAAAAATGTGGGTCCATGAACCAGCGAAGTGCCAGTCAAGCGCTTCGGGTAAAATTTTAATACAAATACCTTGTTTTAAGAGTTTTTCAGTTACTTTTTTGGTTTGTTCATCGGACTTAAAATGAATAATCATGGTGTCTCCTGTTCCGGTAGTATCATTTAATACCGGACGAATATAAAGGGAAAGGTTCTGCATTTTTTTTTTAATAGTATCAAAATTATGTTGTTGTTTTTTGAGAAGGTCAGGTAGTTTTTTGAGCTGAGCTAAGCCAACTGCTCCAGAAAGTTCACTCATCCTAAAATTTAGACCTGGCTTTCTTCGGGGATCTTTACCCCTAGGTAAATTTAGAACATGCATATGTCCATGATCTGAAAATTCGGCCATTTTATCATACAACTCTTTGTCGTCTGTAACGACCATGCCGCCTTCACCAACAGTTATGCTTTTTCCCATATCAAACGAAAAACTTCCAATTTGTCCAAAAGAACCAAGCTTTTTTTGTTTAAAGGTGCCACCTAGACACTGTGCGGAGTCTTCAATTAAAATAAGGTTGTTTTTCTGACAAATTTCAAGAATCTCATCCATTTTAGGCGATTCCCACATGGGAATCGATACAATCGCTTTTGTTTTAGAAGTGATGGCTTTTTTAATAGCTTCAGGGTCAAGGTGATAGGTTTCATCGATTTCCACGGGAATTGGTGTTGCTCCTAAAGCGATGATGGCTTCAACAGGAGCGACAAAGGTAAATGACGAAGTGATCACTTCGTCATCAGTTTGTATACCTGCACCAGCAAGGGCACAATGAATGGCGGCTGTCCCACTTGAAACTGCATGGGCATATTTGACTCCAATAAACTTAGCAAAGTCTTTTTCAAACTTATCCACAGCCCAATTTCCGGCTCCATATCGAAACAAACTAGGGCAATCATTTTCGAAAATTTTCGAAATAGATTCTAGTTCTTCTTTTCCGATTAACTCATATCCTGGCAAGTGATGCTCCTATATTCTATATTTGTTACACAAGATAAGGGAAAATAGACAAAATCAACAGGGTAAGGCCTAGCTTAGGCAATCTTATCCTTATAAGTTTTTGATATAAGAAATAAAAGGTTCTTTACTGGTGATTAGTAGCAATAGAGGAGCTCGAGAGGAAATTTAGACTCGGCTCGAACAGTTAGAATAAATTAAAAAAAAATTTAAAAATTAGTTATGAACTAAAAATAAGGCATTGGATTAAATTCGAGACTGAGGAAGATTTAATAGAAAATGTTTATGTGAAAAAATTCCATTGAAGAACACAATCTTCTTTTAACTCAATGGTCGAAGTCTTTCCAATGAGTGAATTGATATCTTTTGGAGAGATCCCATGAGCAGGTCTTTTCCAAGTTAAATCATCATACTCGATCACTTTTCCTTTTGGAATGGGTCTCATGGAAACAAGACTGCGACGAGCATTTAATCTAGCTAATTGTTCTGTTTGAAGTGAGACTACATCTGATTGCCCTAAGCATTTAAAAACGACTTGCAGTCTTTGATGAAAACGCTTAAGATCGTGCCTGTCCATTGCGTGGTAATGATCGTTACCAGGCAGACTTTTGTCGTGAGTGAAGTGTTTTTCGATAATTTGAGCGCCTAAAAGAGTGGCTATTTCTAAGTTATGCATGTCTTTTGGCATAGTGTGATCTGAATAGCCTATGACAATTTTAGGGAAATGTTCTTTTAAACCTGAAATCATGGCTAGATGAGCATGCTCATCGGGTGTCGGGTAGTTTAGTACACAGTGCAATAGCGAATAGGGAACTTTGTTGGCTTCAATCCAAGAGCAAGTTTCAAAAATTTCGTGTAAGTTGGCTGCTCCAGTTGAAAGCAATATTGGTTTACCGAATGAAGTTAAAATTTCAATGAAGGGTTTGTTATTTAAGTCGGAAGAAGAGATCTTATGAACAGTCATTAAGTCATTAAGGAATTTAGCTGATTCAACGTCAAAAGCAGTGCTAAGAAATTCAATGCCCCGTTGATCACATACCTTTTTTAGGCATTCAAATTCATCTTTCCAAAAACTATCATGTTTTTTAAATAGTTCATATTGGCTAGATGTCGGCTCAAAATTTTGATCCCAATAAGCTGGAGAATCTTTAGAAGCAAGCGTTTCGGCTTTGTAGGTTTGAAATTTTATAGCATTAGCCCCACCTTCCACCGCTTCATCAACAAGCCTTTTAGCTAAATCCAAAGAACCTTCATGGTTTACCCCTACCTCTGCGATGATATATGGGTAGACGGGTGACCGAGAAGGAGCGGATGCTATGATCTCAGCAAGATTTCTTTTTTGCTCAAACATAATTTGATCGAACTAAATTTTAAAAATTAAAAAGATGGATGAATTTTAGCGCTGGGTAGAAAAGGTAAAAGGTAAACGATAAATAAAAATTTAACGTGTAGAGTAGGTGCTTTGTTCTGTGTCAGTGGTTAGTGTGTCGTCTGTAGAAGTTGAAATTTTATAAAAGGTTGGTAAACGTTAGATGGAATACGTAAAATCAGAGTAAGGCTTTGGCTTAGAATCACTTGAGCATATCAACTGCAAAATATGCTGTAGTTGTTGGTTTGGCATGATAGCGTTTAGAAGAAACGGTGAGGTTTATCCTGTTTAATTCTGAGTGTTAAGTTTAAGGATAGGAAAAAAATTTAGCAAAATGTTAAAGGTCGTGGTTGAAATTTTCCTAAGATTAGAGCATCAAATTCATTTTTATGTTAATTCTCTAGCTAATGGCAAGGCGCTAACTATTAAAATGAAAGAAGTTGTTAAGGATGAATTCACAGGTTAAAATTTATTTTTAGATGCCCAATCATAAACATAATTCAAAACCCTTGCTTCTAGTTGAAGGAGATGTAAGGCTGTCAGGTCAGGCTCAGTTTGTGGCCTATTGGGATCTTTGGGATGTTCCTAAGCCATCTGTCTCAATACCGGCTTTCTTAGATTTACATGGAGAAAGTTTAAAAGAAATTTATACTCAATGGTGTTGGGCATTCAATACTTCAGAAATTAGAGATAAACCACTATATAAATATTTTTCCTCGCCCCTCCTATATGGTTATTCATTTTCTTGGCAGACTAATTTAATAGAGCGTTTAGGAGCGTCACCGATGATTTATTGTGTGATGAAGTTATTAGCCCTAGAAAAGTTTTATGACATGGAAAAATTCAGCAGTCTTGAATACATTGGCGATGATAAAAACTTATCAGAAATATTGTATCAATGGTGCAATGACTTAGGCATAAATTATAAACATCGACCTAATAAAAAAGATACTTTTTCGATTAAAAAATTTTTAAAAAAACAAGTGAGTTATTTATACCTTGCTAACTCAATCCTGTACTTTATAAAATATGCTCTATTGCGCTGGCTATTGATAAAACTTTATTGTGACAAATCAAGTCAGGAGAAAATGAAATTCACGTCTTGTTTTGTATCTTACTTTCCTTCCATTGACTTAGCAGCATTAAAAACTGGAAAATTTAAATCAAACTATTGGGGTGATCTTCCTGAAAGAGCGGTTGAATGGAAATGTAAAACAAGATGGATTTGGATGTTCTTGAGTTCACCACAACTGACATTTAGAGAATCTATTAAAGCGAGGAATAAACTTAATAAAAAAAATGCGTTACAACATTTTGAATTACTAGAAGAATCTCTGTCCTTCAAAATGATGGTTCTCACATTAAGAGAGTTTTTTAGACTAAGATCGGTATTTTTAAAATTAAACATCCCCTCCTCGCTATTCCAAATCAAAGGAAAGGGATTGAATTTTTATAAAATGGTTGAATCTGAGTTTAAAAATTCATACCAAGGTGTGCGTTTGATGAGAAATATTTTATTGGCAGGATGTTTTAAGAATGCTTTTCTTGGCCAAGAAAAAGAGCTTTATTACTTATGGGAAAATCATAGTTGGGAACAAGCCATGCTTGCAGCTTGGAAAGAGAATCAAAAAGGACAAGCAAGAGCCGTTGTACACTCAAATCAATGCACCTCTGAGATGTATCTGATGACTTTTAGCGGATTAAAGTTACGGCAAACAGACATGGATTTGCCTCATGTCGATGCCTACATAACAATTGGAGAACATGCTCGTCAAATGATGTGTAAATTGGGATGGCCCTCTGAAAAAATATACGTTGCAGAAGCACTGAGATACCAGCATCTACTCAACTTCAATTCATTTAATTTAGAGTCTAATAACACCAACACAATTAAAAAGACCCTTCTGATTGCAACGGGCTACTCCATTCATGAAGTGGAAAAAGTTGTCTTGTTGTTAGAAGCTATTGAATCGGAACCAGTTTTGGATGAATATGCTAAGATCTTGTTTAAAAGCCATCCTTTCTGTCCTGTTGATAAGCTTTTGAAAGGAAAAAAAATTCGAAATAAGATCAAAATATGCCACACTCCCCTTTTTGAGCTTTTTAAAAAGGTAGACGTGATTTTACTCTCCAATTCAACCTCTGTTGCGAGTGAGGTCGCATGGTTAGGATTGCCGCTCCTCATTACCTCTCCTGAAGGGAGTTTAGATACGAGCCCTTTAAGAAAAAAAGTGAACTATATAGATCATAAACTTGACCTCATAAAGATGTTAAAATCTCCTGTAAAAGTAGAAATTGAAAAGGACACCTATTGTTTAGATTCAAACCTGCCAAGGTGGCGAAACATCCTTTCGTCACCTACATTACAGAACACCGACGCGCCTGCGTTTAAAAACTCATGATCGTGTTAGCCTCTTGCCACCCACCAACCAAATATTTCCCTAAAGTTAGTTAAACTAAACGCAAAGACGATGAATTTAAAAAATATCAAAAATGTCCCTCGGTACTGTTTTGGGAGGGGTGGATTTTCAGAATTAGACTCGATCTTAAAAAATAATAACGCTCGTGGTACGACAGCTTATTATGTGGATATATTTTTTAAAAATAAACCCTTAAGCTCCAAGTTACCTATTGCAGATGGTGATGTTCTTGTCTACATCGACACTCATGAAGAGCCCACCACAACACTAATAGACGAACTAGTGACGTCATTGAAAACAAAATTAACTACCGTCAACGCAGTCGTCGGTATTGGTGGAGGCATATGTCTGGATGTTGCGAAAGCCGTTTCCAATTTGTTGGGAAACCCTGGAAAGGCTGAAGATTACCAAGGTTGGGATCTGTTAAAATCACCTGGCGTTTTTAAAGTAGGCATTCCAACACTTTCAGGAACGGGTTCTGAAACGTCAAGAACATGTGTTCTCACCAATATCAAACGCGGTATAAAATTAGGCATGAATAGCGACTACACTATGTTTGATCAATTGATTTTAGATCCCGATTTAACTGCTACAGTACCCAGAGATCAATATTTTTATTCTGGCATGGACACCTATTTGCACTCTATGGAGTATCTAAATGGTCGCAATAGAACTCCTTTGGTTGATACTTACGCAGAAAAATCCATCGAGCTATGCCGTGAGGTTTTTTTGAGTGATGACATGATGAGCGATCTTGCTAGAGAAAAAATGATGATAGCTTCTTATTTTGGGGGAGCTGCCGCCGGAACGGTAGGATTAGTGCACCCCTTTTCAGCCGGACTGAGTGTTGCAAACCATACCCATCACTGCATCTCAAATTGCATCATCATGAATGTGCTAGGAGATTTCTACCCAAATGAATTCTCTGAATTTTCAAACATGATGAAAAAACAAAATGTAACTTTGCCCAAAAATATTTATGCCACATTATCTGAGCAACAACGTGACCAATTGTACTTAAGCACGATATGCCATGAGAATCCCCTAAAAAATGCCTTAGGAGACGAATTCAAAACAATTTTAACTAAAGAAAAAGTTCTTTCCATTTTCTCAAAAATATGAACCCTTCTTTAAAATAGATTGTTCGAATGTTGGAAAGAATTAAAATAATCGTTATTCCTGCAATAAAAAAAAATGTTGCATTCCCAGATGATTTAATTAAAAAACTTCATGGCGTAACGCTAATTCAACGAACCATCGATTGCGCAAAAAAAATAGGCTCAACAGTTTTTGTGATAACAGATTCTGAAGAAATTCATTTAATCTGCCAGCGCAATAATATCTTTTCAGATTTCAATCAAACACATGACAGTGAGTTGATCAAGTGCCTTGATCGAATGATCCTACTGCTGAATAAGCATGAATTAAATTGTGAAGATATTCTACTGCTGTCACCTTACGCCCCAATTCTGAAATCAGCAGAAATTATGGATGCGTACAATGCCTTCCTTGAAAGTGGAGCACATGAACTAAGGTCTTTTAAAGAGGAAACGCGTCCCATTTACCAAGTCACCAATAATACGGCAGAGTTTTGCGAATCTTTTCAAAAAAAGATCCTCGTCCAACAAGATTCACTGTACATTTATAGACTTGATCTTCAAAAAGAAAATGATCAACGTAAAATTTTTCCCTTTATATTAGACAAAGATAGTATTGAAATTCATTCTCATCGAGATTGGTGGATATGTGAAAAAATCTTAAAACGAAAAAGAATTTTATTTAGAGTGATTGGCAATAATGTCGTTGGCATGGGTCATATCTATAGAACCTTGAGTATCGCACATGAAATAAGTGATCACGAAGTTGTGTTCATTTGTGATGAAAAAGAACGATTAGCCGTTAATTCAATTGCCGGCAGTGAGTACTGGATAGAAGCCGTCGCTCAAAACCAAATTGTAAACAAAATCCTCACGTTAAAGCCTGACATGGTTATTCATGATCAACTGGAAACCGATCTCAATGACGTTTTATTGCTGCAAAAAAAAGGGATAAAGGTTGTGAATTTTGAAGATCTGGGCCCAGCAGCTCCAAAGGCAGATCTAACCATTAATGAATTGTACGATGACCCCCAGTATGAATCTACAAACACTCTTTGGGGCAATAGCTATAGTTTCTTGCGCGATGAATTTGAGGGAGCAAAAATAAAAACTGAATTGTCTAAAATTGAGCGGATCCTATTGACTTTTGGAGGCACTGATCCCTCCAATTTCACCTTGAAATCTTTGAAGATTTTATTGCCTTATTGTCACGCAAGGGGAATAACCTTGCACATAGTCAGTGGTTCCGGTTATCTATTTAAAACTTCATTGGAAGCATTCTTGAAAGATCATGGCGATAAAAATATAACCTTTACAAATGCCACAGGTGTCATTTCAAAAATTATGGAGCGTGTTGATCTAGCCATCTGCTCAAATGGAAGAACCGTTTATGAATTGGCTCACATGCATATCCCCGCTATCGTCATTTCTCACCATGAAAGAGAGCAAACCCACAAGTTCGCTTGTGAAGAAAACGGCTTTATCCCCTACCACGATTTCAATGAAGCTATTTCTGAAAATTTAATTGCATTGGTGGATAGATTTGTGAGTGATAAAATTTATAGAGACACATTTTTCAGCAGGATATGCCAACACGACTTCAGTCGCAATAAAAGTAAGGTCATAAATTCTATCCTCGGACTTTTATAAAATGAAAATTGTCGCTCTAATTCAGGCACGCATGAGTTCCACTCGTTTACCTGGAAAAATGATGATGTCTTTTAGAGGGGCTCCTATCATCGAATGGGTCATAAGAAGAGTCTCACAATCTAAATATTTAGATCAGGTGGTTCTGGCAACCAGCGATCAAGCAGAGGACTTAACCTTGGTTGCGGAAGCAAACCGCCTGCATTGCAACTATTACACCGGTAGTTTAACAAACGTGTTGGATCGTTTTGTAGACGCAGCTAAGTTTTTTTCCGCGACTCATATAGTTCGCATTTGTGCTGATAATCCACTGATTTCAGGCGCTCAGATTGATGTTTTAATCCATGAGTATCAAAAAAGAAACGTTGACTATATCTACAATCATATACCCAAGAACAATTTATATCCTGACGGGCTCGGTGCAGAGATGATTTCCTATGACTTGTTGTGTGAACTTCAAAAAAAAGCTTATTTGCCACGGCATCAAGAGCATTGCTTTAGCTATATTTTGGATCATCCTGATCAATTCAAAATAAAAACTTTTGATCCTCCAGAGGAATGTTTGCAACACCCTGAATTAAAACTAGATATCGATACCTTACAGGACTATATAAAACTAAATAGACAGGCTTTTGAAATTGACATGAGTGACGCTCAAGTCATCCAAGTGGCCATCTCTGCTAATATCACAACCTGATACTCGCCGTTATGGAAAAGGTTTATTTAAAAAGACAATCTCCCATGATTTGAACTTGGAATGACTTTGCTAGATTCAGAAAATTTATGCGTTGATATTGTAATTCCCTTGTACAACGCAGCCGAATTTATTGGTGCTACCATTGAATCTGTTCAAGCACAGAGCCATCAGAATTGGAAACTTTGGGTGGTGGATGACTTGTCTACCGATAGCGGACGTGAAATAGTTAAAAGCTATGCTCTAAAAGACGATCGCATTCGATTAATTGAATTGAGTGAGAATTTTGGTGGCCCTGCACTGCCTAGAAATAGAGGGATTCAGTCAGGGAAATCTGAATTTGTAGCTTTTCTCGATTCCGATGACCTCTGGGTACCAGAGAAATTGACCTTGCAACTAAACATCATGAAAAAAATGAATTCTATCGATTTTGTTTGCTCAAATTTTATTTTTTTCCCTAGAACAGACATCAAGGGCATTTGGTTGTTTAAAGATAGAATTATTCGTTATCAAAAGTTATTAAAAGCTCCTTTTGGATTAAAAGCTCAAACCAATGTGGTGAATTCCAGTGTATTGATACGCAGATCGGTATTTGAACGCGTGGGTTTTTTAGATGAAAATCCTTTTTTGATTGCATCAGAGGATTATGACTTCTGGTTGAGAGTATTAGCGGCAAAAGATAACTCAGGCTATCTCATGAAGGAAGCTCTTGTCAAATATCGTATTCACCAAAAAAATATTACTGGCACATCCAAAAGACAAGCGGAAATATTCGAACGTCTTGATTGTATTTTAAAAAAACACCCCCATCCTGACGTGATCAAATTGAGAAACTCAATTCCAAAAAAGTCCTATCTGAATCACCTAAAGTTGGAATTGTATACCAAGCCATTAAATATTCGTGATTTTTTAAAAATAAAAGTATCTATTGGGTCAAAACTATATTTATTAATATGTCTTTTAGCTAGACGTATGAGCGGCTATTGATGATCACTTTCAATTTCAATGGCTAAGGCAATCAGAGCGGCCCAATCATCATTATGATGAATTGAAGCCAAAGCCTGCCTCCATTTTCTTGCTCCTTTTAACCCATTGAACAATCCCAATAAATGTTTACTTGGATCAGACATTTTAGCGTCTTTGCTTAATTCACTCAAAACGTATTGATGAAATTGAATCAATACATCACTCCTAAGTTTAATTGGAACATGATCTGAATAAAGAAGTGAATCCACCTGAAAAAGACTGCACGGATCCTCGTAAGCCCTGCGACCAACCATCACAGAATCTATGTGTTCAAGATGCGGTAGTGCCGATTCTGCAGTGGTGATGCCACCATTGAGTTCAATATGCAAGTGCGGAAAATCTTTTTTGATTTGATAAACCCAATCGTACTTCAAAGGTGGAACGGTTCTGTTTTGTTTAGGAGACAGTCCCTTGAGCCAAGCGTTACGGGCGTGCAGAATAAAAAGTTTGCAGCCAGCTTTTGAGGTGGTTTCGACAAAAGAGTAAAAGTCGTCATAGTTGTCGTTGTCGTCAAGACCCAATCGAGTTTTAACGGTGATGGGAATGTCGGTGCTCTCGACCATGGCCTGAATGCCGTCAGCGACGAGTTGCGGCTCGGCCATGAGACAGGCGCCTATTTTACCTTCTTGAACGCGATCGCTTGGGCATCCAACATTGAGATTGATTTCATCGTAGCCCCAGTCTTGTCCAATTTTAGCACAAGCAGCGAGATCTTTTGGGTTGCTACCTCCAAGCTGCAAAGCCACCGGGTGCTCGGTAGGATCGAAGCGCAAAAAACGATCACGGTCGCCATGAATGATGGCGCCAGTGGTGACCATTTCAGTATAAAGAAAGGCGTGCTTAGTGAGTAGACGAGCGAAATAGCGGTAATGTCGATCGGTCCAATCCATCATGGGGGCGATGGCAAAGCGGCGTCTCATGGAACAACCGCGCTACTTTCGGGATTTGAAACTTCCAATTCTTTTAAGCTCGTGTGGATGAAATGCACCACCACATCCAAAACTTCAAGCGGATCGGGACGATT
>Ga0172372_10012323_pt1 | contig 10731 bp, 13 predicted proteins | sample LakKiv5m_2_FD_114544 | JGI IMG/M metagenome (GOLD analysis project Ga0172372, IMG submission 114544) | Freshwater microbial communities from Kabuno Bay, South-Kivu, Congo - kab_092012_9.5m | ecosystem: Environmental > Aquatic > Freshwater > Lake | place: Democratic Republic of the Congo... | reverse complement strand
CGGCGCCGGCGGGCAGCGTCTACGTCCAGCAATGCGTCTGCACCGCGTCGGGCTGGGCCGACTGCTCGGCGTGCATGACCGTTCCGGCTCCGTGAGCCTGCGCGACGGGGCCTTGCGCACCGCGCGGGCCCCGCGAGAAACTGCGCACCGTGCAGAAGCGAACCGCCCTGATCGCGGGCTCCGGCAGCATGATCGTCGGGGCCGTGTGCCTCTTGCTCTACATGCAGCGCTTCGAGCGGGAAGCCTCAGGCGGCGCGCTCATCCCGATCGTCGCGGCGCGACAGGAGCTGCTGCTCGGCACGGAGCTCACGGAGGCGATGCTCGTGGTGCGCGAGGTGCCCGAGCGCTACGTCGAGGGGCGGCACGTCCAGGCGCGCGATCTGCAGCGCATTCTCGGCATCCCGGTGACGAGCGAGGTCCACGCCGGCGAGTCGGTGCTCTGGACGGATCTCGCGAACGCCGAACAGCGCCGCGATCTCTCGGCGCTCGTGCGTCCGGGCCTGCGCGCGGTGACGATCGCGGCTGATCCGCGCGCCACGTTCGGTGGTCTGTTGCGGCCGGGAGACCGCGTCGACGTGCTCGTCACCACCGAGCGCGGCGAGCAGCAGGTCACGACGACCATCCTCCAGAACGTCCTCGTACTCGCGACGGGCCGCGACACGGGAGGTGGACGCCGCGAGGAGGCCGAGACCCGCGCCGGTCAGGTGACGCTCGGCGTGACGCTCGATCAGGGACAGACGATCGCGACGGCCGACGCGGAAGGCACCCTGACACTCGTGCTCCGCCACCCCGCGGACATCACGGTCGTCGAGGGGTTGCCGCCGCGTTCGACGAGCGATGTGCTGCGGCGCGCGACGCCTCCGCCGCCGCCCGTGCCGACGTCGACGGCGCCTGCCGCGGGGGCCCCCGTCGAGGGGATCCGCTGACGTGGGCACGGCGACCCTCGTACTCCGCTGGGCGGGCGTCGCCCTCGTACTCGGGGGCCTGGGCGTCGTCGCCGGGGTCGGCACGGCCGACGAGGACGGCTGGCCGCGACGGCGGTTCGCGCGCTACGCCGCCCACCTCGACCGCGGGCTCCGCGCCGTGCGGGCCGGCGTGACGGGGAGCGTCGTCGCCCGACTCCAGCTCGGCGCCGTCGTGTCGCTCTTCGTCGGCGCGCTGCTCTTCGACGAAGCCGCCCCGGCGCTGCTCGCGCCATTCGTCGTCGGAGTGCCGCTCGTCTGGCTCGACGACGCGTGGCGCAAGCGTGTCGCGCGCTGCGAGGAACAACTCGCGGGCTGGCTGGTGATGCTCGGCAACGCGATCCACGCGACGCCGTCGCTCGGCGAGGCGATCGCGTCGAGCGCGGAGCTCGCGGGCGGGCCGCTCGGCGACGAACTCGACATCGTCGTCAAGGAGACACGGCTCGGCGTGTCGCTCGACGAAGCCCTGCTGACCTTCGCGCGGCGCCTCGACAGCACGCTCGTCTCGGGCGCGTTCGCCGCGCTCGTCATCGCGCGACAGACCGGCGGCGAGCTCGGCCCGGTCCTCGAGGAGACGGCCGCTTCCCTCCGTGAGATGCAGCGCCTCGAGGGGGTGCTCCGCGCGAAGACGGCCGAGGCGCGCGCGCAGGCCTACGTGATGCTCGTGATTCCGTTCGTCGTCGTGGGCGCGATCTACGCCGTCGATCCGGTCTGGCTCGAGCCGCTCGGCACGACGACGCTCGGTTACGTCGTGGTCGCGGGGGCGACGGCGCTCTGGGTGGGCGCGGTGCTCGTCGCGCGCGCGGTGTTGGCGGTGGATCTGTGACGCGGCTGCTCTCCGTGCTCGCGCTGCTCGGTGTCGCAGCCGGATTCTTCTGCCTCGGCTGGGCGTTCGGGCTCGACGTGATCCCGGAGTCCGCGCGATTCGGCCTGCGCGGGCTGCGTCGTCGGCGTGCGCTCGAGGCCGGCGGGTTCTTCGCGTCGATCGAGCCCTTCGTGCGCTGGGCGACGCCGTTCGCGGCCGCGCTTCCGCTCGGGGGGATGCGTCCGCGCGTCGATCGCTTGTTGCGTCTGGCCGGCGACTGGCTCGGCGTGAGCGCCAACGAGTTCGTCGTGGTGTCGCTCGTGGGTGGCGTGGGCGGCCTGCTCGGCGGGCTCGTTGCGGTGGTGGCGTTCGACGTAGCGCCGGTGCTGCTCGTGGTGTTCGTCGCCGGAGGTGCGCTCGTGCCGTATCTGCAGGTGACGGGCCTCGCCCAGGCGCGACAGAAACAGGTCGATCGGGCCCTGCCGCCCGCCATCGACCTCGCCGCGCTCTGCATGGGCGCGGGGCTCGATTTCACCGCGACGTTGCGGCAGCTCGTCTCCAAGTCGGGGCGCGACGACGATCCCCTCCGCGAGGAGCTCGAGGTCATCCTCAGCCAGTTGCAGTTAGGCGTGACGCGACAGCGCGCGCTCACGCTCTTCGCCGAGCGCGTGCCGACGGACGGCGTCCGCACCTTCGTGCGCGCGATCGTGCAGTCCGAAGAGAAGGGCACACCGCTCGCAGATGCGCTGAAGGTGCAGGCCGTCACCCTGCGCACGCGGCGCAGCGTCCGCGGCGAGGAGGCGGCCGCGCGCGCGGCCGTGCTGATGATGGTGCCCCTCCTGCTCATCCTCTGTGCGATTCTCCTCGTTCTCATGGGGCCCTTCGTGATCCGAGGCGCCGAGGGAGGTTTCTGAGGGATGGAGCCGACGGCGCCGACGTCCGCGCACGATGCGCCGGCCACGCCGGATGGGGGAATCTCCGCGACGCGCGACGGGAAGCCGGGTGCGTCGCCGCTCGTGCTCGTGGGCGTGCCCATCATCGTCGGTGTGCTGCTGTGGTCGCTTTTCTCGGGGGACGACGGCGATGCGGGTTTCGCTCCGCCGGCTGCGGCGCCGCCGCTCTTCGCCGCAGGCGCTTCGTGCGCGCACGACGGACCGGGCACGGCGCACCAGCGCGCGCAGGATGATGAGCGCGCCGCGCTCGCGATGATCGATCGCTATCCGTTCGCGCCCGAAGACGGCGTTCAGGCCGTCGTGCGCTTCCGTCAGGCCCACGCCTGCTACCGCGATGCGGGGGATGCGTCCGCGTCCGAGCGCGTGCGCACCCTCGGCGACGCGGCGCAGCGCCGGGTCGAGGGCGACTACCGCACGCGCGATTTTCGCCTGAAGCGCGCGCTCGAGGCGAAGCAGACGCGGAGTGCCCTGCTCGAGGTGCGCGCCCTTCGCGCGATGCTCGGCCCGCGCGAGGGCGTGCCCTACGTCGCCTGGCTCGAGCGGCTCGAGCACGCGCTCACGTTGCGGTTGCGCCGGCCTGCGACGAGGGCGCCGTGAGTACGGAGGGGGTGTGCCTGCGGCTCGTCGCGGGGAGATCGGATCGGGTCGCCTGGTCGTTCACTGCGGGAGCGCGGACCGAGGGCGTGGTCGTCGGCGCGGCGACCGACTCTGACTGGCGTATCGCCGGACCGGGCATCGCCGGGCATTACGCGCGGCTCGCCTTCGACGGGGCGACGCTCTGGGTGACCGGGCTCGACGCGCAAGGCCCGGTGCGCATCGATGGAGCGCCGCTCGTGGATGAGTGGGTCGAGCTGCGCGTGGGCAGCACGCTCGCGCTCGGGGAGGTCGCGCTGCGCGTGGAGGCGGCGGCCGCGCGCTTCGGGCCGAAAGACGACGAGACGACCTTCACGCGCGAGATGTCGATGCCCGGCTTCGCGGCGCGCGTGGATGCGGGCGCGACCGAGCTCCAGCTTCGCCCGCCCGGGGCGGGAGCGCCCTCGTCGAACGTCGTCGATGACGCTGCGCCGACGCGGACCGAGGCGCACGCGCCGTGGGACGTCTCCGAAGACGAGACGCTGATCCAGCCAGAGTCGCCCGGGCGCGCCTCCCCGTTCGAACCGCACGGGGCCCCCACTCCGCGGCTCGGTGAGGGCGCGTGGACCGCCGCGTCGGCCCCCTCCGAGGGCGCGACCGAAGCCGCGCGCGAGGGGGGGCCGGAGGACGCGCCCGCAGAGACCGCGCTCGTGGTGAACCCATCTTCCGAGGGGGTGTTGCCGGACGCGCCCGGGGACGTGCTCGTGCCGCCGACGTCACCGCAGCCGCCGTCGGTCGAACCGCCGATCGGAGGTTCGTGGCACGCGCATCGCGGCCGCTTCCTGCTACTCGGGGGGGCGCTCGGCATGCTCCTCTGCGTCGTCGCCGTGTGGCTCGCTGCACGCGGCACGACCGCCGACGAGGCCGCTGGGGCGCGTGGATACCCCCCCGCGCAGGGCTCTGCACCACCGGTCGTGCGTCCGACTTCGCCCGGCGCGCCGTTTCTCCTCCCGCCGGTGGCGCAGCCCGGCTTGCAGGGGCTGCCCGCGTTGCCGACGGTTGCGGTCGTCGCCTCCGCCGATGGGGGCGCGACCCGCTCTGCGCTGGCACAGGCCGTGGCGTACGTGGCCGAGCATCGTTTCGCGGAGGCCGCGCTGGCTTACGAAGCCCTCGCACAGGCTGCGCCCGGTCACCTCGAATTCGCGCTCGTCGCGCGCGTGATGCGGGCCCGTACAGGGGGCGCGCCGCGATGAATCGCGATTCAGCCGCGTGCTGCGTGGCACGGCTCGGCGTCGTCTTCGGCATCCTGGGGGGCGCGGCGTGCGGGTCGGACGCGCCCGTGACGATGCGACAGCCGATCGCCGTGACCGTGCGCGCGGACGGCGTGGCGCTCGCGGGCGCGACCGTGTGGGTCGGCGCCGAGCGGCGCGGCCTGACCGGCGCGGATGGCCTCGTGCGCACCGCTGCGGTCGGTCCCGTCGGACTCACCGTCGGACTCACCGTCGATTGCCCGGTCGGCCATCACCTCGCGCAGCCGCCCGCGTCGTTCGTGCTCGGGCGCGGGGACAGCACGCAGAGCGGCACGCATCGCGTCGAGGTCGAGTGCGCGCGGGATCGCGCGCAGGCCGTCGTGCTCGTGCGCGGGAGCGGGCGTGTGTCCGAGTCCGTGCGCCTCGACGGGCGCGAGGTCGCGCGGCTCGACGCGGAGGGGCTCGCGCACGTGCTCGTCGCGATGGCCCCGCGGACACGCTTCGAGGTCGAGGTCGGAGGCCCGCTGCCCGAGCGTGTCGCACGGGCCACGTTCACGATGCCGCTCGGCGAAGATGTCTTCGTGTTCGACGTGCCCCCGCCGCCCGCGACGCCGCCCGTCGCGCCTCCGCGCGTTCGTGGCGGCCGTGGCGGACGCGTGTGGACCCCGATGCCGCTTTTCGTGCCGCGAAGCGAGAGGCCGCGATGAGGTCGGTCGTCGACACGAGGCGCGTGCGGTGCCGTCGCGTGCCAGGTCCTGAATGGCGGCTCACGTCTGCGCTGCTCGCCGATACGCGGGGCGCCGTGCAGACCGAATACACCGTCGTCCTCGTGCTCGTCGCGCTGCTCGCGGCCGCCGCGGTCGGCGCGCTGAGCTGGCCGCTGCTCGAGTACCACCGCGGCGTCACCGACCAGATCACGGCGCCCGTGCCGTGACCGCTGCGCTCGTTGCGTCGCTGGCCGGGCTCGTGGTCGCTGCGCTCGCGGCGCTCGTCGACGCGCGGACGGGGCGCATCCCGGGCTGGCTCACCGTGCCTGTGCTCGTGCTCGGGCCGCTCGGATGGGGGCTCGTCGGAGGCGGCGTGCCGCTGGTCTACGCGCTCGGGTCGTCGCTCGCCTGCGCCCTCGTACCGCTGCTCCTCCGCGCGCGGGGCGCCATCGGTGGCGGCGACGTGAAACTCGCGGCGGCGCTCGGCGGTCTCGTGGGGGCGCGGCTCGGTCTCGAGGTGCTGCTGGCGGCCTTCACGGCGGTCGCGCTCGTCGCAATCGGGAGGCTCATCTGGGAGGGCGAGCTCACCACGACGCTGCTGCGGGGCACCGTCGCGCTTCTGTCGCGCCGCGCGCCCGACGGGCCGCGGCGGGAGCTCCCCGCGCCGCTCCGTGAGCGCGTGCGCTTCGCACCGTACGTTCTCGTCGGCGCGCTCTACGCGCTGCTCCCCGCGCTCGTCTTCGCCTGAGCCGCGGTCGCACGCGGCGCGCCGCCTTGCCTGCAGAACGCGCCGGCGACACACCGCGCGCCATGCCGCTGCGCCTGCGTCACGCCGTCCCCGCCGATGCGCCGACGCTGCTCGCGCTCATCCGCGCGCTCGCCGCCTACGAGCGCGAGCCCGATGCGGTCGAGACGACCGTCGACGTGCTCGCCGCGCAGCTCGCTGCGCCCGAGCCTCCCTTCGCCGCGCTCCTCGCCGAAGAAGACGGCGTCGTGCTCGGTTTCGCGCTCCACTTTCAGACCTACTCGACGTGGCGCGGGCGCGTCGGCGTGCACCTCGAGGACCTCTTCGTGGTGCCCGAGGCGCGCGGACGCGGCGTCGGTGTCGCGCTGCTCGCGGCGCTCGCGCGGCATGCGGTCGCGATCGGCGCCGCGCGCCTCGAGTGGAGCGTGCTCGACTGGAACCGCCCCGCGATCGACTTCTACGAGCGCCTCGGCGCGCAGCCGCTCGGCGAGTGGACGACGTGGCGCCTCGACCGCGACGCGCTCGTGCGGCTGGCGAACACGGCGCCGCGCGTCGTCGCCCGCTGACGAGACGCGGGCGTCACGCTGGGGAGCGCTGGCGTCTCTGCGAGGTCGCCGGGCCTCTCGCGGCGCAAGGCACGCCGCCGTATGCGTCAGCGCCTGCCGCGCGTCGTCACGGCGGGATCGCAGCCCTCGGGCCAGAGCGGCTCCGGATGCTGCCGGCAGAAGTAGTCGAGCGCGGCCGCGCGAGGGTCGGTGTTCCACGGTGTCTCACGCGGGTTGCAGGCCGTCTCCGACGTCTCGGTGCGCGTCACGGTGCGTCCCGCGAACGTGGCGCCAGCGTTCGTGCGCGAGGTCGTTGCGGCGCTCACCAGCGAGGCGCGCACATCGCCGAAGTGCGCGGCATAGACCGGCGAGACCGACTCCGCCCCGCGCCGATACGCGCCGACGGCGCGCAGCACGTCCGCGTCCTCGGGACCACGCGCGCAGCGATCGAGCGCGCGTGTCCACACGGCGCTTCGCGTCGACTCGATGGCCGCTGCCTGCCGCGTGACCGCGCGCGCGACGAAGAGGCACGCCGCGAAGATCATCACGAGGAAGCTCGCGACGATCGCGCCCTCCATGCTCGCGCCGCCGCGCTCGTCGCGGTGCAGCGCCGTCCACGTCGCGCGCGCTTCTCGCGCGACCGGTCGCACGCAACCCCCTTCCGTGATGGGGTCAGTGCAGCGCATCGCCCGCCAGTTCGAGGGCGCTGCCCGTGTCGGTACACGCGGTGCCGCACGCCGGGATCAATACGTCCGTCACCCAGCGCCGATGGGCCTCCCCGGGGTCGGTGTGCGCCGCGCTCTCGCCCGTGCCCACGCGGAAGCGACGGAGGCGCGCGCGCCAGTCCATGTGGAAGGCGTCCTCCTCGACGGAGTTCGTGTCGGTGTCCTCGGGGAGGTTCGCGTACTCCCAGCTCGAGTAGTACTCGGCCTGCGCGACGACGAGCGTCGCCTGCGGGTCCGGCGTCGACGCCCGCACGAAGCGTCGCGTGTCCTCGCCGCGCTTGGCGATCACGGCCGCCGGCATGCGTGTCCCGCGCATCAGCCCGCGCAGCCTGCGCGTGTCGCCGATGATCACCACGCGCACCTGGAAGGCGTCCGAGCCGACGGGTCGCGCCGCGGGACGCGTCGTGAACGCCCCGACGCCCGGGGGCTGCTCGCAGTGGGGCAACGCGCGGCCGATGCGCGGCTCGCTCGCGGGGATGATGCGATCGAGCAGGTCGATCCCCATCGCGACCTGCGTGAGCCGGAAGACGTGCAGGTTCGCGAGCGCGCAGAGCGGCTCCGTCGTCGTGCGGGATACCGCGACCGGCGCCGGCACGAGCAGCGCGCGTCGCACTGCGTCCCCCGCACGCGCCGTGACGATCCGCTCGACCTCGCGCGCGGCGAGGGGCGGCGTCGTCTCGACGAGCGCGTCGCCCGCGGACGTGCCCTGTCGCAGCTTCGCGAGCAGCCCCGGCGAGACGTCGTCGTGGATGGCCGCGTAGCGCGCGAGCAGGTCGGGGCAGAAGTTCCGGGGGAAGCGGATGATCTGGAAGTCGACGCAGAGCTGTGCGGCGAGCACCGAGAGGTTCAGCGCCGACACGGACGCCATCACGACGGCCATCGTCGCGTTGACGACGGCGAGCGCGTTCATCGCCCGCGCGTGCGTGGCCGCGGCCGCGAACGCGCTCGTGTCGGCCGCGTCCTGGAGGCGCTCCTGATAGAGCACGGTCTCGCCGATGCCCGCGAGATGGTAGAGCAGCCCGACGGCGAGGATCGCCATGAACGCGCCGACGACCATCACCGCGCCGTCGTCGTCGCGCAGAAAGCGCTGCGTCGCGCGCGCTGCACCGTGTCGCACGGCGGCAGGATAACGTATCCTCGGCGCTCGTGGAACCGGCTCGCCCGCCGCTGCGTCGCCTCCTCCCGCGCGTGGCGCGGCTTGCGGCCTACGTTGCGCTCGTGACGTGCGCGCTCGGCGCGCTGCGCGTGCACGCCGCGCGCGGTGGCGTCGATGCGGCGCTGCTCTCGCTCGGTGAGCCCCTGACGCGCTCTCCGCGCGGCGGACCGGCGCGCCGCGGTCCGCGCGGCTTCACGATCGGTGGCGAGCGCGTGACCGTCGCGACGGGGCTGGCGACGGTGTCGCGCGACGCCGTGCTCGACGCCTTCGCGCGGCGCTGCGCGTTGACGGCATCCCCGCACGACGTGCTCCCGTCTGCGCCTCCCGACTCGCGCGCGAACGCGACGTCGCGCGGCGGTGTGCATCCCGGCGGCGTGCTCCCCGACGATGCGCCCGTACTCGGCGCCCGCGATGCGCAACACGGCTACGTCGCGTGTCTCGCGGGGCTCGCCGGGCTCTCCGCGACGGAGCTCGGCGCGCGGATCGAGCGTGCCGCGCGGACGGGGGACCTCGGCGCACTCGGCGGGTTCCGCTACCTGTATGCCCGCGGCGAGGGGGCGCGCACCGCGTGGGCCGCCGTGTGGACGGACGGCTCGTTCCGCCCTGCGCGCCTCGCGAGTCCCGGCGACGAGGGCGGCCGTGACCTGCCCGGCGTGCCCGCACCCGCGGGCGCGCGCCGTACGCTCTCGGTCACGAGCGACGACGGCTTCGACGGCTACGCCTCCTACGTCGTCACCGGCCGCACGCGCACCGACGCCGTCCACGCGCACCGCGCGGCGCTCGTCGGCGCGGGGCACGTCCCGCTCGACGCGGCGCGCACCCGCGACGGCGCCGAGGTCCGCACGTACCGCCACGGCGCGCGCACGCTCAGCGCCGTGTATCGCGGCGACGCGACCCGCCTCGAGGTCGTGCTCTTCGCGGCTCTGCCCTGAGCCGACGCGCGCGCTGCTCGGCACCGACCCGTGCACGAACCGTCACGGCGTGGCGAAGCGAGCTATTGAACGAATGGCGTGATTCTTGATCGTTTCTGTGATTTGTTCCTATATTCACAGATGATCGTGCTCGTGTTTGTATTGAACGGTATTTACTTCTGGTCGGAATCTCGGCGCCGGTGCGGCCGTCACTCGGCCCAGCCGGCGGTGGCGTACTCGAGCGCGGCGCGCTGGTTCGGAAGGGTCGCGCGCGCGGTGATGTCCTTCGCGCCGCCGGGGCAGACGAGCATCCGCACGACGGGCACGCCGCACGCGTAGCGGTAGCGCACCGTCACCGTGACGGGCTCGGCGACGTCGTCGCGCGTGGTGCGGGCCTCGCGCACGACGCCGTCGATCGAGACGTCGAGGTCGGCACGGACGCGCGCGGCGACGTCCGCGAGCGGGTCGGACACGAGGTTGTCGCGCAGGCTGCGCGGGCCGCTGCGCGTGACGAGTGGCGCGACGGTGAGCGCGGCGGCGAGCTCGATGGTCGCGCGCCGTGAGAGCGTTCCGGTCGGCCGCGCCGGCGTCGCAGGGGCGCCGGGCCCGAGCCGCGCGAGCGTCGCGAGCAGGTCGGTGGTCTCGAGCGCGCGCCCGTGGTCGGCGTTCCGCGGCTCGCGGTCGTAGTAGCGGGGATCGTCGTCGAGGACGACCGAAGCCGTGCGCGCGGCGCGGCTCGCCGCATGCCCGACGACGAGCCGCCCGCCCCAGAGCAGCACGAGCTGCGCGATGCCGAGGAAGAGCGTGAAGAGCGGCACGAACGCGAGCAGGAACTCGACGTACACGACGCCGCGCTCGTCGCGGGCGCGCGCGCGGTTTCGCGGTGTCTTCGTCGGGCCGTGACGCATCGGGGAGCGCGCAGGATATCGCGGACGGTGCGCGCTGGGCAGGGAGGGTGCGTTCGGATAACATCCCTGCGGTTCGCGCGCTCCGCCGTCGACGAGCGTCGCGCAAGGAGCAGGCATGCATCGCTCGCATCGAGGTGTCTCTCGCGGTCCGCGGCTCGGCTGGCCCGTCTTCGCGCTGTGTCTCGGGTGGGGTGCGCTCTGGTCGGCGTGCGGCGGCGAGGGGGAACGGGTGCCCGACGATGGCGGCGACGACTTCGGCGTCGATGCGGGCGGCTCGGATCTCGGCGCGGACGCCGGACCGCCCGACCTCGGACCGGACCTCTCCGTGTGCCCCGACGGCGACGGCGACGGCTTCCGGAGCAGCGTGTGTGGTGGCTCGGACTGCGACGACGACGACCCCTCGCGATTTCCCGGCGCGAGGGAGGTCTGCGACGCGGACGACGAGGACTGCGACGACGCGACACTCGGCCCCGATGGCGACGGCGACGGCG
>Ga0172372_10012322_pt1 | contig 10732 bp, 10 predicted proteins | sample LakKiv5m_2_FD_114544 | JGI IMG/M metagenome (GOLD analysis project Ga0172372, IMG submission 114544) | Freshwater microbial communities from Kabuno Bay, South-Kivu, Congo - kab_092012_9.5m | ecosystem: Environmental > Aquatic > Freshwater > Lake | place: Democratic Republic of the Congo... | reverse complement strand
GGTATCACCCAAACAGAGATCGATATATACATTGCCATCAACATCAACAAAGTGTGCGCCCTTGGCACTAGCGACAAACAACGGATAAGCCCCCGGCCACTTGGCCATCCAAGACATTGGCACGCCACCGGGCATAACTTCTTTCGCAGAGTTAAACCGTTCCCGACTCTTGGGAGTGCGCGCTAAAAATCGCGCCTCTTCTTTCTTATGAAGTTCCTTAAGGCGATCCCGATTAATCACTCGGGGAAACTACCACTAGCTCTTTAGGTCTCCGATGTAATAACCATCCAGGGTTGAGTTTGGCCTTCCCGAACTTCCATGTTGGCTCTTAAAGCGTGACGTGCCATCTATTCCGCAAAGCGAAGAAATCGAACCTGATCCACCCGGATGGCGCGAGATCCATTGCGTTAAGTCATAAACCTTATTTCCGATAATTGTCCAGCAATTCGAAGCGGAGTTCTTAGCAGCAACTTCAGCCTTGGTATAGCCCTTGGCAGTTGGTTCTTGCGTCGCACTTGTTGTAGGCGTTGGTTGCTTTTTAGCAACAGCGGTCCAAACGTTACGCGCTCCCTTTTTCTTACACACCAAATCTTGTCCATCGACACTCACAGTTCGACCAACATTCTTACAACGATTGCCAGCTTTAGCGCTCGAAGCGCTCGCCATCGGCGTCACAAGTGAAATCGTTAATAGAAGTGAAATTGCCATCGCTATTTTTCTCATGCACTAATCCTATATTTCATCAAAGATAAATAACGCCTCTAAATAAGAATCACCGGATATTCCCAGGTTCTGTGCATCTGGCGGCGCCGTCTGTGGTTCAACACAGACACCTTCTGGGTCTTGATCATAAACAACCCAACATGGCGCATCGCTCTCAATCTTTATTGATATCGCATCTTCCCAATAAACCGTCGGCACTCCACGAACTTCAGTAAATGCATCATCCCATGGCCCCGAAGTCGGAGTTATCAACTTTCCATTCGGAACATAATCACTTCCCCGTTCATACATCTTCCCCGCTGAAAATTCGATCTCTGCTTGGCCACCACGAGCTAATTCGCGTGGAAACCAGGGATGAAATCCAATCCAAAACGGCAGATCAAGATCGCCACTTTCATATTCCAACGACCACCGAAGCGCTTTATCCAAAATCTCAAATCTCTGCTCTAGCCGCGCCCCTTGATACGGATCCGGAAAATCCATTCCGAAATAACCGCTTCCTAATTCCTGCCAAGCATGGGTCAAGGTAAATCCATGTATCGCATGCGGCGGCGCTAAATTAGTTGGCAATTGATAGCTCTTCCCCGAAGCATCCTTAACAATTCCATTCTTTATTCGCCCCGCCCACGGCGCCATCGCATACCAACCCCAATTCATTACCTGTCCGCGAAATGGCAACACGCACTCATATCCGCGAAATTGCAGAGATGAAATTCGCGCCCCTTGATCGATATCAACCTCCAGTGAGATCTCTTCGCCATCAATCGCCTGTCCTAAACTCAAGAATTCAACTCCTTCAATGTAGGTGGTTTCGCTCCCGCCCTAGAACAAGTAATTGCAGCCGCGCGCACCGCGCGCTTCATAATTTCTTCCAAATTGCCACTTCTTAATTCAAAATCTCTCAACATCCCCTCAACAATAACCGCTCCCACGGTATCTCCCGCACCTACCGTATCCACCACTTCAACTTTCTCAGACGGCTGATGCAAACTCTCATCCTTAGTAAATGCAGATATCCCTTGATCGCCTCGAGTTAAAACAACTAACTCGGGCCCCATCTCAAGAATTTCCATAGCTCTCAAACCCAGCCACTCCAGATCTTCCAAACTCAATTTAACAACTCTGGAAATCTCGGCCCACTTAGAGACTGATTCAAGATACTTTGCCTTATCGTTCAATACGCTCGAGCGAATATTTGGATCATAAACAATCGGAACTCCCACACCTTTAACCCATTGATATAAAGCTCTAGCTCCCGGCTCAATCAAGGTCGCCAAAGTTCCGGTATATAGAACTTTAGGTTTTCCGATCGGCAACCAATCTCCGTAATCAAATGTAGCGGTCTGCTCTAATCTAAATTTGTAGGTAGCCCCACCCTTTTCATCCAACCTCACCTCAGCAGTCGCGGTTGGCAAATTAGATTTTCTAGCTAACTTAAGGTCTACGCCATAGCTCAACAATTCGCTCTCAATTAAATCCCCATATGAATCATCAGAAATACCACCGATGAAAGAAGTTCTCACCCCAAGGTGCGCAAGAGCTTTCGCAGTATTTGCCGGCCCACCGCCAACTACCGGAATGGATTCGCCAGCGCCCGGCAATAAATCAATTAACGCCTCACCTGCGACCCATACTTCTTGAGAACTCTTGCTCAAACTTTGTACCCTCCCGAGCCTTAAGCCTAGACTTCGCAAATGCGCGTTGCCATTGTGGGCCAAGGATATGTAGGCACAGCGCTCGCAGAAGCCGCCAAGAAGGCCGACCATGAAGTTCTTGGAATCGAAATCAATCAGAACCGAATCGATCAACTTAAATCCATCGGCTATCCCGTCACAAGCGATTATTCAATGGTTTCTGACTCTGAAATAGTTGTTCTGGCGGTTCCAACGCCGTTAAACCAAAATAGAGAACCCGACCTCTCATTCCTTAATTCAGCCTGTAATTCGCTAAAACCTCACCTCAAAAATTCAACTCTTATAATCAATGAATCCACTTCATATCCCGGCACGCTAAGAAATTTCATCGCACCAATCCTAGGAGAGAATCACTTGTACGCCTCAGCTCCCGAAAGAGTCGATCCCGGCAACGCTAAATGGGATATCTCAAATACTCCCCGCATAATCGGAGCCCTTACCGAAGAGGCGAAAGAAAAAGCGCTTAGTTTCTATCGAAGTATGACCAAAGAAGTTATTCCAGTCTCATCACCAGAAGTTGCAGAAGCCGCTAAGTTATTTGAAAATACCTTTAGACAGGTAAATATCGCTCTAGTTAATGAATTCGCCCAAATCGCAAACGCACTTAACCTTCCCACTTACGAAACCCTAGAAGCGGCAAACTCCAAACCTTATGGCTTTATGAAGTTTCTCCCGAGCATCGGCGTGGGCGGCCACTGCATCCCCGTCGATCCCAGCTACCTCAGCTTCAAAGCTGCTGAAGTCGGAATCGATGCCAAATTTATAAATCTCGCCAACCAGGTAAATCTCGGCATGCCGGAATATGTCTCACGCCGACTAAATGTGGAACATGGCGTTGCCGGCAAGACCGTTCAAATAGCCGGTATCGCTTATAAACCAAACACTTCAGATACCAGAGAGTCCCCAGCCATCACCCTCATGGCGTTGCTAAAAAGCTACGGCTCCCAGGTTACCTGGCACGACAACCATGTTAAAGAACTTAACGACCAGCGCTCAGAGCCACTATCAAAAGTAGATATTGGAATTATCTGCACGGCGCATGATGGTGTTGATTACGCGGTATGGAAAAATTCAGATACTTTGGTAATTGATGTAAGCACCGCGACTAACTTAGGTTGGCCAAAATATCTATGAGCCAAAACTACGACTCCGCCGCCCGTCCGAGAATTTTTCGCGACACCTTTCTTGCCCTCTGGCATCATCGAGCACTTATCCAGATCCTTGTAAAGCGCGATATCGCTGTGCGTTACAAACGATCCTCACTCGGCCTGCTCTGGACGCTACTAAATCCACTTCTCACATCACTAGTCCTCTGGTTCGTCTTCATCACAATATTTTCGGCTCGCCTTCCCGATGGAACCCAATTTGCCCCATATTTATTTGCTGGAGTTCTCACAGTTACATTCTTCACTCAAGGCTTCAACCAATCTGCCGATTCGATTGCCCAAGGAGCTGGCATCCTTACCAAGGTTTATATCCCACCACAGGTACTTGCCTTCTCGGGCTCACTTTCTAATGCCGTTAATTTTCTCTTTGGCCTAGTTGCACTTGCTGTAATTTCTCTTATTACCGGAGATGGCATCTCGATTGAAGCGCCACTTACTATTTTTGTAATTATCTGCATGTTGATGTACGTAACTGGTCTTGGCCTTATGGTCGCTATTCTCTATATTAGATATGACGATACACGAAGTATTTTTGGAATATTAATTTCCTTTATGATGTACCTATCTCCAATCTTCTATCCAAAAGAGATACTTAGCGAACGTATGCTTACTATCGTCAACGCTAACCCGCTGACTTCCTACCTAGATGTCTTTCGCCATGTCTTTTCAAATACGGGAGTAGCGACAACCTCTGACTGGCTATATATGTCGCTATCAAGCGCCTTTATTTTTGTTATCGGAATCCGCATCTTCTCTCGAGCTTGGCCTAAAACGGTGGTAATGCTCTAGTGTCAAAATTAATTGAGTTAACTAATGCATCAGTTACTTATCAAATCCGACACGGCGCTAGTCCAACCTTGAAAGAGACCATCATTCGCTCTCTTAAAAGAGAACAGAAAGATGTTCGAGTTAAAGCATTAAATGGCGTCACCTTTGATGTTGAGGCCGGTGAAGTTCTTGCTGTCATCGGACGAAATGGTGCCGGTAAATCAACTCTGTTAAAGCTTCTCGCCCGCGTACTTCCACCCACTAGTGGTCGCGTTCAAATAAAAGGAAGCGTTGCTCCGATGATCGAACTTGGGGCTGGTTTCAACGGAGAGCTCACGGGACGCGAGAATGTAGTTCTTTACGGAACACTCCTCGGTCGCTCACCAAGGGAAATGGAATCTCGTTCCGACTCAATAGCGAAATGGGCCGATCTTGAAGAATCTATCGATCTGCCACTTCGCACTTATTCCTCAGGAATGGTTGCCAAGCTCGCTTTTTCCGTCGCAACTGATGTCCCTTCGGAAGTAATTCTGGTCGATGAAGTTCTTAGCGTAGGAGATGCCGAATTCCAAAAGAAATCCAAAGAACGCATGCGAGAGCTTTTCCGAGGTAAATCTGCAGTTGTGCTTGTCTCTCACGATTTAGAGTCAATTCGCAGCCTCGCCACTAAAGCAATTTGGATTGATCATGGCCGTGTAAAGAAATATGGAGAAGTTAACTCCGTTCTAGATTCTTATCTAAATGCATAAAATTCTTATCGTTATTGCCCGCTTAAATAAAGGGGGCACCGCCGCATATATCTCTGAACTTTTTAAACAACTACCTAAGAAGAAGTATGAGGTCTTGATAGCAACGGGCTACGTTCAAGGAAATGAAATAGAAGATGAATCGGCAAAATCACTTCCTATTTTTCGAATTAAACATCTTGGACGAAAAATTAGTCCAATAAATGATTTACGTGCACGTCAAGAGTTGAAAAAGGTTATTGAAAGTTTTGAACCTGACCTAATCTATTCTCATACTTTTAAAGCAGGGTTTCTAGCTCGAACACTGAATGTTAAAGCGCCGATAATTCACGCATTTCATGGTCATTTATTGGATGAACCGGAGTTAGCAGGACTAAAGATTAAAATTGCCACTTTAATTGAACGCACACTTGCAAAAAAAGCTAAATATCTAGTTACCGTTGGCGATAAGGTAGCCCTTGATTTAATGAATGCTGGTGTTGGAAAACCGGAACAGTACGTCTCAATCCCACCAGGTGTTAATCCTTTAAATCTAGAATCTAGATCTAGGGCACGTCGTGAACTAGGTATTTCAGATGAGAAGCGACCTATCGTTGTGTGGATGGCGCGCGTGGTGGCTGTGAAAGGCCCTGAGCGAGTTATTGGATTGGCTAAGGCCGTTCCAAGTGCAAGATTCTTAATGGTAGGCGGCGGCGATCTATTTGAGCATATAAAGCAAATGGCTCCTGATAATTTAACCTTACTTGGATGGCAATCGGCAGAGAGAATTTGGGCGGCGGCTGATTTTGGAATCAGCACCTCAGAAAATGAGGGAATGCCCGTAGCATTGATTGAGGCTCAACTATCAAAGATACCGATAGTTGCTCTGGACGCGGGTTCGGTATCCGAAGTAATCTGTCATCTAAAGACCGGTTTTGTGCATGAATCTTTTGATGAAGATTTCGTAAAAAGTGTCCAGTATTTTGTGCGTAATCCAATCAAAGTTAAAGAATACGGTGAAGCAGCCCACATTTTCGCTAAACAAGAGTTTGCTCCAAATAAATTACTTCAGAATCACATGAGACTATTTAACAAATTAATTTAAGCACCACGTCTACAAGCGCGAGTCTTCATAGAATCTTCAAGACTTGTTATTGAAGCTTTCAAATCGGCCAAAGTTTTTTCCCCGTCAGGTCCAGCAAGTTTAACTAACCCCTCCCAATTTTCATACTCTTCCCTAGATTGCTTGAGCAATGAATTAGCTTTTATGCACGATGATAGAACCCAGGTAAGTCGGTTAGATTTAACGTAAGGATTTTTTGAACACACGTAAACCTTAGCTCCGACTTTGGCTGTTGCGCTTGCTTTAGTGCAATTCACTCCATTTTTGATCGAGGAACCGTAAGCCGAGGGCATGGCGTACGTTAGAGAAAAAAGAAAAGACGTAACACCTACTATGACTAGTGTCTTTCGCACAACTGTTCTCCTCTTTACATTGATGTCAAAGCATACCATGAATAACCTTGTGAGTTTGATACTACAACTGAGGCTGCACCTATTTTCATTAATTTACACATTTTTCTTCAACCTAAATTCCGTAGGAATCAGTTACCCCTCAGTTGGTGCCGCTTGGATTCAACCTTCTAGCTTGCATCTCTGCATAAAGTTTTTCACTTTCTGAAATTCCGGGACAAAGGGAAAGCTCCCTCCAAAATTCAAAATGTCTCGGATTAAATTCTATTCCGGACTTCAAAACCTGAATCGCTTCCTGAGGAAAATTATTTATTCTTAAAATACTGCCAATTGCCGAAATTCTATCAGAACTTTGAGGCCAATCATCCGAGATATCAAGTAGTAGTGATGCATTTCCAGTTGAAATACCTTGTCTAAATTTTGCATCGACTAATAACGGCGGAAGACCAACTCCAAGTCCAAACATAGTTGCCAGACCAACTACCGCAAAACCTTTAAGCTTCAATTTCTCCTTTGGAATCGGGACTTGAGACATTTTGTCATATCCAAGTAATATTCCGGATAAGATCCAACCCACAAGTACCAAAGAAATTTGACTTACAGAAATAAGAGCCTGAATCAAAAAAGCTAACCAAGCTGCAAAAATACCAGAATGAATTGGATCAAAAACTTGTGACTTTCTGATGTAGTCTAGAGAAGATTTACCTACGCTGTAAATGATGGCAGAAAAAATCAAGAATAAAGGCACACCGCCACTTACGAGAAATTCTAAGAAAATATTATGAGTAGAATCAGCCCTAATCTCGAATCCTCTATTTAATACAGCGGTGAAATCTCGATTTAGTCTGTAGAAATCGAAAAATCCATCCGGTCCGACGCCAAAAATTGGGTGATCTAAAGAAGTTCTCCAGGCGGCTCTCCAGTAGTCGCCTCTTGCTGAAATTGAGGGTTCGTACAAAAATGAATTCCACGGAACTTTTTGAAGTACGTCCAAGACGACGATAACAATACCGATAAAAAATATAGTCACATAAAATTTATTGTATTTCGAATACTTCTTACTCTTTTTAGTCCAAATCATATGTACTACAACTACTCCAAAGGCAAAAATCAAATATCCTTGAGATGATTTTGTAAAATACATCATAAGCAGGCTAGATAAAATCAAGATTAGGAAAAGTCCCTTTCTGATTTTTGTAGGCTTTGATGTGAATAAGTAACCTAAACTCGCGACCAATGAAATCCCAATAAAAGCAGAAAGAAAATTCTGATTTCCAAAAGTGCTGAATGCCGCAGGAGGTGGGCTAGACCAACTTACGGGATCAAGTTTCAAAACCTGCAAGAATCCATAACAAACTGCGATGCTCGATGTAGCTAAAATAATTTTTATAAAGTTTTTTGGAAAGCCATTGCTTGAAAGATACATAGCTGCAATCATGTAAAAGGAGAGAAATAAGTAGGTTAAGTAACCAGAATGTCTACCCGGAACCCCAAATAATCCGTCCGTTAGGCTTATTGGAGAGAATAAAAGAGATATGAATCCCCATACAATAAAACTCATTATAAGAACTGAGTGTCCACCTATGGGCGAACGCGCGATTTCTTTCCTCTGCAGAAAAAGGGCACTAACAATTAGAGATCCAAAAAGTGATATCGTAAAAAATTTAGAGACGTTAAATGGATCGTAAGATAAAAATGGGGTAAAGGATAAGCAAACTATAGGAATAGAAAAAAGAAAGATTCTTCTCATAATTTCATATCTGGTCATGGCCACATATTAGATTATGTGGCACATAAATGCCTGAGGGGTGATTCTTCGTTTGAAGAACCACCCCTCAGGGTTAAATCAGAAGTAACGCTAAATTATTAGCGTAGTGACTTCTGTAGAGCTCTAATCTGCTTGTTAATTGAGGCAATTAACTTAACGATTGCAGCTAGAACTTCAGCGTTTGACACCGTTGTTGTTGCATCGACAATCTTGAATGTTCCAACAATGTTGTCTTGACTTGACCCTGAAGTCAGGGCAACAGACCATCCGTAGTTACCTGCGGTTGTCTTAGCGATGTACTTGTAGGTTTTTACACCCTTTGAGAATGTATCTGTTGCAGCTGGTGCTACTGTTGTTTCAGCGCCACCCACAGCAACCACTACTCCTGCGAGATCTTCGCCATCATAAGTTAGGCGGCCACCAACATCCTTACCAGTAATGGTAAGAGTCATGATTTCACCTGTGGTGTACGAAACTTTATCCCAAGATGCCTCGAAGGTGTAAATATCATCAGTGATGCTGGCAGTAACCGTTTGCGAAGTTACTGTTTGACCATCTGACTGACGAGTTAATTTGATCGCATATGTACCTACACCACGACGACTTGATGAAACTGCTGTTGTATCTACATCAAGAGAGGCGTATCCATTGGTAACCATTGACGCATATCCATAAGTACCATCTGCAATAGTTACCTGCTCAAAACCATTCGTATTGGTTGTGATAGCTGGAAGTGCCGACGGAACGATTATGTTTCCGGCAGAGTCCTTAGCAACATAAACAATTGAGTTGGCATTTAATGCAGTAGCTGATGATGAACCAGCTTCATTAAACGCAAACAAGCCCTTTGTGTTTGCTGGATCAATTTGGATAGATGCAACATCTCCACGGAAGCTAACTGTCTTTGTTCCAATAGTTGTTGTACCTAACGTAATTGTAACTGAGCAACTACGAGGTGTATTATCGTTGAGAATTACTAGATTCTCCGTGTCATTTGATGCTCCCGTATCGACAGCGACTGTCGTCCCGGAAGCGGCAGTTGCATCCCAAGCGACGGTACATCCACCAGTTGCGGTAGCTGTCAGCGCCAAGGAGGTCGTATCAACAGCGTTTCCATACGCATCATTTAAATCCATTGCAATATATGACTTCTGAGTTCCAGTTGTACTGTATTGAACAGTTGATCCTCCAGACTCATTAATATTGCTTGTTGCAGATCCTGTGTCGTCTCTTAACTGGAAGTAAGAATCAGCTAGAGAAACAGAGCCGTCGCAGGATGCGACAGAAATGAAGTAGTGCGTTGGCTGCACGGTATCGTCTTGCCATGAAACAGTTACTTGTCCAACTCCAGTAAACTGCATTTGTGCAGTTGTGTCAGCTGTAGCCGCGATATCTAACACCTTCGCAGTTGCGTTCCAACTATGAATTTTTGCGCCAGAAGATGTTACGAACGCGTCTTTCCAAATTGCGGGACCGGTAATTGTTGCAGTAGCAGTTGCATTCGGTGTTCCTGCAATTGTGAACGACTGAGTAGTTCCGACTGCCATATAGCGCGGAGTTGTTGAAGCTGTCGGTGTACCTGCCAAGCAAGTTGCGCTTGTTCCTGTGGTGCCTGCTGCGGCAACGCTAATTGATGTCGCTGCGGCATTTGAGGCTGGTATTGCAATAACAGAGAGCAAGCTCGCTGCAAGTGCAACTATCGAAGCAACTGAAATTCGTTGCTTGATTGTCTTTGTAGACATTCTTTTCCTTTCGTTAAGTCAGACCAGGCATCTCCTGATCTGGCTCGAAGAAGTCATTTGACTTCTTCTAATTCCATTTCCCTATGTGAAGCACGTGCGATCACATAAGAAGATGGAAATCGAGTTATTCTTTCCCTTCGATTAACTGAAGGGTCTCCAGCATCACCGCAGCTGATTGGAGCTGGGCGTTTAAGAATTCAAGTTCGGCAACAGCATCGGCTTGATTCACCGAAGCGGCTTTGGCAATAGGAGCAGCTTCAATAACAGGAGCGGCTTCAACTACTGCTTCTGGCTCTGTAACGACAGGCGTGCTAATAACAGTCTGAATTGGCTCAGTGCCGGTCATTGAGTTAAAGCCAAAGAATGCGGTAACTAGAAGAACTAGTGACATAACAGCTTTGCCGCTCTTGCTAGCAATCTCTGATGCCTTCTTATATGTAGTGCTTAAAAGATCGAGCGCGGTAAGACCGCGCTTCTCATCGACAATAAGAGTGGAGAGGACTTTACGGAGGGATGCTCTAGCGCGAGAGACGGTATGACGAACGGCAGATTCTTTAATGCCAAGTTCTTTTGCGATCTCTTGAGTGGAACGTCCCTCCATCTCCCACATAACAAGAGCTGCGCGCTCTGCGGGGGAGAGAAGTGAAAGCGCTTGGCGAACAATCGCGGCATC
>Ga0172372_10012320_pt1 | contig 10734 bp, 20 predicted proteins | sample LakKiv5m_2_FD_114544 | JGI IMG/M metagenome (GOLD analysis project Ga0172372, IMG submission 114544) | Freshwater microbial communities from Kabuno Bay, South-Kivu, Congo - kab_092012_9.5m | ecosystem: Environmental > Aquatic > Freshwater > Lake | place: Democratic Republic of the Congo... | reverse complement strand
TGTAGTTTAATCATGGCTGACCACGCAAAAGCCAAGCGCTTGGCGAAAGAAAGGCTTAAATGTAATAAACCAGTTAAAACACCAAGTCATCCCACAAAATCTCATGTTGTAAAAGCATGTGGAAAAGATGTTCCTGGTGGCGAAAAAATTATTAGATTTGGCGAACAAGGGGCTGAAACTGCAGGCAAACCTAAGGAAGGTGAATCAGACCGAATGAAGAAAAAACGTGCTAGTTTTAAGGCTAGACATGCAAAAAACATTTCCAAAGGTAAGGGGTCTGCAGCTTATTGGGCAGACAAAGTAAAATGGTGATTTAAATGGCAAAACTTCAACCTGAAAAAGTAACAGCTTGTTATTCCTGTTTGGTCCAGTGCCTAAGGGATACGATTTATCTCTATAATCAAACTACTCTTGTCCACTGGGGCTTGATGGGTGGGAAATTCTATTCCATTCATAAGTTGACCCAGGAGATTTATGAGGAGATGCAAGAAGGAGCTGATACTATTGCAGAGCATATTCGCTCTTTAGATATTGCTACACCAAAAACTGTAGAGGATTTGGTTTATTCAACCCTGCCCCCAGTTCCTTTGGAGAATTGCTTTGATCAAGAAGCAATCATTCGCCAGCTTGCGACAAATCAAAACCTTTTGGCTGAGAAATTCACGAACTTAGCATCTATGGCGGAAGCTATGGGTGATCAATTGACCCTTGATTTAGCAGTCGAGCGTGGGCGTGTTCATAAGAAATTCCAATGGCTTTTAAAATCTACTCTTGATTACAAAAAATGACTGTCAGCACGTTTTTCCAAGACACTTTATTTTTCAGCCCTGCAGCGTTAACTACTGCTGCGACTTCTACTGATGCACTGCAAGTTGCTGTACAAGATATAGCAGCCTGTCAAAATTTTGTGTTTCAAATTAAAGTTTCCTCAATCGGCACCAATGTGGTTGTCCGTGCAGAAGGAAGCCTGGATGGGACCAATTATTTTAATCTTGGTTCTGGAGACACCACGATTACAGCCAACGGTACAACTAAGTTAAATTACAGTGGTTTTCCGGTTAAATACGTCCGTGGTACGTTGGTATCGATCTCAACAGGCACCCCGTCTGTTGCTTTTGTAATCAGCGCCTTGTAACCAATGGGTTACTTTGAAAGTTACCAGCAGACGTTACTTAAAACGTTCCCAGAGTTGACAGCTCCTGGTGTAACAGATGCTATTGACGTTCATGTATCGAATTACTTGTCGACCAGGAATTACACTTTAATTGCAACCGTCACGAATATAGACACATCTGTCATCGTCAGGCTAGATGGTAGCATTGACGGTGTAAATTTTGGTCCCATGATCTCCAATATGATTGATGAAAACGGGACATATCCTTACAATATTTCAGGATTTCCTGTCGGTTATTTGCGGGGAAATTTCTTAAAAGAGTCTGGTGGTACAAATGCTGTTGTCAAGTTCAGTATTGCAGCAAACTAAATTAACGAATAACTTCTCCACCATTTGGTTATTGCATATTTTTTACTGTCTGTGGGTGGCAAGGCTTCGTGCATAGTTTTTAAATTTGGTAGCCCATTTTTATACAGGTTGTTCCAGGCAAGCAGTAAACCTTTTTGTGGTTTAATTTTTAACTTAAGGTGTTTAAAGTACGTTTCCCCGCCTGATTTGACATCATTTAAGTAGATCATAGTAGTCCACGTTCTTTGCCCCATCCACTCACAGTACAGCCGGTTTTCTGGTGTTCCTGGCATGAAAAAATCCCAGTGTTCCTTATAGTATTCACCAGGCTCGTACTTTTGAGCTTGCATTGTCTCCCCAAAAAACGGCTCTAAGCCAAGAAAATCTGATATTTTTCGATCAACATTTAAATACAAGGGGGAATCAAAGTAGTGTAGATCTGCTGTTTTGCTGGTGCGATAATCAGAAACAACGCAAGCATCGAAAGGATCAGAAACAGTTGATGGCCGGACTCTTTCATCAATACATTTAATAAGCTGATCGCATTCTGTATCTGTCAAAAAGTTGTTACACGTGTAAATTTGCGTAAATGGGTAGTAAATTTGCTTTGCTTTCTTCGTAATAGGCAATTTATAGAAGCTTCCATAATCGATGTATTTAGGTTTTGCTTTAAAAGCACATAGCTGCATTATGTATCTAATTTGACCATCATCAAAACCGTGTTGCTCCCGAAATGTCCGAATAGTTTGCGCCTTACTAACTCCTCCAACAGCAGCCCTCATGAAGTCGCGTACATGGTTCGTGGTGATCATTTTTCAAAGCCTTACTGTTAGTACAATGTATTAGTTCTAGAGCCAGATTGCAAGTGGAGTTGGTGACTTTAACGTTTATTGCTGTTTTTAGCGGCATTTACGGAATCAGCTCCATATGCCTGTGGCGCTTGTTCTCGCATCATAATGACCCCCACAGCAAGCGATCACCTAAAAAAGTACGTCACCGAGCGATTACCTAAGCTTGCCCCTGGAATGTTTGATGGGTCCGAGGATTCACCAAGTTTTACGGTTGATCAGCGTTACCAGCCCTTAGAAGAACCTCCGTACAGGCCTTAATTGACCGTTCATTCAGCGCTGTTAGGATAGCCATAAGGTTTAGATCAACCATGGACGCAATCGATCTTCCAATGAACGTGGAGTTTTCCATCCACGCAGCGGCCTTAGCTATTCAACGGTTAGATCGTGATGAGCTGGAAGAAGCGTTCATTGAGATGCTCCACCAAAAAGCTCTGGAACGCCAGATGTTCTTAGGCATCCTCAAAGATCACGGTATTGACGCCGACATCAATTTTAACCTCTCCACGATAGGGCAAATTTCTTAATCCCATGGCCACCCGCATTATTCAAGGTACTCTGGACACCTTTACTGTTGATTCAGGGTCTGACGTTACTTACCTTGGTAACACCGCCGCTGGTTCTACTGGGGGCCTCGACGTGCGTGCATTTCAGATCAACCCTTCTAGCACTGGTGACATCATCGTCAATCTGGTGAATACGGTCGGGATCACCACCATGGAGATCTTCCAAGAAGACGCTTACACCGCAGGTAGCGCTCCCACTGGCTACCTGAAAGTTTCCAATATCGTAAAGAACGGTAAAGGGAAAGGTGTTGTTGGGGTAACCGTTACCGATGCCACCAAAAACTACGTTGTACTGTTAAATTTAGACGGTTACAGCGAAGTCCTGTACGATGGCGTCGTCACGGTCCCGTAAAAAGCAAGAAGATTTAAGTGGATTTCCCTTTTTAACTAAGAAAGGGATTCAACTAATTAAAAAATACACGACGCCCCGGACCGAGATTGGTTTGGGGCGTTACGCTTCTTATAAAGATTATGGAGAAGATATTTGGCGCATAGGTTACGGCAGTAAAAGGTTAAATAAGCGCTGGGTAGGTGCATATGAAAAAGCAACTCAAAAAGAAATTGATCTGCAATTAGTAGAAGATCTAAAAGAGTTCTCTACTGATGTAGCTAGATACGTTCATGTAAACCTTAATGACAATCGAAAAGCTGCAATCCTTAGCTTTGCTCATAGCTTGGGAATCCCCAGCTTTAAGGAATGTCGGTTATTGCATTTAATAAATAGCTTGGCATCGAAAAAAGAGATTATCCGAGAATGGAGCCCTTACATTAATACTATTTGGCGTTCAGGAGGAGAAACTTTTATTGAAAGGCGTAGAGTTGAGTTAAATATTTATTTGGCTGCAGATTTACAAATTCCTACGTACATCGATCATAAGTGTTATGCAAAGCAGTGTTTATTGAATCTCCCTGAAACATACACTGGCGCCCCAAATCAGATTAGAGCGATTGAGTATTTAGAAAAAAAACTCAATGATTGGGATCCGACTGGGGAAGTTCAGCGCCGCTTTTTTCGTTACTGGTCTGAGAAACCCAGCGGTTTAGGATCTCCGCCGCGTTCGGGCAAAAATGCTTGATGTCATCTAACGCATCCCATAATTCCAGTTCTGGGGAGTAATTCTCCAGAAACTCTTCATAGTTCATGACACTAAAGAATCAAGAAGATTGTCATTGCGTTTCAACGCAATCTTAAGAAGGATAAGATACCCAATCAGATCTTCAATCACGTCTTCGTCAGTTGCAATGAGGCCTGCACCGCTCTTAATTCTGCTTAATTTATCATCAATCCGAACTAAAATTTGATCGATTGGATGTGCTTGGCTAAAAATGCGACAAGGCTCAAGTGCGGAATCTCCATATTTTTGGTTTTTACCAATAAGCAGCTGCTTAATGTCATCACATATCATCGAAATATGTGTTTGGGTATCCAGCATGTGCTTGGTCATGTCAAAATAAAACCATGGATTCGCAACTTAGTCAGAATTATAGCGTTGATTCCCGGTACCGTGGGATGAAACATGCAGAAGACAACGAAGAAGCAAAACGCTTTGTAAAATCTTTTTTACAACGGGGTGCAGCGCGTCAAAAAATGTCTATAGGTGCTGATCTTGGACAAGAAGATCGCTTTTTTGTTGCTGGTCCAGGACAATCCCAATACACATTTAGGAACGCCTTCAGAGGTTAACAGATTACCTTCCCAATATGGGAAAAAACCTCTTTAAACCGATCTACTTGGCTAAAACCTAGTTGTAACGGTGGTAAATAAATGAAATACCCCCAGTACATAGGTGCTTGTAGTCTGAATAAATTCTTGCCATGAATTAAATTAGACCTTTCAGGCGGAATACAGACCGGATAATCCCACATCTCTGGGAGAATCCTCATCATCTCAGGGTAAGTGGTGTAAAACAATGCTTCAGGTACATTTCTGAGCTTCCATTCTTTTAGTAAGCGTTGAAACCAAATTACAGAAGGAGCTCTTGCGGCTGCACCAGCTTTTAAGCTCCACCGCCATGTTCCGCGCTCTGTACTAAAAGAGCATCTCCCGTATGTGGGAGGAAACAAATATACTTTTCCAGTCCAAGGTGTCTCAATATTTAAACCATCTTCTTCTACCGTATAAATCTTCTTTGCACGCAAAAATTGTGCATTTGCATGGTGTGTTGAGCAAGGATCTAAATCAATATCTCCCAGTAAGGCATCAATATAAGGTAGATATTCAACAGGCGTAAGCCAATCGTAGGTAACATGGCTGATTCGGCCAAGAAACTTTTTATATTCTGACCAAGGTAATTTTGGTTTGTTCACATTTTCATGAAAGTGTGTTCTTGGTTGTCATGTTTGTAATGAATTAAAGACATTTGGTCTTTATCTTGGATGATAAATAGCGATTCTTTTGTCGGATCAATACACTCTGCCCTTGCAATTGCCTTTTGCATTACATCGGCTGGCCCATCCATTCCCCTACCGTTAAAGTCATTCAGCGCGTTCATTAACGCCTCTACTGGTAAATAGAACATGCTGTCTTTTTCCGGTGCGTCTGGTACATACACCATTGCACCAGGGCCTTCAATGCTGTGGAACCCACGAAAATATTCACACATGTCAGAGCAAATGCGCTCGATTGCGACCTTGATCATTTTCTGCTCCGTTTCACTGGGAGCGGACTTCATCATCCTATTGATGCGTTCTTGTCGTTTGTCAGTCATAAAATTTCCTGTTTGTAAAGTTTAGCTAATTTCGTTTGATTTCGCCTGGTTTGTTTCATCTTTTTTCTTGATTAGATGACCCAAACCAGATTTTTTAAGTGTGTCGATCAGCTTTTGGGTTGGCATGTAGAGTACCACAGCTTTGTTCATATTGCCGATTTTTTTGATTAATTTTCCATTTCCATCCCGCAACTTCGTTAGCTCCCCTTGGCGAATCAAATACTCAGCCACGCAACGGTACCTTCTTTTTTCAGCTAGTCCAATCTCAGGGTATCGGTCACAGATAGTGCTGACCTTCATATCGCTAAACGTGATACGAATTTGGTCGGCCAAGGATAGACCCATCATGAGATCCACTGTGCTGGTTTCGTAATGGCACACCAACTCCAGGTAACGTCTAAGATCTGCCGTTTCAAAGCTTCCGGATGGAGGTAAAAAGATTTCAACTTGGTACGCAAGAGAAGGCACAAGAAAGTCTTTATAATTTTCCACGGTGACTTGATCGATATCTAAGTTAGAGAATCGATAGCTCTGATAAGTTTTAGGCGCGTCCTCATCTGGTTCGTATTCCGTTCGCTCTAAGACATCCAACCAGTCTTCTATTTCGGTTTTCGGCATGCTGAGCACTAGGTTTACGCAATCTTAGCTAATTTTTTTGATTGTTCCCACTGTCTTTGATGATCCAAGATCAAGACGTACTCGTAATAGTCACGAAGCGGGCTCATGTGTTCCTTGATCGAAGTAATACTTCTCCAGTCGGGCCCATAAATTTCTCTTAACCTGGCCGCGCACTTAGCTTCTGACCCGCCATAATTTTCTGCTTCCCACACAGCCTTAGCCAATTGACATTGTTGTGGAGTCATTAGCTTGTTTTTTAACGATTCAGTGGACACACCAGCGATAAACTCGCTAAACTCATCAATAAACGGATACCTTAAATCATGAGAAAGCCGCTGACCTGGGCCGAGCTCATCTTGGTCCTCATCCTCGCTCCTATTGCTGTGGTCGGTACTCAGCATCTGTACGGGTTTGTGACCGATAGAATCAGTATAGAAGTACGTGTCAAGTGAGACAATGGGTGCCAAACCCTCCCCAACGGTGGTGATGCCAGCACCCACCACCCCTACCTTTTTTAAATCAGTTATTCCTCTTGAGGCATTTGAGGACGTGGCTGAAGCAAAAGGTCGGGCGGAAGCTGAAACGGCAAAAATTCAAGAACAACGGTACCAAGAAGTTGGCACTCCCGCTCAGCTTGGTGCTCGTCAAGCAGGTCGTCGTGCAGTAGAGGCTGCTGCTTACCTTTCTTCTCTCCCTGGTAGTGATCGGTATTTACAAGAAACGACCGGGCAGGCTAACCAGTTTGCTCCTGTTCAACTTGCTGCCAAGGAACAGCTGACAGAAGCACAAAAAGAATACGCTAAAGCCCTTGAGAAAGCAGGAGAAAAACCCGAACCGACTCTCCCTGGTACACCTTCTTGGGCTAAGCGTACGATTACCTGAAGTTAAATTTTCTCAGGTTCTGCATCCGCTACGTACTCGACCGGTAAGGGAAACGGGTCAATTTCAGGCTCTTCTACCCAATCTTGGTAGGTATCTTTTAAGACTTCGTACTCGTCGTACGGGATGAGCATCACGTCATTCCCATCCCCCTGAATACGATAATATTCTTTGTTGTTAACGACATCATCGAAGATGGCGTCAAAATCAGCCTCTAGTTGCTGAAGAGTGACGACTTTCATGACTTTGCCTAACGACTGTTAATAGCTTAACAGATCTTTTATTAGGCTGCCAGGGTACCAAAGTCGATTACGGTTTCTGCGCTTTCTGTGATTGAAGCAAAATCCAGACTGTCTTCAACGCTCTCAGCGACAAATCGCCAATCCAGGATCGCGACGTTGATGGTGAGGGAGTACGTGGTTTCTTGATACCTGATATCATTGGTAATCAAGAACATGTACTCACCAGGATCTAGTCTGGTGTTTGGATAATCAGTAGTAACCAGATCTTCCGAGTCATAATCAATGCCAGTGCTTTCGTAAACATAGCCACTGTTATTGATTGGCAACTCTACCCTATGGGTGCCGTCCTTAATCTTATAAAACGATAATAAGGTATTTCTGTTGGTGTTTGAAGCGTAAGAAAACTGGCTAAAGTTTTGCGTAAATTGAATTGATCGCGGACGATTAATCTTTAATTTATAAAACGTGGATTGTTTCCGGCTTAAGCCACCGTGGGAATTACTTATCGTGACTGCTCGGAAGACATTATCAAAAGAGCCCAAATCGATAGCAGTATACAGACTATCTCCAGGCTGTGCAGGTAGGGGATCACTTCCATAATAACTCGTGGGTCCATATCCAGTGGGACCTGTACCACCAGTGGGGTAAGCCCAGACCTCTCCTAAATTGTAGAAACCGCTATTATCAGGGACTGTCGACAGATACCGGGCCATCTTTTACATGTAATCCGGTGTAAAGACCGTTGGTCCTACCAGATTGTTGATACATTTCTTCAATCATTATACTCCGCTCAGGATAATAGCCTTCGCCTTCAACAGTTTCAATCGTCTCAAAACTTAACCGCTTTTCAAGGCAGCGCAATTCCAACATTGCCTCCTCCTTGTCATCAAAGACTTCGGTGTAATGGTTTTCACCGCCGATGCAAACATGACCATAGTATTTGGTCACGGTCAAATGATAATTAGTCGGTAGAATCTGACTGATTTTGGAGTTGACTTTCACGATGGTGCTGAAAAATGTTGGTGTGACGCAGTTTAACTTCGCCAGTCATCTGTGGTTCAGGAAGATCTTTGATTTCCCTGATGGACAGATGCTTTGGATTACAACAAAAGGCGTGGCAGGTGGGCCTGTTGAAGACTTTATATTTTCCAGTATATCCACGACTTAACCAAAATGCGACACGTGGTGCGGATTGAGTTTTACCTGAATGAAATGGACTCGGGAAATAAGCGATCGATTCGGTGTTGTCGCGGCGCGTGGTACCAAGCCAAGGCCAGCATTCATCTTCACCCTTGATGTCGACTTGTTCCCAGAATCGTTTGATGGTCCAGTACCACTTATGGTCAAACTGAGTTACGTCAACAGCGCAGCGACCTTTTTTAATTTCTTCCATGCAGTCCAAGCATTCTCCCATGAGTCCAAAGTTGCCTTTGTGCTTGTCGCTGCCTTTGTGGTGCCAGAGGCACTCCGATTCGTTTGCCACGTGGTAGGCGAGGTTAAATTGCTTAGCTTCCTTGGGATACTGCGTTGCTAAAGATTTGCAGACCGCAATGGTTTCATCCCAAATCTCTTCCAGCATATCTTGGCTTTGGTCACTGGCAAGGTTGTCGTACGTTTCTTCAGAACACACTCTCCGTGCGGTGTGGTAAGGGATTTTGTATTTACGGGAAAGGTCAAGAATGCGCTTCCCTTCTTGCCTCCCCTGCCTGAGCAGTTGAATGAGCTGAGGGGACAACCCGGTTTTGTTCCGCTGAGCGTTTTCTAAGGCGACGGCGCTTCTGGTTCCGTAGTAGTAATGAGACGGGTTGAGACAGTACTGAGATTTGCAGAAAGCTTTGCGGACGATGATGGGTGTGTCCTCGGTCTGAAAGCGACCGCTTATCCCCAGGATCAGAGGCCTGGCGTCGACACCTTTATAAAGGAGCCGACTGGTGTGAGCCGTGCTGAAGCCCTCGAAAGCTGAGTGTGACCGTTGCTTCATGCACCAGCACTGGTCTCGTCCCAGCAACCGCAGACAGATTTGGACGGTCTTGGCGAACTGCACCTGATCTCGAATGGTCAGGTCCGCGTAGAGAAAAACGTCTTCGAGGCGCATGGGAAGTCGAGCCACAAGCTCAGGGTAGCCAAGAACCCAGTCACCGTCAAGGTTTTGAAATACTGCCAAAACTTCAAAAAAAATGTCTATTTATTCTTTCTATAGAAGGTTGGGTCTTACTTTGAGTGTATATTACACCCACAGTAAGACCCAACATTACTGGGGGTAAGTGAAACCGCCCTTTTTTTCTTGATTTTGGCAGTTTTTATTTTTCCAGTCCCCACCTGGCTTTTTGTCCCCCTCCGCCGATTTACTCGACTTACCCACACCTGATCTCATTATGAGTTTCATGCGTCTCACCCGATTGGGGCTTTAATCGCGTAATTTTCTTCGTAGTGTGCGGCGTAAGCGACGGCAATATGGTGCGATTCGACATAACGGCACATCGCTCCAGTGGCGGAACAAACCCGGTGTACACAATGACCATGTGAATCTTGTCCGAATTCAATTGTCGTACCGTTTGGGAAAGTTTGAATAACTTCCATCTGTCTATTTAGTTCTACTATTATTGTAAGAAAGGCATTGTTGCAATTAAATGGCACCCAAGAAATCAAATTTAGAAACCGATCCGTGGGGTGTCCCTAAAGCTTTATTTGGCGGATTTGAAAATACTCTTCAAGGTTTTGCTGATTATTTAAACCGAGTGCAAGGTAGGCCGATTGGTCGCTCTGCGGCTGCTGAACCGGTTACCACTCAACAGCGTCAAGGTCCGACAAGGGATATTTACGAGCAGCCCGGCGTTGGTTATTTTGATCGCACCAGTGGTCGTTTTCTTGGTGGCGCCCCCACAGCTCCAGCTCTTCCTGTTACCACAAACGTAGGGAGAGGTGCTGCTCCTGGTCAAGGGGTAACTCCGATCGTGCGCTCAGAAGATGATGCTTATCGTCAACTTCTGTCGCAATATGGTGGCTTGCAAAAAGAAAAAAAATATGAAGAAGCAGACAAAATTGGAATGCAGATTTGGCAACAGAAATATGGTAAAACTCCCATGGGTCAACCAGGCGGTGCAGTTGGAGCACGTAATCCGTTGATGGAAAAGATGTTCGGCTATCAAGCAGGTGCATCTACCACCAACCCGTCATACGCAGGTTCACAAGTTCAGCCTTTAGGTGGCGAGGATTTTGCCATGGCCGCTAATGCAGTCCCAGCCCCTTGGAATCAACAGGGTGCCATGGTAGATGAAAACCGTGGGATTGCTAATCTTCAGCCAGAGCAAGCAAAATTTACGACAGGTGAAGGGATGCCTGCATTCCCAACTACCGGTCAGAAAGCTGAAGATTTTTTACGTAACGTCAAACTTAGCAATTTATTCTGAT
>Ga0172372_10012319_pt1 | contig 10734 bp, 10 predicted proteins | sample LakKiv5m_2_FD_114544 | JGI IMG/M metagenome (GOLD analysis project Ga0172372, IMG submission 114544) | Freshwater microbial communities from Kabuno Bay, South-Kivu, Congo - kab_092012_9.5m | ecosystem: Environmental > Aquatic > Freshwater > Lake | place: Democratic Republic of the Congo... | reverse complement strand
TAGATGGTTTCCAGGCATTTGTATTTGGAACCATCGGGCTTACTGAGAAGGGCTGCCTGCATGGGTGCCAGGGTGGTGTATCCCAATGACAGCATTTTATCGTGAACTTCCTCCTGTCTGGCATTGGGAAATCCAATGGTAAATGGTCCGTTTTCAGCGGGGCCATAATCGCTTCTTGTTAAAGGTGAATTCTGCTCCAAAATTATAATCCTTAGAAGCATTGTTCCTGCTGCCGCCGGTCTATCGAAATACATTAATTGGAAATTTGTGTTGGCCGGTAATAACCAGTGTTTTGCTAACTTCTTTTTTTCCCGGTAACTCAGCGAAAATGGTCCGGATTTCCTTAATCCCCAGCCTCGTTCAAAAAAACGTGAAAGGCTATCGGGTTGATTGGTGCAAATGGTAACTATTTCCACAGGACCACATAGTGCGTCTGCAGTTCTGCTTTCTGGTTCAGTAAGATCTCGTTGTGAAGTCAGATTTTGTGCCGAAAGCATCTCACAGAATAGTAGAAAAAACAGGAGGGTAGCCGAATAATAAAAAGGCTTAAAATAAGCGGCAGGTTGCTTAAAAATAGTTAACTTCATTAACTAAATATATGAATTCCGATTCAATCATAATTGAAGAGCAAGGACTGAGGGATGGGCTCCAGAATTTACCTCGTGTTTTGCCACTGGAAATGAAGCTGGATTTCATTCGAAGGTTGGTAGATGCCGGTATGCGCAGGATACAGGTAACGAGTTTTGTTCACCCAAAATGGGTGCCGGCTATGGCAGATGCTGAAGAGCTGTGTGCGGCACTTTCCCCGGAAACAAGTGTCGAATTCAGTGCACTGGTACTGAACAACAAAGGGGTTGAGCGGGCAGTAAGTGCCGGAATTCGATATGTGGCAGCATCTATTTCAGCTAGTGATACTCATAGCCAAAAAAATGCCAATAAGTCTTTGAAGGATGCCCAAAAAGAATTCAGGGAAATGACAACACTCGCCAGACAACATCAATTGGTGGTAAGAGGAGGATTACAATGTGTTTTTGGCTGTCGCTATGAAGGAGCAATTGCGGAAGATTTAATTTATGATATGACCAAACACCACCTGGACTGTGGTGTACAGGAAATGGCTTTTGCTGATTCAACCGGTATGGGTAATCCAAATCAGATGAAGAGAATGCTTCCCCGTCTCCTGGAAATTTGTGGTGATGTGCCCATCACGCTACACTTACACAATACTGAAAATAAAGGGTATGCCAATGTAACGGCAGCCATTGAAGTTGGAATCAAGCAATTTGATACTGCTTTTGGGGGATTGGGCGGATGTCCCTTTATTCAGGGCGCTACCGGTAATATTGCCACAGAGGATACGGTTCATATGCTGCACCAAATGGGGTACAAAACTGGAATAGATATTCAGCAGATTGCAGGCATCAGTATTGAGATGCAGCAATGGTTGGGTATGCCATTACCCGGATTGATGTACTCAATATTGCAACAGAAAAATTTTCGACTGAATTGATAAATATGCGTCCTCAAACAATTGCCGAAAAAATATTATCACAACACTCGGGTCAGGTGTTGTATGCCGGTGAATTGTGTGTTGTTCCTGTCGATGGTGCCATGGCAACCGATACTACTGCGCCATTGGCAATTCAAGCCTTTCGAGAAATGGGCGGAGAACGATTGGCCAATCCCGACCGGTTTCACCTGATCATTGATCATGCAGCACCTGCTCCCAATGAGCGGATAGCCAATCTTCACCGCATGATGAGAAATTTTGCGCAAGAAACAGGTTGCCATTTCTATGATATTGGAAGTGGGATATGTCATCAGGTGATGGTGGATCACCACAGGGTAAGGCCAGGCGAGATTTTCATGGGGGCAGATAGTCATACTCCTACCTATGGTGCCCTGAATGCTTTGGCTTGTGGTGTGGGAAGTACTGATTTAGCCGCCGTTATGTTAACCGGAAAAATCTGGTTGAAAGTTCCTTCCAGCATTCGCGTGAATTTACATGGTCATCGGCTTAAAGAAGGCGTAAGCGCAAAAGATATCGTGCTGGAGGTAGTGAAGCAACTTACTATCAGCGGGGCTACCTATCAATCAGTTGAATACCATGGAGAACTCTTGCATCACCTGAGTCTCTCCGATCGAATGGTTCTTTGTAATATGGTGGCAGAGATGGGAGCCAAAACAGGTATAGTATCTCCCGAGGGACTGAAACTTCCCTATAATTTTGAACCTGTATTTGCTGATAAGGAAGCCATCTATTCAAGAACATTGGATATAGATGCCGGCTCCTTGGTTCCCCGCATTGCCATTCCTCATTCGCCGGATGATGTACATGATGTCAGTACTTATGCGGGAACACCGGTTAGCTATGGGTTTATTGGAACTTGTACCAATGGCAGACTCAATGATCTGCAGGCTGCAGCAGCTATTTTGAAAAATAAAAAAATTCCTCCCGGTGTAAGATTGGTTATTGCCCCGGCCAGCCGACAAGTATTGCTGGAAGCCCTAAAAGATGGAACCATAGAGACATTGATACAAGCGGGTGCCTCTATCATTAACAGCGGTTGCGGTCCCTGCGTTGGTACCCATGATGGCGTGCCCGGCGACGGGGAAGTTGTTATCAGTGCTGCCAACAGAAATTTTCGCGGTCGCATGGGGAATCCCCGTAGTGAAATTTACCTGGCAAGTCCGGCCACAGTAGCAGCCAGCGTGTTACACGGAAAAATTACCTTACCCAACCAATCTGAATGACATGGCAAAGGCACATGTGTATGGAGACAACATTGATACGGACCGAATCATTCCGGGAAAATATACAAAGACACTCGATCTGTCTACATTGGCAGCTCATGTTATGGAAGATCTTGACCCCGAATTTTCCTCTCGTTTCAAGACCGGTGATCTCATTGTAGCTGGAGATAATTTTGGTTGCGGCTCCTCGCGGGAACAAGCTCCGCTGGCATTAAAATCTGCAGGAGTCTCCTTGATAATCGCCCGTTTTTTTGCCCGCATTTTTTTTCGCAATGCGATAAATATCGGATTACCCGTGTTGGAAGTACCCCGCCATAACATACAAATGGGAGATGAAGTTTATTTCGACCTCACCGAAGGGAAAGTTATGAACCACACACGACAAGAAGTTTATCGGGCAACCCCACTCCCCCCTGTTATGCTGAACATTATGCAGGAAGGGGGACTGGTACCCTATCTTAAAAAACACAAAGACTTTATTATTTGATGAATTTACCGCTGCAAGACATACGAGTATTGGAATTTACCCACGCAGTAATGGGGCCCTCTGCAGGATTGATATTGGCCGATCTGGGAGCAGAAGTCATTCACATTGAACCATTGGAGGGTGATAGTACCCGATTATTGAAGGGATTTGGTCAGGGTTTTTTTACTTGCTACAATAGAAATAAAAAAAGCCTGGCTATTGATATCAAGACAGCAGAAGGCAAAGAAATAATTTACCGCCTGGTTGAGCAGTCCGATGTCCTCATAGAAAATTTTGGTCCGGGAACCATGGATCGTTTGGCATTTGGATATAAAGAATTGAAGAAATTGAATCCACGCCTCATTTATTGCTCTCTCAAGGGATTTATGCCAGGCCCCTATGAAAAAAGACATGCCATGGATGAAGTAGTACAGATGATGGGTGGGTTGGCTTATATGACCGGAAGACCCGGAGATCCCTTGAGGGCAGGCACTTCCATCGTAGATATCACCGGTGGAATGTTTGGTTGCATGGGAATTTTATTGGCATTGTATGAAAGAGAAAAAACAGGGAAAGGGAAAATAGTAAGGGCAGGATTATATGAGACGACAGCATTTGTTATGGGACAACACATGGCACTTAGTGCGGTGACTAGACAACCTGTTCCACCTATGCCGGCTCGGCTCAGTCCCTGGAGTATCTATCGAATTTTTACTACTGCAGATCACCAACAGGTTTTCATTGGACTCATCAGTGAGAAACACTGGAAAAGATTTTGTGATGTTTTTCAACGTGCAGACTGGTTAACGGATGAACGCCTGCAAACCAATAACCAAAGGGTTGAGGCCAAAGAATGGTTTCAACCTGAAGTAGAAAAAATGATAGCAGGCTATTCACTACAAGAAGTATTACAAAAATGTGAAAGAGCTGAAATCACCTTCGCCCCCATAGCAAAAACAGAAGATCTTTTTACAGATGAACACCTGAATAAAAGTGGCGCCCTGCTCGATGTTCAATTGAGCAATGGAACACATACCCGTTTGCCAAAGACACCCATTGGCTATGAAGATGCTGAAATTACCCTTCGTCTTCAGCCACCCCGAATAGGCGAACACACTTTGTCTGTTTTAACTGAACTGGGAATGACAGGAGAAGAAATCAACCAATTACAGTCTAAAAAAATCATTACAACTTAAATTACTTTCCATGTTTGATCTGGTCATAAAAAATGTACAAGTAGTGCAACCCGGTAACCAGGGAACTTTTCATGCTGATATTGCAATCAATGAAGGGAAAATTCAGCTGATAGCATCTTCCATATCTGCGGATCAGGCCCGCCAGACTTATGATGGGAAAAATCAGTTGGCTTTTCCCGGATTGGTGGATGCACACATGCACACCGGGATTTATAATCCATTAGCTGACGATGCCTTAACAGAAAGCAGGGCTGCAGCATCAGGCGGTGTAACTACTTCACTCAATTACATGCGTACCGGAAAATACTACCTCAATAAGACCGGGCCCTATGCAAGTTTTTTTCCGGAAGTGCTGGATATTTCCCGAAATAATTTTTACGTTGATTATGCCTATCACATTGCTCCTATACAATACAGCCATATTGATGAGATTGAATTGCTGGTTGAAAAATTCGGAGTCACCAGTTTCAAGATTTTCATGTTTTATGGCAACTATGGTCTCCATGGTAACAACTCAGCGCAAAAAGATTTTTTGATGACACCCGAAGGTGAGTTTTATGATTATGCCCATTTTGAATTCATCATGCGGGGGGTAACTAAAGCCATGGAAAAATATCCGGAAAAAGCCAGTGCCATTACTTTGGGACTGCATTGTGAAACAGCAGAGATCATGCGTGCTTACACCCGACTGGTGCAGGAAGAAGGTAAGCTAACCGGACTCAGGGCCTATTCAGCTGCAAGACCTCCGCATAGTGAAGGGCTAGCCATATTTATTGCCTCTTACCTGGCCAACGAAACGGCTTGCAAGAATATCAATCTGCTTCATCTTACTTCTGCCAAAGCAGTTGACGCAGCTATGATGATGCAACAGGTATTTCCACACATCAATTTTAAACGTGAAGTAACCCTGGCTCACCTAATGCTGGATTATGACTGTGAGTGTGGTATTCATGCCAAAGTCAATCCACCCATACGAAGCAGAGAAGATGTAGAGTACCTCTGGGAGCACCTGCTGGCAGGAAACATCGACTGGGTTTGCAGTGACCATGCCTGTTGTAAAGCAGAAATGAAAACAGATCTTGCCGATAAGCAAAATGTCTGGTTGGCAAAAAGTGGTTTCGGAGGTACCGAATTATTATTAAGCGGTTTGTACACGGAAGGAATGCGCAGAGGTTTGTCGGTGAATCGGATGGCTGAATTATTATCAGCCAATCCTGCCAGTCGTTTTGGATTGCCCTCGAAGGGGAATCTCCTCACCGGGTATGATGCTGATATTGTTTTATTCGATCCTATACCAAGTTTTACTGTCCGTTCCGAGGATTCAGAGAGTACACAGGGATATTCAGTTTTTGAAGGACATACTTTTCAGGGTAAGGTGACTTCTACATTTTTGAGGGGACAATTGATTTATGAGGATGGAAAGATATTGGGTAATCCCCAAGGCCAATTTTTGTCGAGACCGTATTAAATAAAATTGAAATTTTTTAGATGGACTTACAAATCAAAGATCATTTATTCATCGTTGGAGGTGCCACCTCCGGCTTCGGAAAAGCCATAGCTGAACAATTGTTAAAGGAAGGTGCCAGTATCATTGCTATTGCTAGGGGCAAAGAGAAATTGTTGGCATTACAGGAATCTGCGCCCGGAAGGGTAATCATAGTTTGTGCAGATATTTCTTCCGAAGAATGTCTCCAACATTTGATAGAGATTACCCGAGACAAAGTGATACACGGACTGGTTATCAATGCCGGTGGTCCGCCTGCAAAAACGGTAATGGAAACAACCGCTTCTGATTGGGATGAGGCGTATCGTCTCCTTTTGCGATGGAAAGTATTACTGGCACAACAATTTGTTCCTGCAATGCTTAAAAACAAATATGGAAGAGTAGTATTCATCGAGAGCGCTACCGTAAAACAACCCCTTGAAAATTTAGTACTGAGTAATTCATTGCGGGCAGCAGTAGTTGGAATGGTGAAAACCTTGTCTCAGGAGATTGCTTCGAGTGGAGTTACCCTTAATATTATGGCTCCCGGTTCTCACAACACGCCAGCAATTGACAGGATTTATAAAAAGAAAAGTGAACAAACAGGGTTACCTTTTGAACAAGTAAGAGCAGCAGCAATTCAACAAATCCCGGTAGGCTTTTTGGGAGAGGCTGCTGACTTTGCTTCATTGGCCTCCTGGTTGCTGAGCCCCTCCAGCCGCTTCATTACCGGACAAACCATTTCAGTCGATGGGGGAGCTGTTAAAGGAATCATGGGATAAAAAAACAATCTGTATTTGGTATATTCATGAACAATTAATTCCCTTTTATGAGAAAATATTATTGTTGGGTAGTGCTTGCCTGCCTCTTCCTGATGTACATGGCAAGCAATGGTATTGTACTAAACACTTTCAACCTCTATCTGCCAGAGTTTGCACGGGAATTCAATGTTGATATTGGAAAGGCAACCGGATTAGCAGCTACCCTATATTTGGTATTGGCCCTCCCATTGCCCTTTGTAGGAAACTTATTGGAAAAATTTTCCACCAAAAAAATCATTCTGATCGGGGCAGTGGGTGTTTCCGGAGGCCTGTATTACCTCTCTACTGCTACCAGCTTCAAAATGATTCAGTTGTTTGTAATTGTTTATCCGCTCTTTCTTTGTTTGGTAGGATTGCTTACGAGTATGTATGTAATCAACAACTGGTTTGTGAAATACAAGGGCATCGCTACAGGAATTTTATTGATGGCAAGTAGTGTAGGGCCTGCCATTTTTGCTCCCATTGTTGGAAAATGGATAAAGACCCTGGGTTGGCAGGCAGCTGTGCAAAACCAATTTATTTTATGTAGTTGTTTGATTGTATTACCTGCCCTATTGATTTATAGCCATCCTTCCATTATCCAAAGTTCCGCAGATGGCATTCCGGGAACAGTTGGCAGGCAGCCTGTGGTTGATAAGACCGCAAGCAGGGCTCTTCTCAAAAAGGCAGTACTGTCGCTCGACTTTTATCTCGTAGCTCTTATCACAGCTGCTTTGTGGTTTTGTATTGGTGGGTTCATTCAAAACCAGCGCAATTATCAGGCAGACCTGCAGTTGGATGTAGCAGAAAGTGGAAGACTCCAGGGTATCTTCTTTCTCTTTGGTCTGTTAGGTAAATTACTATTTGGTTATCTGGGCGATAAATTCAGCGTAAAGAAAATCATGTTACTGAGTGTATTTAATATGTTACTGGGATGTTTGCTGCTTTACTGGAGTCTTCAAGATTCCAGATGGGTTATTCCTTGCGCGATTGTTTTTGGATTAGGGTACAGTGGTACTTTTACTATGATACAATTATACATCATTGATCTTTTTGGCGGCGCCGCCTATGGCACCATCTTAGGACTGTTATCTTTTATTGATACCCTTTGCGCTTCCATTGGAGTCGCTATGTTGGGATCTTTGCGGAAAATGAATGGAAATTATGAAAAAGCCTTTCTGCTTATGATTGTTCTCACTATTTTTTCTTTGCTGGCTACATTTTATATCAACCGGAGAGCCGATAAGGGGGCCATCGCTCTGTAAAGTGGTTACATCATGCTTAAAAAGAATATTAACGCTTCCGTAATTTTTCACTCAATCAAGCTATCTGAGACATGGAAAAAAAATGGGGACATCATTACCCAGCAGTTTGGCATTACTACACAACAGTGGTTCATCCTGCTCTTATTGGCAAAAGATCCGAATATTCTTTATTTTAAATTACATCCACATACAAAGCCACTGATGGCTATGGAGCTGGCTGAAGCCATGAATGTTAGCCGAGCCAATATCACCAATATGTTGAGTGTGCTAATTAGAAAAAAGTTGGTGATACAAATCAGCGACAAAGAAGACAAAAGAAGAAAGCGGCTTTCATTGACGCCACAGGGGATGCAGTTGGTTGAAAAACTGGAAAAGCTTCGATACAACTATAATAAAAAGATGCTTTCTGCCTTTACCAGCGAAGAAAAAAAACAGTTCATTAGATTCGTTGATATTTGCTTAGGACTCATGCATGCATGAATATCTAGAATCATTTCCGATCATATATAATGGGGGTATCATAAGCTGTAAGCCGCTGACCATTTTTTTCCAATAATTCCATTACCTGTAATTTTTTTGAAGTAAAGGTTTCACTGAGGGTAAATTTCATTCCATTGCCTAAATCATTCACTGACACTGTCGAAAAAGTTTTAGATACCGGATTCCAGGTATAGTCGGCACCCTTAAAGGTAGGTGAGGGAACAAGAGTTCGATAATCAAACTGAAGTGAAGTGTTGTCATTGCGAAGTTCTTCTTTTTTGAAATCAGATAACAGGTAGGTGGTCAGATGTATGACTCCCCCCGGTTGAAGAGAAAAAAGAAATAGATAAGGTTTGCTCTCCATGGTTTTCCCCTCGGTGTGGTAATAACTTTCTTCAAGGACAAAGAAACCATTTAAATTTGCAGGTTTATTGATTATTTTTTCATCTGCAATTCGATTTACGTGAACAGCAAGTGGATGAATGATTTTACCACTTTTTATTTCTGCCAATACCTGCCGGGAATTATCAAAATCACCGGTTATATATTCCCTGAACCGATTCAGTATTTTTTTATCGGTTAATGAATTCTGTGCCGATACACCCAAAATAGTAAAGCACAGGCAAGTCAGTAATTTTTTCATTGGGTCGATTTTTTTCTTTGGAGTTGAACTGTCCATGGGGAAGGTTCATTGTTTTCCTTGATGATAAAAACCTTTTGCCTTAAAAATCTTTTAAGAGCCGATGCTCCCATTCGAGTTCCGCCAATACCACTTAACTTAAAAGATGATTTTTCACCCTCATGCATAATGGCCGTTAACGCTGCATCATTGATGCTGATGGCACCACCTGTTATTTGTCTGCCAACTTCTATCGCTTCCTCCGTACTTCCAGCAAAAACGGCTCCACTTAGACCATACATGCTGTCATTCGCCAAACGAATGGCTTCTTCATTGGTGTGAAAAGTCATCACAGGCAATATCGGACCAAAAGTTTCCTCCTGCATGATTTTCATTGTGTGATTTACATTTATCAGTACAGTCGGACGGCAATAATATCCCCCATTAATGAATTCGCAGGAATGACTTCCTGTTAACACATTTGCCCCTTTCTCTAATGCATCTTTCAGATGCTCATCAATAACTTTTACTTGTTTATCGAAAATGATTGGCCCTATTTCACCTTCATGGATGTCAGTTTCATTTAGTTTCAATCCAGTTGCTCTTTCGCATAGCTTCTTGATAAATTCATTGGCTACTGAATCATGTACATATATTCTTTCAATGCTCAGACAACTCTGACCGGCGTTGGCCGTTCCTCCCCAACAGATAGATGCTGCTGCAACATCAAGATTGGCAGAAGGCAAAACAATTGCAGGATCTTTTCCCCCCAACTCCAGGAATACGGGGATCATTCGCTCGGCTGCTGCAGCGTATACTTTCCGTCCTGTTGCAGTGCTGCCGGTAAAGCAAACGAGATCTGCTTCCTGCACAAGCGCTGCTCCGGTACTGCCATCTCCTGCTATGTAACGAAGGACTTTGTTCAGTTCTGGGACTTTAGCTATGCTTCGATTCATAACTTCTATGAAGCGGGGAGTAACCTCACTGGGTTTAACAACTACAGAGCAACCTGCCAGCAGAGCAGGAATGGTATCAATCAGCGATAAGAGCAATGGGAAATTCCAGGGTGAAATGACGCCAACCAGTTCATAAGGAACCCAATCTTGCTGGAGTAATATGAAAGGTATTTGAGTTTTTTTTGCAGGAATCGGTTCAAAAAATTCAGCAGCGAGTTTGCACCACCTATCAATGCTACTGAATAACAAGTCGATTTCCAGTTTTGTTTCCCAAGCTCTGCCTGTGTCAAGTTCTAGCGAAAATTGTAAGGCAGCTCTTTCCTCTGCCAAAGAAACTTTCCATTGCTGAAGAATCGCTGCTCTCTGTGTTAACCCAATTTTGTTCCAGTTTTTTTGTGCTGACTTCAATTGTTGACATAAATCGGCTATTTCTTCTTTGGGAAGAGCAGTGAATTGATAATCTTGTTTACCTGTTCTCGGATTCCTTGTATTCAACTGGTTATTTATTGGATGATCTTTTTTTCTTTCAAATGGTTGATCACTGCCTGTTGTTGTTGGATGAAGTGACTGCGTGAAGGAGTTTTTCCGATAAGCGTATTGGCAGGATAGATTTGTTGTGCATAGGTTGGAGCAAACAGCTCAAAACGTTGACGGGAAAGATAATTGCTCATGCCTGGCCGCATGCGATGTTCCCGCAAAGCACCTAGATGAATCG
>Ga0172372_10012316_pt1 | contig 10735 bp, 10 predicted proteins | sample LakKiv5m_2_FD_114544 | JGI IMG/M metagenome (GOLD analysis project Ga0172372, IMG submission 114544) | Freshwater microbial communities from Kabuno Bay, South-Kivu, Congo - kab_092012_9.5m | ecosystem: Environmental > Aquatic > Freshwater > Lake | place: Democratic Republic of the Congo... | reverse complement strand
TTGGTGTTGAGTTACACCACTAGGGTTTCCATTGGATTTATTGAACCTCGTTGGCTAAATGAACAGGGGGAACTATTACCTGATGAATTATTGGAAGCATTTCTGGAGTTTTGGCGACAACATGGAGAACCACTACTCAAAAGTGCACCTTACCATGAGATTGCTCCCCATTTGGTGTTAATGGCATTTTTACATCGGGTAGTGAATGGTGGGGGTACATTAGAACGAGAATATGCCATTGGTTCTGGGAGGATGGATATTTGTTTACGCTATGGCAAAGTGGTGATGGGTATAGAGTTAAAGGTGCGGAGGGAAAAGTTAGATCCGTTAAGTAAGGGTTTGACCCAATTGGATAAATATCTGGATGGTTTAGGATTGGATACAGGTTGGTTAGTGATTTTTGATCGCCGTCTGGGATTACCACCCATGGGAGAGAGAATTAGTACGGAGGAAGCTATTAGTCCGGGGGGACGCACTATTACCGTTATTCGCAGTTAGCTTGGAAGCACTCGCTCTTCTCTATGGATTACACTTATGTTACCATCATTTTTTAATTAAACTGGGTGCAGTCCCCACTAGCAATAATTATGCAAGTTATCTATCTACTCTTAGTTGCTGTAATGTTCCTGGGAATTATTGGTGCTGTAGTTCCAGCTATTCCTGGAAGTAGTTTGATTTTAATATCTATTATCATTTGGGGAATTGTGAGTAACTCCTTTGCTGCTATTAAAATTCCTCTGATTGTGACAATCATTGTTTTACTTCTAAGTACAGGAGTTGATTTCCTTGCTGGTTATATTGGTGCAAAACAAGCGGGTGCTAGTAAGTGGGGACAAATTGGGGCATTTGTGGGTTTATTAATGGGATTTTTCGGGTTATTACCTGCTTTACCTTTTGGTGGACCATTACTAGGTATTCTATTTGGGCCTCTATTAGGAGCAATTGTGGGTGAGTTCCTTTACCAAAGAAGATTATGGCCTGCGGTGAAAGCTGGTATCGGAATCACTGTGGGAACACTGGTGGGAAACTTGATTCAAGGTGTCCTAGCTATCAGCGCAGTCATAGTATTTTTATTGACAACTTGGCCCCAAGTATATGGTGGTTAATGTCAAAGTTGTATATCAATATCTAGCTTGGTAATTAGCGATCGCCCGAAGGATTAGCTTCCGTATTAAACTCAACCTACATCACTACAGACAAAACCAGTCGTTTTTCAGCCGACTTTACCTTTGACCTGTGACAATGTATGCTACCCTTTGACCAATATTGGTAGCATGATCTGCCATTCTCTCTAGACACTGAATTGCTAATGTTAATAGTAGAATGGGCTCCACTACCCCGGGAACGTCTTTCTGCTGCGCCAAATTACGATATAGTTTTTTGTAAGCATCATCTACTGTGTCATCTAATAATTTAATCCTTCTACCACTAATTTCATCCAAATCCGCTAAAGCTACCAGGCTGGTAGCTAACATAGACTGGGCATGATCGGACATAATGGCAACCTCTCCCAAAGTAGGATGGGGGGGATAGGGAAATATTTTCATTGCTATTTCTGCCAAATCTTTGGCATAGTCCCCAATACGTTCCAAGTCTCTAACCAATTGCATGAATGAGCTTAAACAACGAGATTCTTGGTCTGTGGGAGCTTGATTGCTCATAATTGTGGCACAATCGACTTCTATTTGTCTGTAGAAGCGATCAATTTTTTTGTCTAATCTGCGTATTTGCTCAGCTGCTGTTAAATCTCGATTAAATAGAGCTTGGTGACTCAGACGGAAGGACTGCTCTACTAAAGCACCCATACGTAAAACATCTCGTTCCAGTCTTTTAATGGCACGTATAGGCTGAGGTTTTTCAAAAATTGTATATTTCACAACAGCTTTCATATTTTTAATCTCGGGTTTAATATATTTCTAGCTATTATAGTCTTGATTCAGAAATATCCGCTATCATGTTGAACCACCTGGGGAAGATGAATTTGTATCCAAGCACCACCGGTATCAGGATGGTTCATGGCCCTGATTTTGCCACCATGAGCTATAATTATTTGGCGGACAATGGATAAACCTAAACCACTACCAGTAATTTCTACTGTTTCATTCTCAGAGCGCGACTCCCGGTGTCTAGCTTTGTCCCCTCGATAAAATCTTTGAAAGACATGGGGTAGATCCACGGGAGCAAATCCAACCCCGGAATCAATAATGTTAATTTCTAAAATTTGATTTGATATTTGGTTTGATATTGTACCTGTCTCTGGAGCAACTCCATTAATAGACTTCTCTCCACAAACTGTATTCATTTCAATAAAAATAGTACCGTTGAGGTTGCTGTATTTAATACAGTTATCTAACAGATTAAGAAACACTTGATAAATTCGGGACTTATCAGCACATATATAGACCTTTTCTGGACCGGAGTAGGAAATGCTAAGATGCTGGTTAGCGGCTAGGGGCTCTAAATTCTCCCAGACTGAAAAAATTAGGGAGCGGACTTCTAGCATTTCCAAATTCAGTTGGATGGAGGAGGTTATTTCCATCTGGGTCAGATCCAACCAATTTTGGACTAAATTAATTAGTCTGTCAACTTCTTGCATCAAGCGGATGACCCAACGGTTCAAAGGAGGATCTAAACGAGTTTGCAGGGTTTCTGCAACCAGACGAATGGAAGTCAGAGGTGTTCTCAATTCATGGGCCAGGTCTGAAAAAGAACGGTCACGTTGCTGATTAATGTCTACAAATTGTTGATGACTTTCTAGAAACACACCCACCTGTCCCCCCGGTAGAGGAAAACTGTTAGCTGCTAAAGACAATGGCTTTAATTCTAAGGTACCCTGACCATGATCTCGGGAAGGGTGAAAAATCCACTCTTGCATTTGCGGTTTTTGCCAATCCCGGGTTTGTTCAATTAACTGATCCAGTTCATAGGATCTCACTAATTCCAGTAGTAACCGTACTTGACCCGGTTGCCATCTTTGTAAATGTAGCATTTCCCGTGCGCACTGATTACACCATAGTAGTTGATTTTCTTCATCTACTTGTAAATATCCCAAGGGCGCAGCATTCAGCAACTGTTCATAAGCTTTGAGTGACAAGCGTAAGTTTTGTTGTTCATCCCTAACGGTACATATTTTACGATGTAATCCAGCTAATAGGGGCAATAATATCTTTTCAGCGTGGGGGTTTGAGGGTTGGGTTAACTGCTCTAAATGGCTGTTAAGTTGAAATTGTTGCCAAAGCCAAAAACCAAAACCGATTGCCAAACCCAGAAGAAATCCCAATAAGAACATTTGATCGTAAGTGTGCTATTTGACCGGAATTAAAGGGGTAGAATGCAAGCATGGTCTTTATAGGACAGCTTTTTTTGATTGTTAGATTATTAATGTAATCTCATTAATCATAACCGGTAGGGACTGCTTTTGGAAAATGCGATCGCCTAGGTATCTGTGACCATTCCTGTGCTACAGGTTAGACTGGATAAGATAACTGAATCCACGCCGAATTTTATGTCCAATCAAGATGACAACTCCCAAAATGATAACTCCCGTGAGAAGAGCCAAAAACCCCAATCCAGCGGATGGTTTAAAATAAAAAGACCACGACCACCCAAAGGAATAGGAAAACCAAAAACAGAATAGCCCAGATATAGAAATCAACCAAATCTATAGCCAAAACCCCTGACTGTGACAATATATTCTGGATGGCTAGGGTCTAACTCTAATTTTTCCCTCAGCCATCGAATATGAACATCCACTGTTTTACTGTCACCGACAAAATCAGGACCCCAAACCTGGTCTAATAACTGTTCCCGTGACCACACCCTGCGAGCATAACTCATAAATAATTCTAGTAACCGGAATTCTTTCGGTGACAAGCTCACCTCTCTTCCTCTCACTAACACCCGACATTCTTGAGGATTTAAACTGATATCTTTATGTTTTAAAGTGGGTATTAAGGGCAAATTAGAAAACCGCTGACTGGGTATTAAGGGCAAATTAGAAAACCGCTGACGACGTAACAAGGCGCGACACCTGGCCACCATTTCTCTCATGCTAAAGGGCTTAGTTAGATAGTCATCTGCCCCTACCTCTAAACCTAGCACCCGGTCAGTTTCACTACCTTTCGCACTCAGAATTAAAATCGGTATGGAATTACCTTGGTGACGTAATAAACGACAAATATCTAACCCGTTAATTTGTGGCAACATCAAGTCTAGCACAAGCAGATCGAATGATAACTCACCGGGTTGGGTCTCTAAATTTCTGATTAGTTCCACAGCACAACGACCATCTTTAGCAGTCATAACTTCATAACCTTCACCCTCTAAGGCTACTACAAGCATCTCTCGGATCAGTTCTTCGTCTTCCACTATTAAAACGCGACTAACTGGTTCAATAGAGTTGTTGGAGTATCTAGGCAATTCAGTAGTATACATTGATAACAAAAGTTTGTAAGAATGTACTGGTCTTGGTTTCCAACTAGTTATGATCCTCACAAATTGAGGTCACATATTGGAGAACACGGAATTATTGTATTCAATACAACAATTTGCCTAAATTATAGTTCAAATAGTTGTTTTATAGAAATTTTGTCGAATATTTCCACATTTGTGCGTTTTAGTTCAGGCAAAACTAGAGAAATCCAAAGTGGGTGGAATATCCTGAATTCTTCCAGGTCCTATAGCCCGCAGTGCTTCTGGTAAACTAATATCTCCAGTATATAGGGCTTTACCGACAATTACTCCTGTAACCCCCTGATGTTCTAAAGATAATAAGGTTAATAGGTCAGTAACAGAACCCACACCCCCAGAGGCAATTACGGGTATGGAAATAGCAGATACCAACTCTCTTAATGCTTGCAAGTTTGGTCCCTGAAGCGTACCATCACGATTTATATCAGTATAAATAATAGCTGCGGCACCCAATTCCTGCATTTGGGTTGCTAGTTGGGCGGTCAAAATTTGAGAAGTTTCTAACCAACCCCTGGTAGCAACTAGACCATTCCGCGCATCAATGCCAACTATAATTTGCTGGGGGAATTGTTCACACAGTCCTTGAACCAAATCTGGTTGCTCTACTGCTACAGTCCCCAGAATTGCCCACTGTACCCCAAGACTAAATAACTGTATAACGCTGGATCTGTCGCGTATTCCTCCGCCAACCTCAATAGGTATGGAAACAGCATTGGTAATAGCCTCTATAGCAGATAGATTAACTACTCTACCAGCTTTTGCTCCATCTAGATCTACCAAATGTAGTCTTGTTGCTCCCTGGTCTGCCCACATTTTAGCGGTTTCTACAGGGTTATGGCTGTAAACCTGGGATTGTGCATAGTCACCCTTATAGAGTCTTACACAACGCCCCTCTAATAGATCTATTGCTGGGATAACTTCCATGACTAGTTAGTGAATAAGTTAATTTTAGTTGAGCTAAATGGAGAAGGAGGGATTCGAACCCTCGGATGGACCTTACGATTCCATCAACAGATTAGCAATCTGCCGCTTTCGACCACTCAGCCACCTCTCCAGGTCTATTAAAAATTATGATACGGTAATCGTAACAGACAATTTTTGGCTTGTCAAGAGATTTTTTTCAAGTGGACAACTGAAAATCATGAATATAAAGTTTAACAATTTCTACTGGCGCTCCTCCAACAGTAGATATAAAATATGAGTTAGTCCGCAATGAGGGCAGTCTTGATTTTAATAGTCAAAGCTCTCCAAAGCCATATTTATAATCCCATGAACGCTCTTTCAATTCCCACCTGGATTATCCATATTTCTAGTGTCATTGAATGGGTAGTTGCCATTTCCCTCATCTGGAAATATGGCGAACTGACCCAAAACCATAGTTGGAGGGGATTTGCCCTAGCTATGATACCCGCCTTAATTAGCGCCCTATCTGCTTGTACCTGGCATTATTTCGATAATCCCCAGTCCTTAGAATGGTTGGTTACCCTCCAGGCTACTACCACGCTAATAGGTAATTTTACTCTTTGGGCAGCAGCAGTGTGGGTTTGGCGTTCTACTCGAGCCAGTGGAGTTCTTAACATCTCAAATAAGGAGTAGACCGTCATGATCTCAAAAGAAACTCTATTTGCTCTCTCCTTGTTCCCCTATTTGGGTTTCTTGTGGTTTATCAGTCGCAGTCCACAAATGCCACGTTTAGCACTCTATGGATTCTATGGCACTTTAGTATTTGTTGGCGTTACCATTCCAGCTGGTATTTACGCCAAGATTGCCTACCAAGAAGCTCTAGCAAATATAGACTGGCTTCATGGCAGTGCTGAGTTATTCTTAACTCTTGCTAATATTTTAATTGTCTTGGGTTTTAGTCAAGCTGTACAAAATCTAGAAACTAAAGGTAAATAAACTAACATCCTTACCATACTAACTAAATACTCGGTACAACAAGTCGCGGTGTAACAGGGAACCATCCAACAGAGACTGTAATTTATCTCTTGACAAAGACTCGGTATTGTGATAGAAATCCAACCAAGTTTTGGCAATTAAATTAGGATCATCGGGTAAATCTGGAAGATTCCAACCTGGTATGGGTAAATCTTCCATCAACCTGTTGATTTTAGGATCATAACTTAAAGCAAAACAACGACACCCTTCACTAGCAGCCATAATTAAACTATGTAGACGCATTCCTATTACCATATTCACACCTCTAAATGCGCCTTTTAAAATTTGTGGTTTATCTAAACAAAAAACCTGGCTATTATTTGGCAATTGAGAGTGAATTTGTTGGGCAATTTCTAAATCTTCGGTTTTTTGAAATGGTAGAATTAGGATAAATGCTTGGGTGTGTTTTTGCAAATCAACCAATCCACGGATTAGATTTGCTAATCTATCCTGTGTCAACTGGGGATGTTTTCTCAAGGTAACTGCAATTCGTGGTTTTGGTAGACCCGCTAATTCTGGTACTGACTCAGATGCTAAACCCCACACTGGATCAGGTGCTAGGATATGTGGTACGTGCCAACTTGATAATAACCTAGCACTTGAGCGATCGCGCACACTCACACCCAAACAACCGGCAAAATTTGTTTGAGCCAACCAACGGTTTTGTGGTAGGGATAGGGGACCTATACCCTGGCCCCAGGCTATGGTTTTTAGACCCATAAATTGGGCCAAAGCCATTAATCCCCCATAATACAGGGGATTAATACTACTGGTTGCATCCTGCATTAAACTACCTCCACCCCAGATAAATCCTTGACAAGAGCGTAAAGCTCGAATCAAGGGGATAAATGCCATCCGGTCATGACTTTCTACCCCATAATGTGTAGTGGTTAGTTGGGGACTACCGGACAGAACTACGGGAGTGATGTGAGGTGGTAGCATTTGTAAAAGAGTAGCCAAGAGAGCTTCATCACCACCATTACCCTTGCCATAATAACCAGAAAGTAAAACACGCATTATAAATCGCCCCGTCTTAGCTACTTAATTTGTCGCATATAATTTCCCCATAACTGTGCTGCTTGACCACTACTACCAAGGGTGGGAGAGTTGTTATCATTACCTAGCCAAATACCAGTGACCAATTGACGACTGGGAATAAAACCAATAAACCACAAGTCCACATTTTTATCCGTGGTTCCGGTTTTACCTGCTTCCTCACCCATTCCTATGGAAGCAGCACGACCAGTACCCTTAGCTACCACAGCTTGCATCATGTCAGTCATAGTGTTAGCTACATTCTTTTTTAACACTGTTTGATTAGCTTTGGGATTTTGAGTAAAGGAATAAATCTCCCGACAGGTTTTTAAATTATTCCGATCTTCACAATCACTACTATCTAGAATTCGGGTAATAGCGTGGGGAGGATTCCATACTCCTCGATTACCAATTGCTGCAAACGCACCAGTCATTTCCAGAACATTGACCACACTTTGACCCAGAACTAAACCGGGAACTGATTCCAAGGAGGATTTTATCCCTAACCTCTGGGCCATTTCTACTACCTTATTTAATCCTACCTCCCGTGCAAGTCTCAGAGCAATAGGGTTTTCTGACAGTGCAAAACCGGTAGCTACATCTAAGCTACCACCCCCACTGCGACAGGGTCTATAAGTAAATCCTCCCCAGGGAAAAGAATTACAAGAATAGCTCTTATAGGTGGGTATTCCTGCTTCTATAGCTGCAGCATAGGCAAAAACTTTAAAAGTAGATCCGGGTTGTCTTTGAGCTTGTACAGCACGGTTAAATTGGCTTTCTTTGTAATTTTTCCCCCCGACCATGGCTAATATGCTCCCGGTTTTGGAATCTAGGGTGACAATTGCTCCCTGGGAAAATCGCAAGTTGGAACCAACTTTATTTACCGAATTTTGCAAGGCTGACTCAGCTTTAGCTTGAATTACTGGGTCTAATTTAGTTTCAATGATGTAGTTACCTTCTCTAGCTGCTCCTGCACCTAAAATTGATTCTAACTCTTGAAAAACGTAGTTGTAAAAATAGGGAGCAATAGTTTTAGCTTGTCTTTCACAAACTTTAGGACTGACCTGTACGGGAGATCTTCTAGCTCGATTTGCTTGAGTGGAATTAATCGTACCCATATCTAACATGCGTCGAATGACCCGATTCCGATAATCTGCTGCTGCTAATTTCCTGGGTCCATCTCCACAAAAGTCAAACCCATTGGGTGCAGGTAATATTCCCACTAAAGTTGCTGCTTCTGACAGGGTTAATTCTTTGGCAGATTTTTCAAAGTAATATTTAGCCGCATCTTCAAAACCAGAAGTGTCAGCTCCTAAAAATACTCGGTTTAAATAGGTAAGCAGGATCTCATCTTTGTTATAAAAGGTTTCTAATTTTAAAGAAACGATAGCTTCACGAATTTTTCTTCCTAAAGAATCCTGTCTACCTACATAATCACGAAATAAACTCCGTGCAAGCTGTTGGGTGACCGTACTAGCTCCTTGTTGCACATCTCCACTCTGGGTGTTAATGAATACTGCCCGCAAAATTCCCAGGGGGTCAACTCCAAAGTGCCAATAATAACGACTGTCTTCCGAAGCGACTACTGCACCAGGTATATAAGGACCGAAATCTGCTATTTCTTTGAGATCTACGTGAGAGATATTGCGGGGTTCTCGCAATGGGGTGTAGGCATCCCGGGCGTAAATTACTACCGGTCCACTGGTTGCTGTGGGTAGGGGGTTAACGTCAAATTTTGTCCATTCCCAAACGATGGCCAGGGCAAATAAGGCAGTAACACCACTGATGCCATACATTCCCCAAGTAAGAAATTTAACATAGGCAGGGGGTGGATCAAGATACTCAAGACTTACTGAAGCAGCTAGTTCTGGTGGACCTAGGGTAACAATATCACCATGTCTAAGTTTGAGAGATTTGATTCGCCGTTTTCCTAAGTAAATACCGTTAGTGGAATTTTCGTCTTTGATAGTAAAGACCGGGCTGTTTTGGCTGGAGTCCCTGGTGAGGGAAAGGTGAACCTGGCTAACTACTGGGTTAGGAACGATGATATCACAGGATCTGGAACTGCGACCTAAAATGTAACGTTCTCCCAATAGGGGATATGTTTGGCTTTCTTCCCCGTTTTGCACCCAGAGTTCCGGTACTTTGGCATTGGGTTTCAAAGCTAGTTTAGAAAAGTCTACTCTAGCTTGAATGGTATTTACAGCTTGAGTGATGTGACCAAGAAAGGTTTGGGGTTTTTGGGGTGGTTGTTGGGAACTCATGGTCTAGGATTGGGTAAAGTTAATTTATATCAAAATTAATTGGGAGTTTTGTGCTTAGGCTTTTTTCTGGGAACCAATTAGTAGACAAACAATACCTATACTAATAAATGAGTCCGCTAAATTGAAGACTGGGAAGTTGAATAGACGAAAGTCCAGAAAATCTACCACATAGCCCAATATGAATCTATCAATACCATTACCTATAGCTCCCCCTAAAATTAAACCATAACCCAATTGTTCCCATATACTTAATAATGGCCCCCAAAGAGCGATCGCCACTAAAAGTAAACTTACGACTAGGGATAACCAACGTAACCACTCAACCTTACCACTAAAAAGACTAAAAGCTGCACCTGTGTTAGTTACGTATGTCAGATGAAAGACTCCTGGTAGTAAGGGCAAGGTTTGGTGTAAATCAAAGCTTTTAACCACGGACAACTTTGTCAGTTGGTCCAGAGCAAAAGCTATTACAGCAGCAATCCAAAACAGGCGATTTTTTAAACCCATGACAATTCTACCATTAATTATGTGAGACGCAAAAATTACTAATGAGACATTAATAAAACATAATGTGTCGTAGGAGGTAAGCTATGACAGTAACAGCACAAAGCACGGCCAATTGTCCAGGGAGAGAAAACCAGGAATATTTAAGAATACCCTCCATTAAGGACAAATTTTGATTGTCCCCCCAGGAGAAAAGATAACTGGTTACCAAATAACAAATACCGCAAATGTGAATAGTTAACAATCCGCACAGACAACTAAAACCTAAAGTTTCTAATCGGGGTCTGGCTTTAAAGGCAAAATATCCACAAATCCATGCTCCTGGAATAAACCCCAGTAAGTAACCAAATTGAGAAAATTTAAGATATACTATACCTCCTCCCTGAGTAAATACCGGTAGCAAGGTCAAGCCCATCACTAAATAAGCAATTTGGGAAAGGGCACCAGCACTTTTACCCCCTAAACAACCAACAAACAGTACAGCAGCAATTTGATAGCTAGTACCTAGAGGGAAGGTTTTAATT
>Ga0172372_10012313_pt1 | contig 10736 bp, 7 predicted proteins | sample LakKiv5m_2_FD_114544 | JGI IMG/M metagenome (GOLD analysis project Ga0172372, IMG submission 114544) | Freshwater microbial communities from Kabuno Bay, South-Kivu, Congo - kab_092012_9.5m | ecosystem: Environmental > Aquatic > Freshwater > Lake | place: Democratic Republic of the Congo... | reverse complement strand
TCGGGGTGGTCGCTCTGGCGCACGGCGAAGGACGCGTACGTGCCGTCGTCGGCGAGCGTGAACTCGGGCGCGAGCGTGTTGACGCCCGAGGTCGTCAGCCACTCGTCGGCCCACGACCGCAGCTCGCGGCCCGACGCAGCCTCGAGCGCCCCGAGCAGGTCGGTCAGCTGGGTGTTGCCGAAGGCGTGGGCGGCGAAGTACTCCCGCAGCCCGGCGAGGAACTCCTCCTCGCCCACCCAGGCGACGAGCTGCTTGAGCGACGAGGCGCCCTTCGCGTACGTGATGCCGTCGAAGTTCACCTCGACGGCCTCGAGGTCGTAGTTGTCGGCCGCGACCGGGTGCGTGCTGGGCAGCTGGTCCTGGCGGTAGGCCCAGTTCTTCCGCGCGTTGGTGAAGCCGGTCCACGCCTCGGTGTAGCGCGTGGCCTGGACCGACGCGTGGTGGGAGGCCCACTCCGCGAAGGACTCGTTGAGCCACAGGTCGTCCCACCAGCGCATGGTGACGAGGTCGCCGAACCACATGTGCGCCATCTCGTGGAGGATCGTGTTGGCGCGCTGCTCGTAGAACGACCGGACCTGGCGGCTGCGCGGCAGGTACTCGTCGCGGAAGGTCACGCAGCCCGCGTTCTCCATCGCCCCCATGTTGTACTCCGGCACGAAGAGCTGGTCGTACTTGCCGAAGGGGTACGGGTAGGCGAACGCCTCCTCGAAGAAGGCGAAGCCCTGCTTGGTCACCTCGAGGATCTCCTCGTGGTCGAGATCGGCGATCTTCGACTGCCGGCAGAACACGCCGAGCGGGATCTCGCCGTGGGCGCCGACGTAGGTGTCGCGCACCGCGTGGTACTCGCCGGCGACCAGCGCGGTGATGTAGGTCGACATCGGCTCGGTGGGCGCGAAGCGCCACGTGGAGCGCGGGTTGCCCGCCTCGTCGGACCCGGCGTCCTCCGGCTCGGGCGTGGGGGAGTTGGACACGACGGCCCAGCCGGTCGGCGCGGTGACGGTGAAGGTGAAGACGGTCTTGAGGTCGGGCTGCTCGAAGGTGGTGAACACGCGGCGGGCGTCGGGCACCTCGAACTGCGTGTAGAGGTAGACCCGGCCGTCGGCCGGGTCGACGAACCGGTGCAGGCCCTCGCCGGTGTGGCTGTAGGGGAGCTGGCAGCGGACGACGAGCTCGTTCTCGGCCGCGAGGTCGTCCAGGCGGATGCGGTGGTCGCGGTAGACGTCGGCCTCGTCCAGGCGGGTGCCGTTGAGCGTGATCTCGTCGATCGTGGCGCCCACGAGGTCGGCGAAGGTCGAGGCCCCCGGCTCGCGGCAGGTGAAGCGCAGCACGGTGGTGCTGGCGAAGACCTTGTCGGACACGGTCAGGTCGAGGTCGATGGTGGCGGACTCGACATCGAGGAGCCGGGCGCGGATCTGCGCCTCCTCGCGGGTCAGGTTGGTTCCAGGCATGGCCGCATCCTGTCAGGCGTCCTCCGACCCGGTCAGGCCAGGAGCGACGGGCGTGGGGGGACGGGAGCGACGGATGGGACGCACGATGCTCAAGGGAACAAAGTAAAAATTGTGCATTCCTGGTGTGTCGCGCTTGCCCGCGGGGTTCAATGACCCATTGTGATCCTGGGAGAGTCTGGCCGCGCGCCGTCGCGTCGTGTGGCGCCCTCGGTCCTGGCCGCGATCGTGGCCGTGCTCTCCCTGGTGCTCCCGCTGCTCGCGAGCCTCGCGCTCGCGCCGGCGTCGGCGACCTCGACCTACCTCTGCAAGGGCTACGCCGCCTGCCAGAAGGCCGGCTACTCCCACGCCGGGTACGACAAGGCCGGCTCCACCATGTGGTGGCGGATGTACACCGGCCACAACTGCACGAACTACGCCGCCTACCGGATGGTGCGCAACGGCCTGCCGAACACCCGGCCGTGGACCGGGGAGGGCAACGCGACCCACTGGGGCGTCGCGATGGCCTCGATCACCGACAGCACGCCGATGGTCGGCGCGATCGCCTGGTGGCGCAAGGGCACCGCGGGCGGGTCGAGCGGTCACGTCGCCTACGTCGAGCAGGTCGTCTCCGCCACCGAGATCGTGGTCTCCGAGGACAGCTGGGGCGGCGACTTCTCGTGGCGCCGGATCAGGTCCGGGAAGAGCTGGCCGGACGGGTTCATCCACTTCAACGACATCCCGGTGCGCAACACCGCCGCTCCCGCGGTCGCGGGTGCGCCCACGGTGGGACAGGCACTGACCGCGCAGGGCGGCTCGTGGACGCCGGCCGCCACGTTGTCCTACCAGTGGCGGGTCGCCGGCAAGGCGGTCGCCGGCGCGACGGCGCGCACGTTCACGCCGGCGCCCTCGCACCTCGGTCGGAAGATCACGGTGCGGGTCGTCGCCCGCGCGACCGGCTACGTCAACGGCGCGGTCATCAGCCCCGCGTCGGCGGCTGTCGCGCCCGGCACCCTGAGGCAGCTCACGGCGCCGGTGATCGACGGCGTCGCCGAGGTCGACCGGACGCTCACCCTCGTCCCCGGCTCGTACGACCAGGCCCTGTCGTCCTCGAGCATCCGCTGGCTGGCCGACGGCGAGCCGATCGCCGGAGCGACCGGCACCTCGGTGACCCTGGGGCAGGCCGAGATCGGGAAGGTCGTCACCGCCGAGGTCACCTCCCGCGCGACCGGCTACCGCGACGCGGTCGCGGTCACGCCGGCCACCGACCCCGTGCTCGCCGGCACCATCGAGCTCGCGCGGCCGTACGGGATCGTCGGTGAGGCCCGCCGCGGGCAGGTGCTGAGCGTGGACCCGGGCGTCGTCGAGCCCGCCGATGCCGCTGCCAGCTACACCTGGCTCCGGGACGGGGAGCCGACGGGGGTCACGGGCGAGCGCTACCGGTTGCGTCCCGCGGACGTCGGCCGTCGGATCTCCCTGCGCGTCGACCTCAGCCGCACCCACTACCGGAGCCTGTCGGTCACGACGAAGGCGACGCGCAAGGTCGCCACCGACGCCCGGATCCGCCTGCGCGCGGCCGGTGGTCCCGAGCGCGTGGTGGCCCGGATCCGGGTCGTCGCCCCCGGCGTCCCTGCGCCGCGCGGTCCGATCGAGCTGCGGGTCGGCTCCACCACCCAGACCCTGCGCTACGCCGGCAGGCCCCTGCGGGTCGTCGTGCCGGACGTCCGCCCCGGCACCCGCCGGGTCGCGGTCCGGTGGGCCGGGACGGCGCTCACCTCCGCGGCGACCGCCACCACCTCCGTCGAGGTCGCCCGGGCCCGCTAGGGCGAGGGGCGACCTCGATCGGGACCGGCGGTCGGTGCGTTGGCGGGCCGGAGCATGATGGCGCCATGACCAACGCCGACTTCTGGTTCGACCCGCTGTGCCCCTTCGCCTGGATCACCTCGCGCTGGATCCTCGAGGTCGAGCAGGTGCGCGACATCGAGGTCACGTGGCACGTGATGAGCCTGGCCTACCTCAACGCCGACAAGGACATCCCCGAGGACTACCGGCGCATGCTGGCCGACGCCTGGGGTCCGGTCCGGGTCTGCATCGCCGCCGAGCAGCAGCACGGCAAGGAGGTCCTCGCGCCGCTCTACACCGCGCTGGGCACGCGCCGTCACCTCGAGAAGCGCGACTTCGACCGCGCGACGATCGAGGAGGCGCTCGCCGAGGCGGGTCTCCCGACGTCCCTCGCCGACGCGATGGACTCCGCGGAGTACGACGAGGCCCTCAAGGCCTCCCACCACGCCGGGATGGACCAGGTCGGCGAGGAGGTGGGGACACCGGTCATCAGCATCGAGGGCACGGCCTTCTTCGGTCCGGTGCTCACGAGGATCCCGCGCGGTGAGGAGGCCGGTTCCCTCTGGGACGGCGCGGTGGCCGTCGCGGCGTACCCGTACTTCTTCGAGCTCAAGCGCACCCGTACCGGGGATCTCGACTTCTCCTGACGCCCCTAGGATCGGGCGCCATGAGCAAGGTTCTCTCCGCTGTCGCCTGGCCGTACGCGAACGGGCCCCGACACATCGGCCACGTGGCCGGCTTCGGTGTGCCCTCCGACGTCTTCAGCCGCTACATGCGCATGGCGGGGCACGACGTGCTCATGGTCTCCGGCACCGACGAGCACGGCACCCCGATCCTCGTGGCCGCCGACGCGGCCGGGGTGTCGGCGCGCGAGCTCGCCGACCGCAACAACCGCCTCATCGTCGAGGACCTCGTCGCGCTCGGGCTCTCCTACGACCTCTTCACCCGCACCACGACCCGCAACCACTACGCGGTGGCGCAGGAGCTCTTCACCGTCGTGCACCGCAACGGCTACATGGTCGAGCGCACGACCCAGGGCGCGATCTCGCCGTCGACCGGACGGAGGCTGCCCGACCGCTACATCGAGGGCACGTGTCCGATCTGCAAGTCCGAGGGCGCGCGTGGCGACCAGTGCGACACCTGCGGCAACCAGCTGGACCCCACGGACCTGATCGACCCCCGGAGCCGGATCAACGGCGAGGTGCCGGAGTTCGTCGAGACCCAGCACTTCTTCCTCGACCTGCCCGCGCTCGCCGAGGCGCTGGGGGAGTGGCTCGACGAGCGGGAGGCATCCGGCACGTGGCGCCCCAACGTCATCCGCTTCAGCAAGAACATCCTCGCCGACATCCGGCCGCGAGCCATGACCCGCGACATCGACTGGGGCATCCCCGTGCCGCTCGACGGCTGGCGCGACCAGCCCGCCAAGCGGCTCTACGTCTGGTTCGACGCGGTGATCGGCTACCTGTCGGCTTCGATCGAGTGGGCGCGCCGCACCGGCGACCCCGATGCCTGGCGCGCGTGGTGGGGTGACCCGGAGGCCCTGTCGTACTACTTCATGGGCAAGGACAACATCACCTTCCACTCCCAGATCTGGCCGGCCGAGCTGCTGGCGTATGCCGGTCGCGGCGAGCGCGGCGGGGAGCCCGGCGAGTACGGCGTCCTCAACCTCCCGACCGAGGTCGTCTCCTCGGAGTTCCTGACGATGGAGGGCCGCAAGTTTAGCTCCTCGAAGTCGGTCGTGATCTACGTCCGCGACGTCCTCGAGCGCTACCAGCCCGACGCGCTGCGCTACTTCATCAGCGCGGCCGGTCCGGAGAACCAGGACAGCGACTTCACCTGGTCGGAGTTCGTCCGGCGCACCAACGACGAGCTCGTCGCGGGCTGGGGCAACCTGGTCAACCGCACGGCGACCCTGATCGCCAAGAACGTCGGAGAGATCCCCGAGGCGGGCGAGCTCACCGACGCCGACCGGGCGATCCTGGCGCTCGTCGAGGCGGCGTTCGGCACCGTCGGCGACCTGATCGGCGCGCACCGGCAGAAGCAGGCGATCGCCGAGGCCATGCGGACCGTCTCCGAGGTCAACCGGTACGTCTCCGACACCGCGCCCTGGCAGCTCAAGGGGGAGGACCAGCGCCCTCGCCTCCTCACGGTGCTCCACGTCATGGCGCAGTGCGTGGCCGACTGCAACCTCCTCCTGGCGCCGTTCCTCCCGCACAGCGCCAATGCGGTCGACCGCATCCTCGGCGGCGCCGGCGACGTGGCCCCGATGCCGCGCATCGAGGAGGTCGACGACCTCGACGGCGGTCCGGGCTACCCGGTCATCACCGGCGACTATGCCGCGACTCCCGCCTGGGGCCGGCGCCCGATCGCGCCCGGCACGCCGGTCGACAAGCCCACGCCGGTCTTCGTCAAGCTGGACCCCGGGGTCGTCGACGACGAGCTCGCCCGGCTCGAGGGCTGAGGTCGGCCGGGGTGGTGCTCTTCCGGCAGGCGCGGGCGGCAGCGGCCGCGGCCGCCGCCGAGCCGCCCGTGTTCGCGCCCGACTTCGACATCGCCGCCGCGCGGCACGAGGCGCGCCTCGCCGCGCGTCGTCAGCCCCGCGAGGACGTCGCCGACGTCGCCGACGTCGACGCGGCCGGTGTGCCCTGCCGGTGGTACGTCCCCGCCGACCGACGCCCCGGCGTCGTCGTCCACCTGCACGGTGGCGGCTTCGTCTTCCACGACGTCGAGGTGCACGACGCCGCGGCCCGCCGGCTCGCGAACCGGACCGGCCTGGCGGTCCTCTCCGTCGACTACCGCCGCCCTCCGGAGCACCCGTTCCCCGCCGCGCCCGACGACGTCGACACGGTGGTGGACTGGCTCGTCGACGGCGCGGGAGGCCGGGAGATCGGGCCGGCGGCGGGGGAGCCGGCGTACGCCCACGGGGACAGCGCGGGCGGCAACCTGGCCCTGGTGGCCGCCTTGAGGCGTCCGGGCCTGTTCCGCGCGGTCGCCCTGATCTACCCCTTCCTCGATCCCGACGCGGGCTTCCCGTCGGCCCGGACCGAGACCGACGCCTTCGACCCGCGCGAGGCGGCGTGGTACTGGCGCCAGTACGCCCGCACGGAGGACGACCTGGCCCACCCCGACCTGGCGCCGCTGCGCTCGACCGCCCTGCACACCCTGCCGCCCACCCTGGTGGTGACCGCGGAGCACGACCCGCTGCGCGACGAGGGGGAGGAGCTGGCGCGCCGGCTCGACGCGGTCGGCGTCCGGGTCGTGGCCACGCGCTACCTCGGGCAGATCCACGGGTTCTGGCGCCACCACGACGTCTTCGACGCGGCGGAGCCGCTGATGCGTCAGGTCGCCGGGTTCCTCGCCGAGCACGGGTCCGTGGGCGCATCCCGGGAGTCGGGCGACGGTGCTGCTCTGGGAGACTGAGGCCATGCGCGTTCACCTCGGCTCCGACCACGCGGGCCTCGAGCTCAAGGACCACCTGGTCACTCACCTGGCCGACGCCGGCCACGAGGTCGTCGACCACGGGCCGTTCGTCTACGACGCCCTCGACGACTACCCCGTCTTCTGCCTCCGGGCGGCGCAGGCCGTCGCCGCCGAGTACGCCGAGCAGGGCAGCCTCGGCGTCGTCATCGGAGGCTCGGGCAACGGCGAGCAGATGGCCGCCAACAAGGTCCGGGGAGTCCGGGCCGCGCTCGTGTGGAGCGAGGAGACCGCGGTCCTCGCCCGCGAGCACAACGACGCCAACGTCATCTCCGTCGGTGGCCGCATGCACTCCCTGGAGGACATGGCGCGGTTCATCGACGTCTTCCTCGCCACGCCCTACTCGGGCGAGGAGCGGCACTCCCGGCGGATCGCGATGCTCGCCGACTACGAGACGACCGGCGACCTGCCGCCGCTGCCGGACTCCGCGCTCAGCGGCTCCAGCGGCGCCTGACGGTGCCCGAGGGCCACACGCTCCACCGCCTCGCCCGTCGGCTCGACGCCCACCTGGTCGGGTCCCCGGTCGCGGTGAGCAGCCCGCAGGGCCGCTTCGCCCGCGAGGCGGCGCTGCTCGACGGCTCCCGGCTGCTCGCCGCCGAGGCCTGGGGCAAGCACCTCTTCCTCGACCACGACGACGATCGGGTCGTGCACGTCCACCTGGGGCTGTACGGGAGGTTCGACGTCACCCGCACGCCGGGGGAGGGCGTACCGGCGCCGGTCGGTCAGGTGCGGATGCGGCTGGTGGCGGAGGACGGTCCGAAGGGGCCGGCGTACGCCGACCTGCGCGGCGCGACCGCGTGCGAGCTGCTGACCTCCGCGGAGCGGGCCGCGATCCTCGCCCGCCTCGGACCCGACCCGATCCAGGGGCACGACCCCACGCCGGCCTGGGAGCGCATCCGCGTCAGTCGCAGCCCGATCGGGACCCTGTTGATGGACCAGTCGGTCCTGGCCGGGGTCGGCAACGTCTACCGGGCCGAGATCCTCTTCCGCCACGGCGTGCACCCGCTGCGGCTCGGACGCTCCCTGCGGCGACCGGTCTTCCTCGCCATGTGGGAGGACCTGCGCGTCCTGATGGCCGACGGCGTCCGCACGGGGCGCATCGAGACCGTGCGCGACGAGCACCGCGAGGAGCTCGAGGCGCTCGGCGCGGCGGCCGGTCGGCGCCGCCGCAGCCGGTCCTACGTCTACAAGCGCACCGGTGAGCCGTGCGTGGTGTGCGGCGCGACCGTGCGGGGCGACGTCCTCGCCGCGCGCAACGTCTTCTGGTGTCCGCATTGCCAGCCCGCGCCGCGTCGCCGCGCCGTACGATGATGTCCGCCATGACCACGACCGCCGCCGACACCCGCCGCGTCGTGCGCGTCGGCTCCTCGGCGCGGTTTCGTCGGTACGTCGGCCCCGACGACGTCTGGCTCGGCACCCTCGTCGTGCTCACCCTCGTCCTGGCCTGGGCGCTGGTCCGCTTCCCCGACGCGGCGCCTCTCACCTCGCTGATCCTGCCGATGGCGCTCGGCACGCTGCTGGTCGGACCTTCGCGCCTGCCGTGGTTCGTGGTCTTCGTGCTGGCCGTCCTGTCGCTGTGCGTCGCGATCCAGGCGTCGCTGACCATGCGTCAGGGCATGGGCGTGCTGGTCATCTTCGTCTACGGCCTGATCGTGCTGCTGTCGTCGTTCCGGCGCAGCCGGCTCGGGGTGTCGGGCCTGCGGGGCGAGTCGATGCTGGTCGACCTGCGCGACCGCATCACCGACCAGGGACGCCTGCCCGCCCTGCCGCGCGGGTGGTTCGCGGACTCGGTGCTGCGCTCGGCCGGTGGTACGCCCTTCGCCGGCGACTTCGTCGTCGCCAACCTCGACGAGCGCGAGCAGCGGCTCGACCTCGTCGTCGTCGACGTGTCGGGTAAGGGCGAGGCCGCCGGGACGCGCGCGCTGCTGCTGTCGGGCTCGCTGGGCGGGCTGCTGGGCGCGCTTCCTCCGGCCGACTTCCTGCCCGCCGCGAACGACTACCTCATGCGTCAGGGCTGGGACGAGGGCTTCGCCACCGCCATCCAGCTGAGCGTGTGGCTGGAGTCGGGCGACTACGAGCTCCGGACCGCCGGCCACCCGCCTGCGCTCCACCTGCACGCCGGCTCGGGCCGGTGGCGGACCCACGGCACCGAGGGCCCCGTCCTGGGCCTCGTCGCCGACGCCCGCTTCACCTCCGAGGCCGGCACGCTCCAGCACGGCGACGTCGTCCTGCTGTTCACCGACGGCCTCGTGGAGACGGTGCAGCGCGACCTGGCGATGGGCATCGACCGCCTCCGCGGACGGGCGGAGCGGTTGCTCACCCAGGGGGTCGAGGGCGCCGCCGAGCGACTGGTCAGCCAGCTCGGCAGCACCCAGGACGATCGCGCACTCGTCGTCGTCCAACGGCGCTGACGCCCAGCGGGGCTCGCTGGTGGGTTCGGAGCGGGTGACGGGAATCGAACCCGCGTAGCCAGTTTGGAAGACTGGGGCTCTACCATTGAGCTACACCCGCGCGGCCGCGTCGGACGGCCGGGGACAGGATGCCACGACGGCTCCGCGGACCGCGATTCGGGGGCGCCGTCCTGCGTGCCCTAGACTCCCCGGGGTCGTCCAGACGGGGCGTAGCGTAGTGGCTAGCGCGCCTGCTTTGGGAGCAGGAGATCGCAGGTTCGAGTCCTGTCGCCCCGACCCGGGCACAGCCGTTGCCCCGCATTCGTTCGTCTTTTTCCCGAGGAGTAGATCTGTGAAGAGCGCCGTCGAGACGCTGAGCCCGACCCGCGCGAAGGTGACCGTCGAGGTCCCGTTCGAGGAGCTCAAGCCGAGCCTCGATGCCGCCTACAAGCGGATCGCGCAGCAGATCACCATCCCGGGCTTCCGCAAGGGCAAGGTCCCGGCGGCGATCATCGACCGCCAGATCGGCCGTGGCGCGGTCCTCGACGAGGCCATCAACAACGCGCTGCCGCAGCTCTACGTCGAGGCGCTCCAGGAGAACGACCTCCAGCCGGTCGCGCAGCCGGAGATCGACATCACCAGGCTCGAGGACAACGAGACGCTCGAGTTCACCGCCGAGGTCGACGTCCGCCCGCAGGTCGAGCTCCCCGACTACGCCGGTCTCGAGGTCAGCGTGGACGACGTGGTCGTCAGCGACGAGGACGTCGACGAGCAGGTCCAGGCGCTGCGGGAGCGGTTCGCGACCCTGAAGGCCGTCGAGCGCCCCGCCGCCGATCAGGACTTCGTCACCCTCGACCTCACCGCCTCGCAGGACGGCGAGACCGTCGAGGGCGGGGAGGTCTCCGGCATGAGCTACCAGGTCGGCCGCGGCGGCATGATCGACGGCCTCGACGACGCCCTCGTGGGTCTCTCGGCCGGCGAGTCGAAGACCTTCACCTCGCAGCTCGTCGGCGGCGACCTCGTCGGCCAGGACGTCGAGGTCCAGGTGACCGTGACCGAGGTCAAGGAGCAGGAGCTCCCCGAGCTCGACGACGAGTTCGCCCAGACCGCGTCGGAGTTCGACACCCTCGACGAGTTCCGCGCCGACGTCCGCACGCGCCTCGAGCGCGGCAAGCGGCTCGAGCAGGCCGCGGCCGCGCGCGACGCCGTCCTCGAGAAGCTGCTCGAGCAGGTCGACGTCCCGCTGCCGGAGTCGATGGTCACCGACGAGCTCAACGCGCGCCGCCAGAGCATCGAGCAGCAGCTGATGTACGCCGGCATGACGATGGAGGCCTACCTCGACTCCGAGGAGCAGACCATCGACGAGTTCGAGGCCGACCTCGAGAAGCGCGTGCGCGACGCGGTGGCGGCGCAGTTCCTCCTCGACGAGATCGCGAAGAAGGAGGAGGTCGGCATCGACCAGCAGGAGCTGAGCCAGCACCTCATCCGTCGCGCGCAGCAGTCCGGCCAGGACCCGCAGGAGTTCGCCAACCACATGGTCGAGCACAACCACATCCCCGACCTCGTGGCCGAGGTCGTGCGCGGCAAGGCGCTCGCCACGCTG
>Ga0172372_10012311_pt1 | contig 10736 bp, 8 predicted proteins | sample LakKiv5m_2_FD_114544 | JGI IMG/M metagenome (GOLD analysis project Ga0172372, IMG submission 114544) | Freshwater microbial communities from Kabuno Bay, South-Kivu, Congo - kab_092012_9.5m | ecosystem: Environmental > Aquatic > Freshwater > Lake | place: Democratic Republic of the Congo... | reverse complement strand
GGGCTTGGATGACCTGGACGCCGGGCTGGGCTTGGACGACTTGGACGCCTGCGCCGGGCTGGGCCTGGATGACCTGCGCGCCCGCGGCGGTCGGGTCGGCGGCGATGGAGGGGACGGCCGCGGGCATCGGGGGCGGTGCGACGCGGCGGGGGCGGGGCGTCTCGCGGAGGACGATGCGCGCGCCCGACGCGGCGAGGAGGCCGCGCACCGACGGGTCGCTCTCGCGCACCGTCCAGCCGCGCGTGGAGGCGGGCTTCTCGGCGGGGGCGCCTGCGTAGGTCGCGCTGCGGGGCGGGGACTCGCGCGAGACCTGCATCGAGCGGCCGCCGTTCAGCTGACCTTCGTACGTCTCGCCGGTGACGAGGCGCTCGCAGCCCGTGAGGGACAGCCCACCCATCGTCGCCACCAGAATCATCCGTCCGAGCCCTGCGCGCGTCATCCGGTCCTCCTCGTCGCGGCGCCCTACGCCGTCGTGCCGACTGCGTGCCCCGACTCGGCGGCGCGGGCAAGGGAAAAGTGCGATGCGGCGCGCTCGCGCGGTGGTCCGGGAGCGCTATCCGGAGACGGGAGAGCGCGCTCAGGGCCAGCCGACGAGGGCGCGCAGGAGCAGCCCGACACCGAGACTCGCGGCGTTCGCGAGGAGTGACCACGCGAGCGCTTGCGGGACGCGGAGCGCGCGGAGCAGCGCAGCCTCCGCAAAGAACGCGAAGAACTCGGCGCACACGACCATCGGCAGATACGAGAGCGGCAATCGCGGAAACGCGAACCACACGAGCGGATGCGTGAGCGCGCTCGGGAGGAACGCGCGCGTGAGGCGTGTGGCGAGAAACGATGTGCGGAGATGCGTGGGGAGCGTGGGATTCGCGTCGGACGAGGGGAGCCGATGATTCGTATTCTCCGGAGTGCGAGAATCCGATTCTCGTGCACGAAGAGCGCGTGTGTAGATGGGTATTTCGACGAGCTGCGTGAGCGCGAAGGCGGAGAGCCACGCGGCGACGGGCGGCGCGAGTCCTGCGTGCACGATGAGCCAGTCGGTGGGATTCACGCGGCGGGACTCACGCGGTGGGATTCACGCGGTGGGGCGAGCGCTCCGGGCGCCCTCGAGCAGGAAGAGCACGAAGGCCGCGAGCTCGAGGTGTCCGTGGAAGAGGCCGACGCGCAGATAGAGGTCGCGCGCGGCGGCGACGTCCGCGAGGGCCCAGCCGACGAGACCGAGCGTCGCGAGGGTGGTGAGCGCGAGCAACGGGCGCCCGACGTCGGCGCTGAGCGCGCGCCAACTCGCGGCGAAGGGGCGCGGCGTGTCGCGGCCGCGGTCGTCCTCCGGGACCATCCGCAGCCACACCGCGTAATGCACGCTCTGCGCGAACGCGAAAGAGAGCGTGAGTCGCAGCGCCCATTCACCGGGGACACGGCTCGCGAGCCACGGCACCTGCACCGTCGCGTCGAGGGAGTCGGGCGCGCTCCAGAAGAGCGGAGAGCGATAGACGAGCTGCTCGACGCTGCCTGCGGCAAGCAGCGCGAGCGCGCCCACGAACATCGCGAGCGGCAGGAGATGCCAGCGGGAACTGCGTTGGCGCCACGCCCACCAGAGCGCGAGCGCGACGAGGTTGTGCGCGTGTGCGAAGGAGAGATCCGTCCACCACGGCGACCACCACGCGACGGCGCAGAGCCCTGCGGCGCAGGCGATGACGAGCGCGCGTGACCCCCACGCGGCGCCCCGCGCGACGAGCGCCGCACCGGCGACACCGAGCGCACCGGCGCGCAGACCCGCGCCCGCCCACGTCGCGGCGATGGGCGCGGCGACGAGCAGCCAGAAGCCCCAGCGCCTATGAAAAGCAGGGCGAATCACGAGGTAGCGTACGTCGGCGAGGATGTGCGGGACGCCGAGCACCACGGGCCCGAGCGCGAGCAGCCACCACGGCACGAGCAGCGTCGCGAGGAGCGCGCCGACGACGGCGACCGCGCCGACGAGCGCGACGCGCAGCTCGCGATCGCGCACGAGGCGCCGCGCGACGGGGCCGAGCGCGCGCAGCAGCTGCAGCCGCACGCGATCGGCAGGCAGAAAGACGAGCTCGGCGGCGTCGCGCGCGGGCGGCACGTGTCGAGGATACACGCGGGGCGTGGCGGGGCCGGTGCTCGCGGCGGGCGGCGCCGCTACTCCCATGCGTTCACGACCGGGATGGGCTCGGGCACGGCGTCGGGGACGATCACGAGGCCGACGCGCACGACCGCGTCCGGCGTGGGCGAGACGCGCAGGGGCAGCATCGCGTCGTAGCGGGCGCGCGTGACGAAGTAGATCAGCCGCGGCGCGGGTGGGGCGGCGCCCGGGCGACCGAAGAGCTCGTCGCGCCAGGTGTCGAGGAGCGCGCGCGTCTCTCCGGCGTCGAGGCCCTGCGTGCGCGCCTCGCGCTCGAGCAGACGGCGCAGCGCAGGGAGATCGCCCTCACCGCTGCGTGCGAGCGGCGCGCCGAGCCTCGCGGATTGCGGGGAGAGCGACCAGCGCGTGAAGCGCGTGCCGACGACGCGGTAGACGGTGGCCTCGGGCGCGTCGGGGTGGCGCTCGGGGGGCGCATCGCCGGGGCGCGCGCGGAAGGCGGGGCGGAAGGCGACGGGGCCGTCGTAGAAGAGGAAGCGCTCGGCCGTGCCGTCGGGCGCGAGGAAGAGCGAGTGACCTGCGCGGCGCAGGCCCTCCCAGAAGTGGCCCGCGGGCGCGGGGGCGAGGCGGGTGTCGCCGCGCGCTGCGACGCGACCGACGAAGCGCAGGCCGGGATCGCCGCCGTCGCGGAGGATCAGTGCGGCCGGGTAGTGCAGCCACGGATCGCCGCCCGCGAAGCGCACTTCGAGCGAGAGGGGCACATCGTGCGCCGCGCGAAGGAAGATGACGGGCTTGCGCGCGACGGCGCCGCCGGGACCGGGCTGCGCGCTTCCCCATGGGTTGACCGTTGGGTCCGGGCGCGGCGGTGTGGGTCGCGGCTGCGTCGGTCTCGGCGGTGTGGGTCGCGGCGGTGTGGGTCGCAGGAGGGGCTGCGGCATCGGCTGCGGCTGCGCGCCGTGCTGGAGCGGGACGGAGGTGCTGCCGTCGACGCGGTAGACGAAGCGCGGCGACTCGCGGGCGAGGTCCTGCAGATGCGTGACGCGCGTGCCCTCCGGGTCGAGGCGCCACACGCCCCACTCGTGCAGCGTCAGGCCGCTCCGCGCGAGGGGGCCGCGCGATGTGGGCCTGCGCTGGGCCTGCGCGGGCACGGCCATCGTGAGGAGAAGGGTGAGCGCGATGATGATCGGGCCACACCGCGTGAAACGTTGGAAAATGGGCGTATCAGTGACAGCCAGCCGGCTGGCTGTCGGCAGAGAGATCGTGCCCGCAGGCGTGGGTCGGGGTGCGAGGGAGGCGCGCATCGAGGGGTTCGACGCGCGAGCCGTGAAAAGGTGTTGTCGCGCCAGCGAGGTGGGTGCGGTCACGGAGCTTCTGGGGTGGCGGAGGCTGTAGGCGGGCTGGGACTGCGCACGTGGGCGTCGAGCCAGCGCAGCACGCTGCGCCAGCCGCCGTCGGCGTCGAGGACGGCGTCCGTCTCGCGCCATGCGTCGTCGGGCGCACGCAGCGTGCGCGGGGGCACCCAGACGTGTGCGCACACGGGCGGCAGGAACGCGCGCTTGTCGACGAAGCCGTCGATGCGGGCGCGGAGCGCGAGGCGCGCGAGGTCGCGCAGCGCGACGATGTTGAGCAGCGTCGCGTAGAGCACCGCGAGGGGCCAGCCGAGCCCCGCGGAGCCGAGCACGAAGAGCGAAAAATACGCCGTGAAGCAGAGGCCGACGACGAAGCGGCGCGGGTACGGTGAGAGCGCATAACCGGCGCCGATGGGGACGACGATCCCGCCCGAGACGAGGCCGACGCCGAGCGCCGCGACGAGGGTCGTGAGCGCCTGGGCGCGCAGGTTGCCTGCCTTCTCCGCGGGGAGATAGCGCGACGAGCTTCCGCGCTGCGCGTAGCCGGGGAGGCCTTCGCGCGCGGAGTCCGAGTCGCTGCGGACGCGCACGAGGCCGGCCTCGCGGGCCGCGCGCTCGAGCACGGGGACGAGGTGTTTCTCTTCGGCGGGATACAGATGCAACACCGTCTCACGAAGCCCGCCGTGCGGCGTGTGATCGATGAGCGTGACGATGCGCTCGGTCGTCGTCTGCGCGAGCCCGAGCCGCGCGAGCGACGGCTCCGCGACGGCGTGCACGCGCGGCCGCCAGAGCACGCGCGACGCGAACCACACGGCGTCGGGCGCGAAGACGAGCCAGCCGCTGCGCACCCAGCCGACGACGGGCGCGCGGTAGGCGTACGCCGGGATGCAGGTCGTCTGCGCGGGGTCGATGTGCCCGTCGCGGAGCGCCTGCGTGAGCCACGCGGGCGGCGTGGGCGTGGTGGGCGTGCCGTCCTCCGCGATCCAGCGATGCGCCTTGCGGACGAGCGCCCAGCCGATGCGCAGATGAATGAGCGTGAGTCGCAGGAAGAGCGGGCCCGTCACGAGCCCGACGCCGAGATAGACGAGCGCTGCAAAGAGGAACACGACGTTGGTCGCGTGCGCGAAGCCGAGCACGCAGACGACGAGCGCGAAGAGATCGTCGACGAAGGAGTGCGCGAGCCGCAGCGCGGGCAGCGGCACGAGCGAGAGCAAGAGGCGCGTGCCCGTCTTGCCGATCGTCGAGAGCAGGCCGTAGACGGTGCCGAGGACGATCGACGCGACCATCACGGAGGTGCCGACGAACCATGCGCCGAGATCGGCCGTGACGAGCGGCGGCGCCAGCACGCGCACGACCTCCGTGGCTTCCTGCACGGGCGTCGCGCGTGCCGTGGAGATCGCGATGAGCGCGGAGACGGCGATCCCCGCGAAGGGGCGCCATGCCGTCGACACGGGCACGAGCCAGCGCTCGATGGGCGGCAGCTTGTCGGCGAGCGATTCGAGGATCGAGAGGATGAGGAAGAACGCGCCGAGGCCGTAGAGAAGGCCCGCAGGCCCGAGCGCGTGGAGCGCGTCGTGCAGGCGCGTGTCCATGATCAGCGAGGGCACGGACTCGGGCGCTGCGAGCAGCAGCAGGAGCCCGAATGGCAACCACGGATTCTTCCCGGCCGCGGCGCTCCCCGCGACCGCCGCCATCACCGACGAAGGGACGCCGTCCATGGGGCGCGAGCATACGCGGCGCGCACGGCGCGGGCGATGGCGGGAGCGTGGCGCGCTTCGGGTGCGTCACGCGGCTGGTAGTCTCCGCACACCATGCGCGTGCATCACCTCGACTGCTGTTCGATGTGCCCGTTTCCCGAGCGGCTCGTGAACGGGCGCGGCTCGCTCTTTCGGCGCGGGCGGCTCGTGACGCACTGCCTGCTCGTCGAGACGCCGCAGAGCGGGCTCGTGCTCGTCGATACGGGGATTGGAAGCGCGGATGTCGCCGCGCCGAAAGCGCGTCTCGGCGCGGGCTTCGTTGCGATGTCCGGGATCGTGAATCCGCGTGAGGCGATGACGGCGCATGCGCAGATTCGCGCGCTCGGTCATGACCCGCGCGATGTGCGGCACATCCTCGTCACGCACCTCGATCTCGATCACGCGGGCGGGCTCGGTGATTTCCCCGACGCGCGCGTGCACGTGCACGCGGACGAGCTCGACGCCGCGCACGCACGCCGTACATCGCAGGAGAAGCAGCGCTATCGGCCCGTGCAGTTCGCGCATGTGAAGGATTGGAATCGCTACGCGAGCACGGGGGAGCCGTTTCGTGGATTCGCGGCGGTGCGCGAGCTGCCGGGGCTGCCGCCGGAGATCCTCGCGATTCCGCTGCCCGGTCATTCGCGCGGTCATGCGTGCATCGCCGTAAACACGGGCGCGGGCTGGCTCGTCCACGCGGGAGATGCCTATTTCTCGCGGGGTACCATCACCGGAGAGGAGGGTGCGTGGGGGATGGAGCGGTTTGAACAAATCGTCGCGATCGATCGCAATCGCCTCGCCGACAACCACGCACGTCTCGGTGAACTTGCGCGGACGAACGCTGCGGATTTGCGCGTGTTTTCTGCGCACGATCCGGAGGAATTCGACGCATTGCGGGGCGCGCCGAACGCCTGAGCATCGGAGTCGAGAGTGGGATTTGTGGAGTGCGCTCAGCGCGCGCGTCGACGCGCGCGGGCGAGGACGAGGAGCGCGAGCCCGCTGAGGAGTGCGAGTGGGTGTGTGGGATTGCGGGATGGCGCACCGCCGACGCGACAGCCGCAGCCGCCTTCGATGGTGGGCGCGGCCGGCCGACCGGCGTCGGCGCCGGGGACGGTACCGCCGTCCGTGTCGCGACCCGCATCGCGACCTGCGTCGGTGGATGTCGCGGCGTCGCGCCCGGCATCCGCGCTGGCGCCTGCATCGTCGACCGCGCCTGCATCGTCGAGCGCGCCCGCGTCGTCGCCCGTTCCGGCGTCCATCGCGGCGCCCGAGTCGAAGCCCGCGTCGGTGCCTGCGTCGAGGCCCGCGTCGAAGCCCGCATCGGTGCCTGCGTCGACCCCTGCGTCGAAGCCCGCGTCGGTGCCTGCGTCGGTTCCTGCGTCGAAGCCCGCATCGGTGCCTGCGTCCGTGCCTGCGTCCGGGGCCGGGACGCCGCCGTCGAGCATCGGCATCGTGGCGGCCTCGACGGTCGCGATCAGCTCGAGATCGAAGGAGAGATCGCTCGAGGTCGCGCTGACCTGCTTGGCGACGGCGGCGATCACGTTGGTGCCCCGCACGAAGGCGCTCGCGGGGATGGTGCCCATCGCGACCTCGTTGTCGGCGGAGGTCGACGTCGCCCACGCGGAGAACGCGGTCGAGCTGACGTTGTGGGTCGCGACCTGCGTGCCGTTGACCCAGAGGGCGACTCCGTCGTCGAAGGTGACGCGGTAGCGCGCGGCGGTCACCGTACCCCCTACGGTGATGGTCTTGCGGAAGTAGACCGTCGGGATGTTGGGGTTCGCGTCGCGCACGACGGTGGCCTCGTCGCCGTCGCCGTAGCCGAGCTGCGCCGGGCCCGTGGGCCAGCCACCCGTCGAGGTGCGCCACGTGGTGCCGAGGTCTGCGCCCGTGTCCTCGTATTCCCAGATGCCGCCGGCGGGGATGAGCGTTTCCTCCACCGCGTTCGAGAGCGTGAAGTCGCCGGTCGTGTCGGTGTCGGCGGCGTCGCTCGTGCTCGTGATGGAGACGCGCACACGGGTGCTGCTCACCATCGGCGTCGTCCACGTGAAGCGGCCGTCGTTGGGCGTGCTCGCGACGATCGTGACGAACGGCCCGCCGTCGATCGAATAGGCGAGCGACACGTTCGCGGCGGTGCTGCCGGCGCGCGACCAGGTGATGTCGAGCGCAGCGCCCGCGCGGTAGGTGCGGCCCGCGGAGGGCGTGATCAGGCGCAGGCCCGAGGGTTTCACGAGCTGGACGGTGTCGGTGATGGCGCCCGTCGAGCGGAGGTTCGAGAGCGTGAGCGTGGGGCCGTCGACGTCGATGAGGCAGGAGCCGAGCTGCGGCTCGGTGAAGTACATGAGCGGGTGAATCGCGTCGCGGCCGACGCTCGCGCCGCCGTGACCCGCGGTGACGAAGACGTGGCCCGCGCCATCGGCGACGTAGGGGCCGTCGCCGGTGGGGCGGCCGTCGCGCATGTCGACGATGTGGCCAGCGGCCGTCGTCGGCGTGTCGTAGGCGCCGTGCGCGAGATAGGTGCGCTCGTAGATGTGCGAGTGGCCCGCGAGTACGACGTCGACGCCGCCGGCCTCGAGGATCGGCAGCAGATTCTCGCGCATCTGGATGTGCTCGATCTCGGTGTCCGAGTCGTGCGTGCCCTTCGTGTACGGGCCGTGGTGGAAGAAGGCGACGATCCAGTCCTGCGTCGTCGCGGCGAGGTCCGACTCGAGCCAGCGCGCCATCGCGCCCGTGGTGCTGCGCGAGGTCTCGTACGAGTCGAGCACGATGAAGTGCGCGTTGCCGTAGTCGAACGCGTAATAGGCCTCCGTGCCCGAAGCGATGCCGCCCGCTTCGGCGGCCGTCGGCAGTACGTACGCGTCGTAGTAGGGGCCCGTCTGCGTCGCGGAGTTCGAGGTGTAGCCCTCGTGGTTGCCCAGCGCGGGCCAGGCGACGGTGTTGCGGAGGATCTCGGCATAGGGCGCGAAGAAGCGCGACGTGAACTCAGCGGTCGTGCCGCGGTCGTAGGCCATGTCGCCGACGTGGATGAAAATGTCGGGGCGGCGCGTCGCGGTGTACGCGAGCATCGCGTCGCGCACCGCGCGCTGGCCGGTGCCGCCCGTGCCCGAGTCACCGACGAGCCAGACGCGGAAGGGCGTGCGCGCGCCCGTCATCGGCGCGGTGACGAAGAAATCGGCGGCGCTGCCCGCGCTCGCGGGCGGGCAGCTGCCAGAGCCCGCGGCGTAGTGGTAGCGGGTGGCGGGGGTGAGCCCGTCGATGCGGACGATGTGCGCGGTGCCCGCCGCGCCCGTCGCGGTGTTCGTCAACGTCGTGGGTGAGGCGCCGTAGCAGACGACGCTCGCGCTCGACGCGGATGTCGTCCACGCCACCGTCATGGACGATGGTGTGCCGCGCTGCAGATACGGGGCGCGCTGTGCCGATGCGTGAGTGGAAATGAGCGCGAGCGGGAGGATCGCGACGAGTGCACATGTGGCGATGTGCAACAAAAGACTGAAGAAACGGTTCATCGCACACCTCCCGCGGGCTGCGAGGCGCGCGTCGCCGTGTCGAGCAGGCGTCTCGCTGCAGGGAGTCGGGGCACGAGGGCGAGCGCGGCCTCGAGATCCGCGACGCCGCGCGCGTGCTCGCCGAGTCCGAGCCATGCCTCGCCGCGCTCGGCGAGGGCGAAGGCCGTCGTGCGGCGGGCGAGGCGTGCATCGGCGTCGTCGCGGGCCTGCAGGCGTGCGGCGCGGGCTTCGTCGCGGCGCCCTGCGGCCTCGAGGATGCGCGCGCGTGCGAGCAGATGACGCGCATCGAGCGGGCCTTCGGCGCGGGCACAGTCGAGGTGCGCGAGCGCGTCGTCGAAGCGACCGAGCGTGAGCGACAGCTCCGCGAGCCGCTCGTACAGCACCGCGCTGCCCGTCGCGAAGGCGCCCTCTGCGAGCGCGTCGGCGGCCTCTGCGAGGCGGCCGTGTGCTTCGAGCAGCGCGGCGCGGGCGAGGTGCGTGTCGACGTCGTCGCCGAGCGCGGCGGCCGCTGCGAGATCGCGGAGCGCGCCGTCGTCGTCGCCCGTCTGTTGCAACACGTTCGCGCGCAGGCGCAGCGCTTCGGCGTGTGGGCCGCGCTGCGCGAGGAGCGCGTCGAGCAGCGTGCGTGCGGCCGGCCAGCGCTCGGCGTCCACCGCGATGCGCGCGCGAATCAGCGTGATGCGCGCGTCGCCGGGCCGGAGCGCTTCAGCGATGCGCAGATCGTCGAGCGCTTCGTTCAAGCGCGTGCTGCGTCGCAGCGCTTCGGCGCGCTGCAGGCGCTGCTCGACGTCGGCCGGTGAGGCCAACACGGCACGATCGAGCTCCGCGAGCCCGAGCACGCGCGGCGGGTCGGCAGAGGCGGGCGATGTCGCGGCGAGGGCGAGCGCGCAGAGCAGCGTCGCGGCGACGCGCCGGGCATGGCGTGGGAGCGTGCGCGGAGGGTGGTTCACGCATCGACGCTACACGAACCGCGCGACGCAGCGCGCGTGTCGCAGCCAAGTCATCAGAGGTTCACGCGGTGCGGTCCAGCGTCACGTGCCTGCTTTTGCCGGGAGGCCTTCGGCGAGCGCGGCGCGGAGATCGTCGTCGGTGAAGGGCTTCGAGAAAAAGGCGCGCATCCCCGCGCCGAGGCCGCCGACGCCGCGTGATTTCACGCTCCCCGTCGGCGGGGTCCTCGGGGTAGCGTCCGCGCCGCCCGCGCGAGGAGCCTGAAGCCGTGACGACCTTCGGTCTGCCGACCGTTCTCGTCGTCGTCGACGCCGCCGAAAAGTCCGCATCCCCGCGGCTCAGATACGGCGCGCGCGAGGCGCTCCACGTGGAGCGCGAGCGGCGCAAACACGCGGGCGACGAGCGACGCGACGGCGGGCTCCCACTCCGTCGCGTCGTCGGTCGGGAGCAGCTCCTCCGGGTCGACGGTTCCGCCCGCGACGTGCACGTGCGGCGAGAGCGGCAGCGGCACGGCGACGACGAGACGACCGCCCGGCGCGACGAGCGCGCGCGCCCGCTCGAGCAGCGTGAGCGGACGCGGTGCGCGATCGAGCACGTTGAGCAGCGCGTTCGCGTCGTAGTCGCTGAGCACGCTGCCGAGCGCACGGCGCGCGACGGTCGCGATGCGGCGGTGCGGCGGGCGCGCGAGAAAGGCCTTCGTCGCGTCGTCGGGTGCGAGCGCGACGAAGGCGTCTGCGAGCGAGGCGGGGAGCCGCGCGCGGTCGCAGTCGTAGCGATGGGGGAGGGCGGGGTTCACGGCTTTGGCGGCGTGTGGTGGGCGACACGCTGCATCGCGACGTGCTCGCGCGGCCGATCGTGCGGTGTCTGCGTGCGGCTCGCGAGCGTCGTCGGCTGGTCGCGGGGCGTGCGGTCGGACAGATCTCGGGAACGCGTCGCGCGTCCCACCTCCCCGTGCCACAGCGCCGTCCCATCTCTCACGCCTCGAACGTCACGCGATGGACCCGTGCGCGCATCCGTGCCGCGCGGTGGTTCGCGTTCCTCGCCGCCGTAACGGTGATCGCCTCGTCGTTCGCTGTGCCGGCGTCCGCCGACGAGACGCGCGATGGGG
>Ga0172372_10012307_pt1 | contig 10738 bp, 9 predicted proteins | sample LakKiv5m_2_FD_114544 | JGI IMG/M metagenome (GOLD analysis project Ga0172372, IMG submission 114544) | Freshwater microbial communities from Kabuno Bay, South-Kivu, Congo - kab_092012_9.5m | ecosystem: Environmental > Aquatic > Freshwater > Lake | place: Democratic Republic of the Congo... | reverse complement strand
GCAAAACTGACTCTAAAGCTTGATGAACAATTTTATGTTGCTGTATTTTAGTTTTATTCGCGAAAATGTCATCAATTATTTCAATTAAATAATGATCTTCATCACCAACGGTATCGGTAATTTCTATTTTAGCTTTGGGGAATTTATTTTTTAAAATTTCAAATAATTCACTTTTTTTAATTGCCATTATAGTTTTAATAAATTTATTAAGCTTAAAGAAATAATTAAGATTCCAACAATTATCATGATTAATTTTGTTGGTAATTTGGTAGTAATTTTGGCTGAAATTGGAGCGATAGTTACTCCCCCCAAAACCAACCCAGCAATTAATTCGGGGTGAACTATGCCCACAAAAATTGCAAAGGAAAATCCTGTAAACAATGTAACAAAAAATTCTGATGAATTTACCGATCCGATAACTTTTTTTGGTTCATGACCTGAGGAAATCAAGGTGGTAGTCACAACTGGGCCCCACCCTCCCCCACCAATTGCATCAAGGGCTCCTCCTGCTAATGCTAATGCTGAAGTTTTTTTGATATTAACATTTTTTTCGTTAAACAAATGTTTTTTTACCGATTTGGCAATTATAAAAATTCCCATAAATATCAGATATACCGAAATAAAAGGTTTAATTATTTTTCCATCAATATTTGTTAGAATTAAAACTCCAATAAGTCCACCAATTACTCCGGGGAAAACCAAACTTAAAAAAAGTTTTTTATTTATATTATTGAGTCGCCAATGGCTTAGTCCAGAAGCGCCAGTGGTAAATATTTCAGCGATATGAACCGAGCTTGAAGCAATGGCTGGGCTAAATCCTTGCGATAGCATAAAGGTTGTGGCTGTAACTCCATAAGCCATGCCAATTGCACCATCAATGGTTTGTGCGATGATGCCAATAATTAATCCATTAATAAAATCTTTTTGATTAAATTCCTTGCCGGTTTTGCTATATAGAAATGCGATGATAATTATAAGGGAAAAAACTAATAATGCAGTAGATAAATTTTGAAATTTTGTTACTAAATTTTTATTTTTCTGCATTATTAGTTGGCTTTAATTAGCTAAAAAATCCTCTTCTTTTTTTAGGATTTTCGTCGCGATCACGATCATTATTTCTACGATCACGGCGATCATCTCTGTCTCTGCGATCGTCACGACGATCATCTCCGCCCCTTCTATCATCTCGGCGTTCACGTCTGTCATCCCTGTCTCTGCGATTGTCACGATCTTCAAATTTTGGTTGAAAATCTCTTTCATCAGTCATATTTGGCTTATTAGCAATTTTATCTGAAATGTCTTCACCAGTGGTTTGGTCTACACATCTAAAGCTAAGTTTCGGTCTACCTTTTTTATCAAAGCCAATTACTTTAACTTTAACAATATCGCCTTCATTGATTATATCTTCAACAAAATCAATACGATATTCTGCAAGTTCAGAAATATGAACAAAGCCATCTCTATTGTTAGAAATATTTACAAATGCTCCAGCGTCAATTACCTTAACCACAGGGCCTTCATAGATATCGCCAATTTCTGGTTCAAAGGTTATTTCATTAATCATTGCAACTGCTTTTTTAATTGAATCTGAATTGCTTGAAGAGATTTTGATAGTTCCGCTATCATCAATATCAACCAATGCTCCAGAAACTGCGCAAATTTCTTTGATTACCGAACCTCTAGATCCAATAACTTCTCTGATTTTCTTTTGAGGTATGGTCATGGTTTCAACTTTTGGGACATTGCCACTTAATTCAGTTCTTGGTTTAGAAAGTGTACTTTCCATTTTTTCTAAAATATGGATTCTTCCTTCAAGCGCTTGCTTTAAAGATTTTTCCATAATTTCAGTATTAATTCCGTTGATTTTAATATCCATTTGTAATGCAGTGATACCGTTTCTGGTGCCAGCTACTTTAAAATCCATATCGCCAAGGTGATCTTCGTCGCCCATAATATCGGATAAGATAACATATTTATCACCTTCTTTAATCAAGCCCATAGCAATTCCTGAAACAGGAGATGAAATAGGAACGCCTGAATCCATAAGAGCTAATGATGCACCACAAACAGTTGCCATTGATGAAGAGCCGTTAGACTCGGTAATTTCTGAAACAATTCTGGTGGTATATCCAAATTTTTCTTGATTAGGATATACTGGATTAATTGCTCTCCAAGCTAATTTACCGTGACCAATCTCACGTCTTCCAGGAGACTTTAATTGACCAACCTCACCTACACTATAGGGAGGGAAATTGTAGTGAAGCATAAAAGATTCTTCAGTAATTCCTGAATCAAGACTTTCAATTAATTGCTTGTCTTTGCCACCGGCGCCAAGAGTCGAAACTACCAATGCTTGAGTTTCTCCTCTAGTAAATAATGCTGAACCATGAACTTGTGGAAGAAGACCAACTTCAATTTCGATTGGTCGAATTTGATTAGTTGCTCTACCGTCGATTCTGATGTTGTTATTAATGATATCGTTGCGGACAATTTCTTGTGACAATACTTTGAAAATTGATTTAATTTTGTTGGCATCAATTCCATTTTCTTCGTTAACAAATTTTTCTTTAATGTCGTTGATAATTTGATCTAAATCATTTGAACGAGCTTGTTTTTCAAGTTTTTTATAAGCATTGATTAATCTATTGCCAATAAAATCAGTGATAGATTTTTTTAATTCTTGATTGTCATCGGCAGGAACTTGCATTTTTGGTTTGCCACACTCATTTTTAAAATCTTCAATTAAATTAATAATTTCTTGAAATGCTTTATGACCAAAATTTACAGCTTCAAGCATTTTTTCTTCAGAAAGCTCTTTGGCTTCCGATTCAACCATCAAAACAGATGATTTTGTTCCAGCAACGACTAAATCTAGAGTGCTGTTTTTAATCTCTTCATTGCTTGGATTTAGAACAAATTCATTGTTAATAATACCAACTCTGGCTCCGGCTACTGTCATTTCAAATGGAGCTTCGGATATTGCTAAAGCACAAGAAGACGCTATTAATGCTACGATGTCTGGATTGCATTGGGGGTCGTATGATAATGTGGTGCAAACAACATTAACTTCATTATAAAAATTGCTCGGAAACATCGGACGAATTGGACGATCAATTAATCTAGCAACAAGTGTTGCGTTGTCTGATGGTTTAGTTTCTCTTTTGAAAAAACCACCCGGAATTTTTCCGGCAGCATATGATTTTTCTAGGTAATTTACAGTTAGTGGAAAAAAATCTGCTCCTTCTGCTGGTTTTGAAGCTATTGTTACCGCACATAAAACTGTGGTGTTACCATATTTAACAAGAACTGAGCCATTGGCTTGTCTAGCGATTTTACCTGTTTCAATGGAGAGAATTTTATTATTCCAGTTAATTTCTTTTTTTGTAATTTTAAACATAATGTTCATCTTTTAAGTTAGTGGGATGTGAATAATCTACTTAGTCACCTATCATTTATCTATAAGCCACAAAGGTGGATTATATTTCGTTAGCCAGTTCAAAAATATTATTCTGAACTAGCCTTTTAGGATTTATCAAAAATATCGAAATATTTTTGATCTAAAAATATTTTATTTTCTGATCTCGAGTTTTTTAATTAGGTCTTCGTATCTCTGATTTGAAATATTTTTTAGGTAATCAAGAAGTCTTCTTCTTTTGCTAACTAAAATTAGTAGACCTCTTCTTGAAGAGTGATCTTTTGTGTGAGATTTTAAATGCTCAGTTAAATTATCAATTTTTTTAGACAAAACAGCGCATTGAACTTCAACTGATCCAGTATCATTTTCTTTGGTTGCGAATTTTGTTATTATTTCTTTTTTATTAAACAACATTTTATTATTTTAAATTATGTTAGAACTATGATTCAAGCGAATTGAAACCATCCAAATGATCTATTTTGCAATTATTTTCAACATTTAATGCAATAAACGATCCTTTTTTGACTGACCCATTAAAATTAACAATATTTTTTAATTCGTCAAGTAAAATTGTTGATTCAATTTTTAAATATCCTATTTTTGTTCTTTGAAGTTTTTCAGTAAATCCTGCAATATTGGCTTCTTCGCATATTGATCTAGTTAGGCTTCTAATATATGTTCCTTTTGAGCATTCAACCTCAATTTCACAAAAATCATTTTCAAATTTATTTAACTTAATTTTATAAATTTCGATTATTCTTTTTGGCATTTCGATTTCCTGATTTTGTCTTGCTAGTTTGTATGCTCTCTCCCCATTAATTTTTATTGCTGAAAATTTTGATGGAGTTTGGGTGATTTTACCGATAAAATTTGCTAGAATTTTACTGAAATTTTCCTTAGAAATTCTGTTTTTGGATATTGATTCGGTGACCCCAGTAATGTCATCGCTGTCTTTGAATTCGCCAAATCTTATGGTTACTAAATATCCTTTTCGTTCTTTCATTAATAATTCGGATTGCTTTGTTGATTTATTGACTGCAATTGCTAAAACACCCGTAGCAAATGGGTCAAGAGTCCCTGCATGTCCAACTTTTTTGGCTTTGGTAATTTTTTTAATTATGGCAACGACTTTTGCCGATGAATAATTTTCGGGCTTATTGACATTAATCCAGTAATTGTCTTCTTTAAAATTTATTTTGTTTAGATTGGTGAAGTTTAGGTTAATGCAGTTTGCGGTAAGTGACATTTCTAAACTGTATTAGCCCCAGATATAATATCGATTAACTCTTTAGTAATATTAGCCTGACGAGTTCTGTTATATATTAGAGTTAGATTTTTAATCATTTTTCCAGCATTATTTGAAGCCGATTCCATTGCAGACATTCTTGCACCTTGTTCAGATGCGACATTTTCAAGAAGTTGATTATAAATTTGTATAATTATGTTTTCAGGTAATAAGCTTTCCAAAACAATTTCTTCGCTTGGTTCATAATTAAGAGGCGATTCAAGAACTGATAAATTGTTTGTGAAATTAATAGGAGCTGGTATGATTTGTTCACATACTTGTTCCTGAGCAATTGCTGATTTAAATTTGCTATAAATTACATCACATACATCAAATTGATTTTCATTAAACAACTCAAAAAGCATCTCTGAAATTTTTTTGGCAGATTCAATGTTAATTGTTCCTTTAAAAATTCCCGAAAGATTTTTAATAATTTTTGGTTGATGTATAGATTTTAATTGTTCATATGCTTTTTTGCCAACACAGATAATTTTTACCTCTCTTCCTTGAGAAATTAGCTCATTAATTTTGTTTTTAGTAAATTTTACGGTAGCACTATTTAAGCCACCGCATAATCCTCGATCTGATGAGATTACAACCAATAAATGTCTTTCATTACTTCCTCTTCCTGTTAACAATGGAAATTTATCATTTAGACCACCTCTTACACTTATGTTTGATGCTAGTTGCGAAGTAATTTCTCTAATTTTGTGAGCATATGGTCTAGAATGTTCAACTTGAGTTTTAGCTTTTTTTAAACGAGAAGCCGCCACCATTTTCATGGCTTTGGTCATTTTTTGAGTTGATTTTACTGATTTAATTCTAGTTTTTAATGTTTTAAGGTTTGCCATATTTGTTGCTAATTCTTTAAAAAGTTTTTGCCAATTTTCATTGGCAAAAAACTATTTTTTTTCGTGTTTCAATCGGTCATTCAAGCCAGCATGATCAAAATGTGGCGAAGGTGAATGATTTAAAAAATTCGAAACAAAATTTTCAAGTAGTTTTTTTAATTTTGATTCAGTTTCTTCGTTAATTTTTTGTTCTTTTTTGATATTTTCTAAAATTTCTGGTTGAGAATTTTTAACTTTATTTAAAAAATCAAATTCAAACTTAGTTACTTCTTTGACAGGAATTTTATCGAGGTAACCTTTTACGCCAGCATAAATTGAAACGACTTGCTCTTCAAAGCCCAGAGGTGAATATTGGTTTTGTTTTAATAATTCGGTAAGTTTTCTTCCTTTATCAAGAAGTTTTTGAGTAGCTTGATCAAGGTCAGATCCAAATTGAGCGAAAGCCTCTAATTCTCTAAATTGAGCTAGGTCAAGCTTAATAGTTCCTGCTACTTGTTTCATAGCTTTTGTTTGAGCTGCCGAACCAACCCTAGATACTGATAAACCAACATTCACAGCTGGCTTAATTCCCTTGTAAAATAGATCAGTTTCTAAGAAGATCTGACCATCGGTAATTGAAATAACGTTGGTAGGTATATATGCCGAAACATCTCCTGCTTGGGTTTCAATTATTGGAAGTGCAGTTAAAGAACCTCCCCCTTTTTCTTTTGACATTTTGGCTGCTCTTTCTAGTAATCTTGAGTGAATGTAAAAAACATCGCCTGGATAAGCTTCTCTTCCTGGTGGACGACGAAGAAGAAGTGACATCTCTCTATAAGCTACCGCATGTTTACTTAAATCATCATAAGCAACTAAAGCGTGCATACCATTATCTCTAAAAAATTCACCGATTGTACAACCTGTGTAAGGAGCGAAAAATTGTAATGCTGATGCTTCTGAGGCCGTTGCCGAAACTACAACTGAATATTTCATGGCGCCAGCATCTTCGAGGGTTTTTACTATTTGGGCTACGGTTGATCTTTTTTGACCGATTGCAACATATATACAATATAGTTTTTTATTTTCATCATTTTCATTGTGAGCAATGTTCTGATTTATAATCGTGTCGATAACAATAGCAGTTTTTCCAGTTTGACGATCACCAATAATTAATTCCCTTTGACCTCTTCCAATTGGAATGAGGCTATCAATTGCTTTGATACCAGTTTGCATTGGTTCCGAAACCGATTGTCTAGCGATAATTCCAGGTGCTTTAACTTCAACCCTACGAAATTCTTTAGAGTTTATTGGACCTTTGCCATCAATTGGATTGCCAAGCGCATCAACAACTCGTCCCAATAATTCTTTGCCAACAGGGATTTCAACGATTTTTCCAGTTCTTTTAACGTTCGATCCTTCGCGGATTTTTTGAGAATCGCCGAAAATAACCACACCAACATTGTCAGATTCAAGGTTAAGAGCCATGCCCTTAATTCCGCCATCAAATTCCACTAGTTCTCCAGCTTGAACATTGTCTAAGCCGTAGATTTTGGCAATTCCATCTCCTACTTTTACAACTTCACCAACTTCTTTAAGTTCTGCCGATGAATGATAATTTTCAATTGTTTTTTGTAATATATTTGAAAATTCTTCTACTTTAAATTCCATATTTTTAAATGTTGTTTTTAATATTTATTATATTTTAAAAAAATTTCTAAAGATTATAAAATATTTATCTTTTTTTTGCAAAAGAAAAATATTTTGTAATTTTAGAATGACTAATTAATAGCAGTTAAACACTCCTTTTTAATTTGTTCAATTTGGTTTTTAAGACTAGCATCAATTAAATTTGATCCAATCTTAATTTGCAAACCTCCTAAGATTTTAGGAGTAATTGTGTGCTTAATAATAATTTTTTTACTTGGATTGATTTTTTCTAAATGTTTTTTGACACTTGATAAATCAACCGAAATAGTTGAGGTGATAACTTCGATTTCGAGAATATTTCGATATTCGTTGCTCATTCTGATGAATTCGGCATGAATTTCAGGAAAAAGATTTAATCGGCGATTTTTTACTAATGATGCAAAAAAATTTGAAGTAAGATTTCCTAATTTAAATTTTTTAGTAACTTCGTTGATAATTTTGACTAAATCAGTTTTAGATATAACGGGGTTCTTTAATTCATGGGCAAAATTTGAACTAAAATTTTCCTTAAAAATATTTAATTCATTTAAAACTATCTCAATTGCATTATTTTTTTTGGCTACTAAAAACAATGTCTTGGCATAATTTTTTGCAATAACAGAAACTCTTGGCATAAAAAATAAATTTGTGGGTTTATAACTAAATTTTAATAAGCAAAATGCTGTGGTTAAGATTAAAAAACAACTATCAAATAATCTGGTTGTTAGAAGATATTAAAGCAAATAGATTGAATCTAAATTAATTATTAGAAATCATAGTAATTAGCTCAATGTTTTTTAAATTTAACTACAGAAAAAATTATATGACTTTATAAAATAATTTGCAAGATACTAAAAATGAAAAAATAATTTAGTTTTTTTGGTAATCTGATTGTAATAAAATATCAATTCTATTAAGCGTTTCCATTGATTTAATTTTGGCACTTTTGATTTTTTCTAGGGAAATTTCATTATCACTAATGTCATTTTCATCGTTCGGATTGCCTTTTCTGTTAGCTGATGATTTTATAACTTTTTTAAAATTAACATCAATATTTTTGAAATTATCTTCACCAATTTGCTTAGTTAATTGCGATTTAATTTTTGGTAATTCAGGAAACGATTTTTCGCAATTTTCAGACTTTTGATTTAACCATGATTTTTCTGCACAATCCCACAAAATTAAGTTATATTTTTGAATTGGAAGTATTAGTTGATTGAGGCTAAGAATGAAGTTTAGTTTTTGCTCTCTTGACTTAATTCCAGTAGAATTCCAAAAATCATTATATTCTTTTTTTGAAATTGGTTTTGAGGAATTAGCGATTTTCATTAAATTTGAAGCTACTTCGTTACCAATAGAGTCATTTGCCAATAAATTTTTTGTTAGTAAAAAATTTACCAACAATAGCATTATAATTTTAATTAAATTTTTTAACATTTTGTTACGGGTTAATGTTGAATCTTATTTTAATTTTTGGGTCTAGTTTAATTTGCAATCTAACATCATTGATTAATTTTTGCAAATTAACTTTTCTGTTTGCCTTTATATGAATCAAAAAATGGTGGCGATTTTTCAATTTTTGAATTGGAGCTGGTGCCGGCCCAAATATTTCAATTTTATCGTGGATCGGAAAATGACTGATAAAATTTTTGGCATAATCTTTGGCAATATTTTCTTTTAATGCGCTAATTTCAATTTTTATCATCTGGCTAAATGGAGGTAAATTAAGAGCTTGTCGGTTATTAATTTCAAAATCGTAAAATGCATTTTTATTGTCGCTATTAATAATTTGAAATAATAAATTCTGCGGATTATAAGTTTGAATCAAAATTTTTCCAGAATCTTTGCTTCGCCCTGCTCTTCCCATGACTTGAGTTAAAATTTGATATGATTTTTCCAAAGCTCGTAAATCCGAAGAATATAAAAGAGAATCAACATCAACAATGCCAACTAAATTTAAATTTGGGAAATCGTAACCCTTTGAAATCATTTGTGTGCCGATGATAATGTCGATTGTTCCACATGAAATTTTGCTAATAATTTCTTCGGCATCATCAAAACTCTTAATTTCGTCGCTATTAACCATGGCAATATTTGCATCTGGAAACTTTAATTTAACCTCTTCATGAAGTTTTTCAACTCCAAATCCAACAGAAATCAGCGAATCCTCCTCTCCGCAAAATTTACATTTATTCAATGGTCTTTCTTGATGCCCACAATGATGACAAACTAGCAAATTTTTATTTTTATGATGAACTAAATGAAAATCGCAATTTTTACAATCATATTTTGTACCGCAGGCTTTGCAAATAGTGACAGGAGAGTATCCACGCCGATTGAGAAATAGCAAAATTTGTTTTTTATTGGCAATGTTTTTAGCAATTTCTAATGATAGTTTTGTGCTTAGGATTTGCCCATTTTCCAATTTTTCTTGTCTTAAATCAATATATTCAATTAAATTTGTTGCACCAAATTTTTCCTCCAATTTAAATGATTGAAATTTATTTATTAATGCATTGTGAAAAGTTTCAATAGCTGGAGTTGCGCTTGATAAAATTACTGGAAATTTTTCAATTTTACTACGCAAAATTGCCATATCGCGTGCATGAAAATTAAATATATCTTCTTGCTTGAAAGAGTTGTCATGCTCTTCATCAATTACAATTAGTTTTAAATTTTTAAAAGGTAACAATAATGCGGATCTTGCGCCAATTGTTAATTTTATTGACCCGCTGGCAATTCCATAATAAATTTCTCTCTTTTTATTTTTAGATATTTTTGAATGCCAAAGTGCAGGCAAAAATCCAAATTGCTGAGTAAATCTACTCAATAGTTGCGATGTAAGGGCTATTTCTGGAAGTAAAATTAGAATTTGCCCATCACTATATTGCCTTAAAATATCGGCAATAATTGCAAAATAAATTTCAGTTTTTCCGCTACCAGTAACGCCCTGAAGTAAGAAGGTTTCATGGGAAGCAATTGAGTCTTTAATTGTTAAGTAAGCTTGATTTTGAACTGCGCTTAATTGTTTTAGATTAAGTTTGTTTTCATCAAAATTTTGTTGCAAAGGTTCAATTTCTTTTTTAATTTTATCCGAATTTAAACTACCAATAAAACTTTTTAGAACTAGGCCTCGACTTGCTAAATTATAATTCGCAATAGTTTCAATAAATTTTAATTGAGAAGAATTAATTTTAATAAATTTGTGAGTATCCAAAATTCTTTTTATTTTTAATTTATCAAAATCGCATTGAAAAATTTCAGAAATTTTAATAATTACCCCCCAAATTTTTTGCCTTCCAAATTCTACCAAAACCACATCTCCAACCATATTTGACGGTTCTACAAAATAAGTAAAATCATCATTTAGGGCGTTGGGAATTAGAATTTGTGCAAAAATCTCAGCCATTATTTATTTGTTGAATTGATGAATGTCTTTCTCTAAAATATTAAATTATAAATTAAAATCTTCCAACCTTAATTAGTTTAAATTATGAAATTTTTTATTGATACTGCCGAAAT
>Ga0172372_10012306_pt1 | contig 10739 bp, 10 predicted proteins | sample LakKiv5m_2_FD_114544 | JGI IMG/M metagenome (GOLD analysis project Ga0172372, IMG submission 114544) | Freshwater microbial communities from Kabuno Bay, South-Kivu, Congo - kab_092012_9.5m | ecosystem: Environmental > Aquatic > Freshwater > Lake | place: Democratic Republic of the Congo... | reverse complement strand
CCGCGTCTTAAAAACGCCGGAATATCAATCAAATCATCTTTTTTCTGATTGGATTGCTGTTGAAAGTTTGTCTCAATTACCGGTGCTGATTGTGATGTCTTGCGGCTTACTCCTGTAAAACGCTCAAATAGGCTAGGGCCTTTCTTCTTTTCAGCAGGCTGCTCTATCGACTGTATAGGTTCAACTTGATCAAATTCTTCAGCTGCTGGTTCATCTGACAATTCAATAAATTCCTCTTCTGTACTCATCTCGTGAATATTTTCAAATTCCTGATTATCTTCTTCACGCTGATCCGATGGAATGGTTGTATCTCTAATTGTTTCGGCAAAAGTTGTTGTAGGGGTTTGTGTTGCTGATGAATTGAATCCAGAGAATGTTGAAAACATATTGTTGCTTGTGACTGGCCGTGCAATTCCTATGGCATCGCTAGCTTGCGCAGCAACTGCTGGGCGCTGTTGGTTAGAGTAAGCTCCTGCGGGAACTGCTCCAATTCCTGTTGCAACAACAGAAACACGCATGCGACCGTTTAAACGTTCATCAAAAGTTGATCCAAAAATAATATTGGCATCTGAATCAACGTCTTCGCGAATTCGATTTGCTGCTTCATCTACCTCATATAAAGTCATGTCATAACCACCGGTAATGTTAATCAGAACGCCACGCGCCCCTTTCATAGACACGTCATCCAAAAGTGGGTTAGAAATTGCTGCTTCTGCTGCATCTAATGCCCGGCGTTCACCTTCTGCTTCTCCAGTACCCATCATCGCTTTGCCCATTTCAGCCATAACAGCACGAATGTCGGCAAAGTCTAAGTTAATAAGACCAGGCATGATCATTAAATCCGTGACCCCACGCACACCTGAATACAAAACATCATCAGCCATTTTAAATGCATCAGCAAAAGTTGTGCGTTCGTTTGCTAATCTAAACAAATTTTGATTGGGTATGATTATAAGCGTGTCAACATATTGCTGAAGTTCATCTGTAGCACCCTCGGCTGTACGTGAGCGATGCGCTCCTTCAAAATTAAAAGGTTTTGTAACAACGCCAACCGTTAAAATGCCCATTTCTCTTGCTGCACGAGCAATTACAGGCGCCGCTCCACTACCTGTTCCTCCGCCCATACCTGCGGTAATAAACAGCATATTGCTGCCTTTAATAAGGTCCAAAATTTCTTCAATTGATTCTTCAGCTGACGCTCTTCCCACATCTGGTTTTGATCCTGCCCCCAGTCCCTGAGTGACACTTAGCCCTAGTTGTATACGCCTTTCCTTGGGAACAAGCGATTGCGTAAGTGCTTGTGCGTCTGTGTTCGCAATTAAAAACTCAACTCCCTCAAGTTTGGCTCTGATCATGTTATTTACGGCATTTCCACCAGCACCACCAACACCAATCACGCTAATGCGCGGGCGTAGTTCTAATTCATCTTGGACTAAGTTTGTTTTTGGCATATTCAAGCAATTTCATTGACAACTATTTATAGTGTACCTTGTCTTACAATTTCTACCAAGGGTGTTTTTTTAAATTCTCTCAGAATTTTTACAAAAAAAATCAAAAATACAATTTTAAAATTCAAATTAAAACAATAAAAATTCCAAAAATGTATTTTATATATTCTGTTTTTTAATGCGAAATGTTCAACACTAAGCTAATGAGCGCCTGTCAAAGTTAGATAATTTTTTTGCAAGTAAACGCTTTTTTAATAATTGGTAATGTATAGTGTTATTTAAGTATTTTTATAAAATTATTTGATGGTTGTTCTGTTTTTTATTTTATTTAGCTTGCTGTGTTACGTGGGGGTAGTATCTGCGACAGATCTATACCCTCCTTCAGATGAAGCCGAAAAGGTTAGTAATGCAGATAAAAAGGCTAAAGGCTCCAAGAAAAAAACTAAGCAAAAAAAATCTTACGACGATGCAGATCTAGCTGCAGAAGACACTAAAGAGAATGAGGGCGAAAAAGCCGAAGAAGAAGACGAATCTGATTCTAGCGATGACGCCGAATAAACAAACTTAAAGAAGGTGCAACTCTATGAAAGCTATTTATTATTTGTTGTTCGGGATTTTGTGTTGCAACGGGTTTATTTATTCTGCCGACGATGATGGGGATGGCTACGATACAGCCTCTGATACCGATGAAGATAGCACTGAAGACGACAGCAGTGGAGATGACAGCAGTACTGACGATGGTAGTGCAGATGAGAGTGATGATTCTGCAGACTCAAGCAGCAACGATGATAGTGTTCAAGATGATGAAGATGACAGTGCATCATCTCAAGATGATGAAGATGGCAATACATCTTCTCAAGATGATGCTAGCGCTGATAGCAATGACAGTAACTCATCTTCGCAGGCCAATCCAACCGTAGCTAAAAAAGCAAAAGCAGATGCCGCAAAAAAACAAAAAATAGTAGCGGCGATGAAAACTGTAGAAAATTCATTGCAAAAAACCACAAAAGAGGCCAATCAAGCCGCTAATAAGGCTGGTACGGAAGCAAAGAAGGCAAATGCAATAAAAGATTCAAATGCTGCAAAAAAAGAAATTTCTGTTATTGCAAAAGTCATTAAAGATGCTAAGAAATCTTCAAAATCTATTGATAAAGTTATTAAGAAAGCAAAAAAGTCTTCTGGACGTAAAGCGCAAGCTTCTGCACCGGAAGAGGCTAAGAAAGTAAAAGCTGCAATAGAAAAAGCTGTTAAGGCTAAAACTCAGCTGAAAGCTTCTTTGAAAAAAGCACAAGCAGCTCAAAAGAAAATCAAGGCGCTTTCTAAGAAAAAATCAACCAAAGGAAAAAAAGGCAGTAAACAGGGTAAAAATTCAAAGCAGACAAAAGGCAATAAGAAAAGTGGAAATAGCAAATCAAGTGGAAAAAAGACTAAATCTCGCTAGACATCATTAGTTACTTTGTAAAAATAGCCGGGCTACTGCTCGGCTTTTTTACTAACTATTAACGTTACGCAAGCATCTGACCAAATATTGATAGCACTTTCTAACATATCAAGTAGCGCATAAAAAGGCAGAATAACCCCCATCATGGTAATGGGAACACCCATTGCTGTAAGTAAAGCGCAGCTTAAGAAGAAACACCCCATAGGAACGCCAGCATTTCCAATTGCTGCAATGCTTGCGATAAAAATCCACAAAATACGCTCAAAAAACGTGAAGTTTACGCCATAATTCTGGGCAACAAACAAAACTGTGATTAGTATAAACGCAGCACAGGCATTCATGTTGATGCTTGTGCAAAGCGGAAAGCTGAATTGACTAATTCTATTGCTCACACCGCAACGGTGACTGCATTGCATAGCCAATGGCATAGCAGCAGCTGATGATTTTGAAAAAAATGCCAAAGAAAGGGCAGGTAGCATTGTTTTAAATGCTTCAAAAGGATGGATGCCGTTCTTCTTAAGCATTAATGGCAGCGTTATACACGCTTGAATAAGATTGGCAGCAATAACAATTGCCAAATAAGAGGCAAGCTCCCCAAACTTTAATCCCTTTTGAACTTCTTGCGTAAACTCCACAATAAAAGCCCATACAGCAAATGGCATCAGGGCAGTGATCCATCCGATAATCACCATAATTGCTGAAAAAAGACTATCGAAAAAGCTATGTAGCCAATCACGCTTGTCTGCTGGTAATTGTATCACGGCAAGGCTTAAACCAATTGTGATGAACATCACCCCCATAACGTTATGTTCTAAAAATGGCTGCAGTAAGTTATTTGGAAAAATATTTAACAAAGCATCCATGTACGTTGTATTTTTTATCCCAGCAAGCTCTTGATTGACTGTTAGTTGAATAGCAGCCTCAGGTTCAACCACAGTATAAAGCATCCATGCCGTCATGGCCGATAATAACGTTGTAATAACTGTATAGCGAATAACATGATGACCAAGATTTTTTATCTCCGACCATTTCCCCATACCAGTTAACGTTGCAAGTAAAGAAAAGCTAATAATTGGCAAGCTTACCAATTTTAAAAGCCGCATAAAGATATCGCTAAGAATATGGGCAAAATTTAGCATTGCAGGGTGTTGAGAAACCCCGGTGATTACCCCTAAAGCCACCATAAGCAGTAGAAATTTGAAAGACCGTATAACCTGTAACATAAATTCTATTTTAATATCTGTTTCGCTATTCAAGTGCACTCTAGCCAATTCCTTATTCTTTGGCAAAACTTACAGATTACGCCTAGACAAGGGGTGCCGTTTCGGTATATAAACATCTTTATGTTGCCCAGATAGCTCAGTTGGTAGAGCAAGGGATTGAAAATCCCTGTGTCGCTGGTTCGATTCCGGCTCTGGGCACCATTTTTTTGTCCAGAGGCCTTTAAAAATTTAAAGATCAACTTCGTTAACACGCAGCAACGACAAGACTTATCAACAGCATTTCAAAAATTTTTACTTTTTGTTAATTTTTTAGTTGAAATTTTTCAAAATCGTCCTACAACTAATAAATAAGAAATTAAGTTATGGAGATGTGAGTGGTAATTTCTGGTGAAGTAGGTAATCTAAAAGCACAACTTCAAAAGCTTAGAGAAAGGCAGTCTGATCTAGATCACAAGCTAGATGAAACTACCAGAGTTCGCTCTGGCGTGCTGAATATGGATTTCTTTAGAATAAAAAAGCAAAAAGAAGAGCTTCGTGAACAGGTAATTAAGATACACGGAATGCTAAGGCCTGATATTATCGCCTAATCTCTGTGATAGGGGTGGTTGCCCAGTATTTGTTGCGCTCTGTATAATTGTTCGACAAGAAGCGCTCGCACTAATAAATGAGGCCAGGTTAGTTTCCCAAATGATAATGAAAAAGCAGCAAGCTGTTTAATTTCTTCTGGAATACCGTTTGCTCCTCCAATAATAAAATTAATCGTTTTTCCAGTTTGGCTAAACATTTCAATCTTTTGAGCAAAAGCCCTACTTGAAAGATTTTCGCCTGTTTCATCTAAAACAATAACGATATCTTTGTCTGAAATGAATTTTAAGTACGCAGAAGCACTTGCTTGCTTGTCTTGCCTGCTGTCAATCTCGATAATTTTCAACTTATAAGTTAGCCGCTTGCTATACTGCTCTAGTAAATCTTTCTCAGAACCATTTTTCAGCACGCCAACAGCTATAATTTGAATTTTCATCAAGACTATGGCTAATCGATAGCGCTTTTTTCAGCTATATCTGCGTCCCACATCTTTTCAAGGTTATAAAAAGTGCGTGCCTCTGGTCGAAATAAATGAACAATAATATCCCCAGCATCAACTACCACCCAATCGGTAGGTGGAGTGCCATCGATAATAGGTACAATACCACGGCGCTTCAATTCAATGCCTATATGCTCGGCAATAGCGTAAAGCTGACGCGATGATTGAGCCGAACCTATCAGCAAATAATCAGCAAGAATTGATTTCTTACTCAAGTCAATAACATGAATGTGTTCAGCCTTTTTGTCATCAAGAATGGAAATTAATTGATCCTTTAGGCTTTCCGTAGACTCTACCATGTGTCAGACTTAAAAATAATGATTTCCTATATTACGTGGCCAAGAAAATTTTGCAACGTATTATTTTATGTTTAGTCTATTTTACCCCTCTTTTTGCGGGTAACTTCCCGAATTTTGTCTCGCTTGCGGTTGTTGATACTTTTACTGGTTCCCACGAAAACATATTGCTTGAAATAGGCAAAACAACGAACGATGAGCAGCATCGTTTTGAAATAAAAGTCGAAAACATAGAGGAGGATAGCGAAAACCCAACTATCGCCTGGGTTAATTTAGAAATTCGTTATTTAGCATCACAGGCCGATGCCCCTGTTTGCATACAGCGTGGCAAGCTTTGCACTAACCAAGTTTATCGTTTTAATGATGGTCGCTATATTTTAGGCTTTGATGTTTCGCATTACCTGGATGAAACCGCTTAATTCCGGTTAACTGGCCCCCTACGCTAAGCTCTCAGTTTTTACTAATAACCAAACCAAACTTTTGTCATTAAGATCTTTTTCAAAAGTCCAGCGATCAATCATACGGTTAGTTAATTGGTTTGCGTTATGAATAACTTCCCCAGCCTTATCTATTACTGTTACAATCTGATCGCTCGTAAAGCACACTAAGATTTGAGCAATAGATTTTGTTAAAGCAACATCCTTAATCTCAACGCTTACATCTTTAATGTCGATATTCATCGTTTCTTTTTTCTTAACTCTGTCCTTGATCGCGCTTTGAAAGCTTTTTAATACTTTTGGCCCAACAAGTGGTGCCAAACGTTCTGTATCATTCTGTGCAAAAGCCTGAACAACGGCACAAAAAGCATTACTTGCTCCCTTTTCAAATCGCTCAAGCGTAAAATCTTTTATTGATTTTTGGATAATTTTAAGCTGCTCAGCAAACGGCTGAACCTCATCGATTTCAGGAACTGCATCCGCTTGCAACTCAACATTTTTAGGGGGAAGAATAATAATATTTTCATCATTATTTTCTGGGCGCATCCATTGACGTTGCTTTTCTTGGCCAGTTCGTGTGCCTAAAACACTCCACAGACGATAAGATAAATAAACAGACAACACTGCAAACAAAAGAATTTCTACCATACTTTTTTCCTATGCTAAGCTAGAGCATTATGCCGCAGCTTTACGAAACTGTATATATGCAATACAAACATGATCCTGACTATGTTGATTTTGGCTTTAAAAGCGTTAAGAGTAAGTTAAAAACTGGCCTTGTGCATGAATTATTCTCAAAAGTCTCTAATCAGTATGACTTGATGAATGATGTTATGAGCTTGGGGTTGCACAGAAGTTGGAAAAATTCTTTTGTTGATAAGCTTGAACTTAGACCTAACATGAATATTTTGGATTTGGCCGGAGGCACAGGTGATATTGCTATCCGTATTTCCCGAAAAAAATCCTATTTGAAACCTTGCCTAACTGTTTGTGATTTGACTTACGATATGGTGGTGCAAGGAAAACAAAAAGCCACAAATCAGGGAATTCTTGATATTAATTGGCAAATTGGCAATGCAGAGCAGCTCCCATATGCTGATCAAAGTTTTGACCGTGTAACCATCACCTTTGGTCTGCGAAATATTACAGATAAAAATAAGGCATTAACAGAAATAGCAAGAGTTTTAAAACCAAATGGCATGCTTTTTTGCCTAGAGTTCATGCCTCCTGAGGGGATTATAAAACCAATCTATGACTTGTATTCTTTTCATCTTATACCTTTTATAGGGGAACATATCGCAAAAGATAGAGAAGCTTATCAGTATTTAGTTGAAAGCATACGGCAGTTTCCAAAATCAGATATTTTAAGAAATATAATGCTAGAACAGGGATTTTTAACGTGCAGCTATGAAAAATGGACTGGTGGTATCGTTGCATTGCATAAGGCTATGCGTTGACTTAATTTGCCACACCGTTCACGCTGCTAAAATTATTCATTCCAGCTAATGCGCTATTGAAGCTATTGCTAGATGAAGCAGCTACACCTGAAACATGCTCTGCAATAGCTTTTTTCTGGTCAGCTGTCATGTTTGTTGGTCTTATTAGTATCATATCACTTGGGTGTGAATCATCGTAGATAATCTTAATAGCAGCATTTGTTGTTTGACCAGTAGTACTTGTTGACGAGCCGTACACTTTCACTACACCATTGTCATTAACAACATTGGGCCCTTGTGGAACTTGAGAAGGGTTGTTTTGCGATTCAGTGCTACTGATTGCAGGTTTTTGGCAGGTGCACTTGCCGCCAGCAATCACTTGAGAGTTCATGTTTTGCTGTTGCACTCCATAACCTGGCTGCATTGGCATTATACCTTGCTGCTGCATTCCATAACCTGGTTGCATTGGCATCATACCAGGAGGTGGCATCATACCATAAGGTATAGATTGATGTTGCATGGCATATTGAGGAGGATATCCAAAATTTCCATACTGCATGGGATGCTGTTGGTTGCTATATGCTGGTGGTGGAGCACCATACCCAGCTGCTCCTGGATGTATTCCGTTGCCATACCGTGGTGTTTGAGAAGGCCCGTAATTTGGCGCGCAAACCATTGGAGCCGCTGCATTAACAGCACCTACAGCAATACATGCACCTACTAGAATAATCCACTTATTTTTCATAGCATCTAAACATTCTGTTTTGTAAATCTTATTGTGGCAGCATATGGTAAAAAAAACGTTAACATGAATTCATGACAGTTTCTGTGCTATTAGCTATAATGCTGTGAAATGAAAGTTCTTAAATATAAAAATGCTCGATAAATTTAATCCACAACTTATTGAAGATCAGCTGTATCTAGAATCTGAACCCTTTTTCAAAGCGGCTCTAAAAAGTTCAGCTACTCCTTATACGATCATGATGCCACCACCGAATGTGACAGGCTCTTTGCACTTAGGTCATGCTTTAACCTACACGTTGCAAGACATACTCATTCGCTTTAAGCGTGCAACTGGTTTTGATGCCTTGTGGCAGCCAGGAACAGACCACGCAGGCATTGCAACCCAACTAGTGGTTGAGCGTCAATTAAATGAACAGAACCAAACGCGCCATGATCTAGGGCGCGACGCATTCTTAGAAAAGGTGTGGCAGTGGAAAGAATATTCAGGCAATGCAATTGTTGCTCAGCAACGCCGCTTACGTATTTCAGCTGATTGGGATCGTTCGCGTTTTACTATGGACGAAGGCTTATCAAAAGCAGTTGTCGAAGTTTTTGTAAAGCTTTATAAAGAAAAACTTATTTATCGTGATAAACGCCTAGTCAATTGGGACCCTAAGCTTTTAACAGCAGTTTCAGACATAGAGGTTGTTATCAAAGATGAAAAAAAACCATTCTGGCATATTCGCTATCCACTAGCTGATAACCCGAATCAGCATGTAATTATTGCCACCACTCGCCCTGAAACAATGTTTGGTGACACAGCAGTTGCTGTGCATCCAGAGGACGAGCGTTATCAAAAATTCATCGGAAAATACATTCTACAACCTATTACTGGACGAAAAATTCCAATTATTGCCGATGAATATTGTGATATGGAAAAGGGTACGGGGACTGTAAAAATTACCCCAGCCCACGATTTTAATGACTATGAAATTGGCAACCGTCATAACCTAGAGCGTCTTAATATTTTAGATGACCATGCTCACCTCAATGAGGCGGTTCCACAACAATACCAAGGTTTATACTATCTAAAAGCAAGAAAAATGGTTGTTGCTGACCTTGAAGAACAAGGGTTTATTGATAAAATTGAGGAAATGATAGGGGCCTCTCACTATGGGGAACGCTCCGGAATTGAGGTCCAGCCCTACCTAACCGACCAATGGTATGTTAATGCAAAGGCTTTAGCAAAACCAGCAATTGATGCGGTTAAATCAGGTGATATTTGCTTTGTTCCTAAGCATTGGGAAAATACATATTTTGAATGGCTTAATAATATTCAGCCCTGGTGTATTTCTCGTCAAATTTGGTGGGGGCACCAGATTCCTGCCTGGTTTGGCCCTGATGGGGAAATATTTGTTGAGCAAACAGAAGAAGAAGCTTACGCAGTAGCACGCACACAGCTAGGCAGTGATGTTGTTTTACGCCGAGAAACTGATGTTCTAGATACCTGGTTTTCAAGTGCCTTATGGCCATTTACAACCCTTGGTTGGCCAGATCAAACAGCTGAGCTGAAACGTTATTATCCAACAGATACCCTTGTAACAGGCTTTGATATTATCTTCTTCTGGGTTGCCCGCATGATTATGATGGGCATGCATTTTATGAAGGCTGTACCTTTCAAGACTGTCTACATCCATGCTTTGGTGCGTGATGAAAAAGGTCAAAAGATGTCAAAATCAAAGGGTAACGTTATTGATCCCCTGATTTTAATGGATAAATATGGTTCAGACGTACTGCGCTTTACATTAGCAGCTCTAGCAGCGCCAGGGCGCGACATAAAACTTGGTGAGAGCAGGGTAGAGGGCTACCGCAATTTTTGCACAAAAATATGGAATGCCGCGCGTTTTCTAGAAATGAACGAATGCCAATTTGATGCTGAATTTTTCCCATCAACCAACGCTCACCCTATAGATCAATGGATGACGGCGCATATTCTAGAACTAAAAAGAACAACAATTAATCATCTCAATGAGTATCGTTTTGATCTTGCAGCTCAAGGCTTGTACCAAAGTTTTTGGTACATATTTTGTGATCAATACCTGGAAGCCTTAAAAACCTTACTTTTAAGTGATCATGCCACCACGACAAAGAAAGTTGCAATGTGGGCATTGTTTGAATATTTAAGCTTGCTGCATCCAATCATGCCAAGTATTACAAGTCACCTGGCAAAATACTTTAAAATGCATGAGTGTTTGACCAATTACAAACTCTGCACAAAAAATACCCAACTTGAACAAACGCAAACTGATATTTTATGGCGCTTAATAGATGAAGTTCGTTCATTAAAAGGTCTATTGAATATTTCTGGCGGGCTTATGCTTCAAGCGTGCTTGGTAACACCTGAAGGTGAATTTGATGCATACAAGGATGTCTTAAAGTCAATGGCGCGTTTTTCTTCTCTTGGTGCATGGAATTCTGATTGTCCACCCGCTGGCTTTTATCTGCCCTGCGTAGTTGGGGATTTTACACTTTTTGTATGTTTTGATGAAGCCCTTGATAAAGCAAGCGCTAAGAATATTTTGCAACAAAAGCAAGAAGCTCTTGAAAAAGAGATTTTGCATCTTGATAAAAAACTTCAAAATCAAGCATAT
>Ga0172372_10012304_pt1 | contig 10740 bp, 11 predicted proteins | sample LakKiv5m_2_FD_114544 | JGI IMG/M metagenome (GOLD analysis project Ga0172372, IMG submission 114544) | Freshwater microbial communities from Kabuno Bay, South-Kivu, Congo - kab_092012_9.5m | ecosystem: Environmental > Aquatic > Freshwater > Lake | place: Democratic Republic of the Congo... | reverse complement strand
CAGCTGCTGCCGGTGTACGACAAGCCCATGATCTATTACCCGCTGACCACGCTGATGCTGGCGGGCATGCGCGATGTGCTGATCATCAGCACCCCGCAGGACACGCCACGCTTTGCGCAGCTGCTGGGCGACGGCAGCCAGTGGGGCATGAACCTGCAGTACGCGGTGCAGCCCAGCCCCGACGGGCTGGCGCAGGCCTTCATCATCGGCGCGGACTTTGTGGGCAACAGCCCCAGCGCGCTGGTGCTGGGCGACAACATCTACTACGGCCACGACTTCACCGGCCTGCTGGCGGGGGCCAACGCCCAGACCGCGGGCGCTACCGTCTTCGCCTACCACGTGCAGGACCCCGAGCGCTACGGCGTGGTCGCGTTCGACGCTGCCGGCAAGGCGGTGAGCATCGAAGAGAAACCCAAGCAGCCCAAGAGCAACTACGCCGTCACCGGCCTGTACTTCTACGACCCGCAGGTGGTGGACATCGCGCGCTCCATCAAACCCAGCGCGCGCGGCGAGCTGGAGATCACCGCGGTGAACGACGCCTACCTGCAGCGCGGGCAGCTGAACGTGCAGATCATGCAGCGCGGCTACGCCTGGCTGGACACCGGCACCCACGAGAGCCTGCTGGACGCGGGCCAGTTCATCGCCACGCTGGAGCAGCGCCAGGGCCTGAAGATCGCGTGCCCGGAAGAGATCGCCTGGCGCAATAGCTGGATCGACGCGGCCCAGGTGGAATGCCTGGCTCAGCCGCTGGCCAAGAACGGCTACGGCCAGTACCTGCTGCGCCTGCTGCGCGAGGAGGTGCGCAAATGAAGGTGACCACCACGGCGATCCCCGATGTTCTGATCATCGAACCCAAGGTGTTCGGCGACGCGCGCGGCTTCTTCCTGGAGAGCTTCAACCAGCAGGTCTTCAACCAGGCCACCGGCCTGAACCTTCAGTTCGTGCAGGACAACCACAGCCGCAGCGCCAAGGGTGTGCTGCGCGGCCTTCACTACCAGCTGCAGCAGCCCCAGGGCAAGCTGGTACGGGTGGTGCGCGGCGCGGTGTTCGACGTGGCGGTGGACGTGCGCAAAAGTTCGCCGACCTTCGGGCAGTGGGTGGGCACCGAGCTGAGCGAGGACAACCACCGCCAGTTCTGGGTGCCACCGGGCTTTGCGCACGGCTTCGTGGTGCTCAGTGACACGGCCGACTTCCTGTACAAGACCACCGACTACTACGCCCCGGCGCACGAGCGTTGCATTGCCTGGAACGACCCGGCCATCGGCATCCAGTGGCCCGACATCGGCATGGCGCCGCTGCTCTCGGCCAAGGACCAGGCCGGTGTGGCGCTGGGGGTGGCGGATACGTTTGTTTGATCGGGGGCGATCCCCTCACTCGGTAATGGGAGCGCGCGCTAGACGGACCAACGGCACATAGGCTGGCGCGCAAGACAACGAGACACAAGGAGTAGCGAGTGAAAGTCGCAATCGCAGGAACGGGTTACGTGGGTTTGTCGATGGCGATGCTGCTTGCGCAGCATCACGATGTGGTAGCGCTGGACATCGTCCCGGCCAAGGTGGAGATGTTGAACCGTCGCGTCTCACCGATTGAAGACACCGAGATCGAGACGTTCTTGCAGCGCGATGACTTGCACTTTCGGGCCACGCTGGACAAGCAGGACGCTTACGCGGGCGCGGACTATGTGGTAATCGCTACGCCGACCGATTACGACCCGCAGACGAATCACTTCAACACCCGCTCGATCGAGGCGGTGGTGCGCGATGTGATGGCGATCAACCCGCAGGCGGTAATGGTGATCAAGTCGACCGTGCCGGTGGGGTACACCGAGCGCACGCGGCAGGAACTGGGCACCGACAACCTGCTGTTTTCGCCGGAGTTTCTGCGCGAGGGCAGGGCGCTGTACGACAACCTGCACCCCTCACGCATTGTGGTGGGGGAGCAGTCAGCCCGGGCGGAGCGGTTTGCCCAGCTGCTGCAGGAGGGGGCGGTCAAGCAGGGTATTGCGACGCTGTTCACCGGCAGCACCGAGGCTGAAGCCATCAAGCTGTTTGCCAACACCTACCTGGCCATGCGGGTGGCGTACTTCAACGAGCTGGACAGCTACGCCGCCAGCCACGGGCTGGACACGCGTCAGATCATCGACGGGGTAGGGCTGGACCCGCGTATTGGCACACACTACAACAACCCGAGCTTTGGCTACGGCGGCTACTGCCTGCCCAAGGACACCAAACAGCTACTGGCGAACTACAACCAGGTACCCCAGAACCTGATTCACGCCATTGTGGAAGCGAACACGACGCGCAAGGATTTTGTGGCGCAGGACATCTTGCGGCGCAACCCGAAGGTGGTGGGCATCTACCGGCTGGTGATGAAGGCGGGTTCGGACAACTTCCGCTCGTCGAGTATTCAGGGCGTGATGAAGCGCCTGAAGGCCAAGGGGGTGGAAGTGATTGTGTACGAGCCGGTGCTGGATGCGGAGGAGTTCTTCAAATCGCGCGTGGTACAGGACCTGGACGCGTTCAAGCGAGAAGCGGACGTGATCGTGGCAAACCGCCGCACCGATGCGCTGGCCGATGTGGCCGACAAGGTGTACACCCGCGATCTGTTCGGCAGCGACTGAAGTTCTACCGGTCTGTCTGAACACGAGGGGCGCTCTCCTGCTAATCGTGCAGGCGCAGCCCGTCGCACACCGATGTCTCAGACCGAAGCGCCCGGCTCCATCCGGTCTTCGGCCGCAAGCCCAGCGTACACACCTTTCAAAGCCATGAGCTCCTGGTGCGTGCCCTGCTCTACCAGCCGGCCGCGGCTGAGCACGATGATCTTGTCCACCTTGCGGATGGCGTTGAGCCGGTGGGTGATGATCAGCGTGGTGCGGTTCTCTGACAGGCGCTCCAGCGCCTCCTTGATGTAGATCTCCGAGTCTGGGTCCAGCGCCGAGGTGGCCTCGTCCAGCACGATGATGGGGGCGTCCTTGAGGAAGGCACGCGCAATCGCAATGCGCTGGCGCTGCCCGCCCGAGAGCAGCGAACCGTTGTCACCGACCGGCGAATCCAGCCCCTGGGGCAGCTTGTCGGCAAACTCGGCCACATGGGCCAGTTGCACCGCACGCCGCAGGGCTTCTTCTGTCACATCGGTCTGGCCAAAACAGATGTTCTCGCGGATGCTGCCCGAGATCAGAAAACTGTCTTGCGAGACGAAAGAAATCTTGGATCGCAAGACAGCCAACGGCAGGCTGCGAATGTCCCGCCCGTCGATCAGGATCGCACCCGACGTCACGTCATAAAAGCGTGGCAGCAGCTTGGCGATGGTGGATTTGCCTTCGCCCGATCGGCCCACCAGCGCCACCATCTGGCCCTGCTTCACGTCAAGGCTCACGTCGTGCAAAACCGGCGCCGCGTCGGCCTTGTAGCCAAACGAGACATTGTCGAAGCGGATATCGGTGGTTTTGAGCGGGCGCGTGTCGGTGCCGTTGTCCACTTCCGGCGCCAGGTCCAGGTACTGGAACAGCAGTTCGGCCGAACCGATGCCCTTTTGCAGCGAGGCATTCACCTCGGTCAGGTCCTTGATCGGCTTGACCAGCATGGACACCGCCAGCAGGAAGGCGATGAAATCCCCAGACGACATGGTGCCGCCCGTGACCGGGTTCAGCGCCAGCCAGACCAGAAACGCCAGCGCCAACGACACCATCATCTGCACCAGCGGCGAGCTGATGGTGCGCGTCAGGTCCATCTTGCGCGACTGCAGACGGAACAGGTCGCTGGCCATGCGAAAACGCTCGCGCATGGTCTGCTGGGTGCCAAAAATGCGGATCTCCCGGTAGCCCTTGATGGACTCACTGGCGGTCTGGATGATCTGCGTCTGCGACCCGATCATGCGCTTGGCCAGCTTGCGAAACCGCTTGCCCGTGAGCGCGGCGAGCCAGCCGATGATGGGCGTCACCACAATGAAGACACTGGCCAACCGCCAGTTGAGCCAGAAGATGTAGCCCAGCAGTCCCACAACATACAGGCCTTCCTGCAGCAAGGTCTTGAGCGAACCCGTCACCGAATCGGCCACAGTGCCCACACCGTAGGTCACCTTGGAGATCAGCGTGCTCGACTCCATCTCGTCGTAGCGACGCGCCGGCATGGCGACAAAGGTGTCGTACAGCTTGAGCTGCAGATCGTGCACCAGTTCCTTGGCCACGCTGGCCAACGAATAGGCGCCCAGAAAACTGCCTACCCCCCGCGCTGCGAAAAGCGCCACGATGAGCAGCGGAAAAAAGTACTCGCGCCGCTCACCCGCCTGGATGGAGTCGATCAGCAGCTTCATCACGTGGGCGAACGCCGCGTTGCTGGCGCCGTAGACGACAAACCCGACAAAAGACAGGACGTAAAGCAGCCAATTTCTTTTGGTCAACGACAGAAGTCGTAGATATGTGGCTTTGCTTGTACCGCTCATGACTCTCCATTGAAAAATTTCTGCACTTTATTTACAAGCCACGCCAGCAGTCTAAATTCGATCACACCAGCACAAGACATGCGGATCTCACTACAAGTCACCGTGAAGTTCAAAAAACCGTGTCTTCAAACCACCATCAACCGCTTGGTGCAACGCAATCTCCCAATCGTCGTTAGCCTCAATAACAACAGGACCATCGCATGTAATCGCCACATCCCAGCCAACGGACTTCAGGCCATAGAGAAAACCGTGAAATGATTTAACCATTTCAATTGCTTCAGACAGATAAGGTATTTCAATCCCAGCCAAGACCACACTTGTATCTGGATGCACCTCAAAAACACGGGCACAAGGTGGCTTGCTAAAAAAGGGACCCTCTGTCCTCCGAGAGTCAATATCAATCCGACCAACAAGACCGCCTGTCGCCCAATTATCGCTATGGGACCCATTTACCCCCACTCTCAACAGCACAGAGAAGACGTCAATGCCATCGTCCGATCGGATAGTCACGATCCTGAGGGTATTCACAGAATGCGGATGCAACGCAGCAAGGGATGGGTGCTGTTGAAGACTGACCTGAACCACGTACCTCACGGATGAATCCATGTGCCCAAAAGAAGCTGTCGGCACGCCGTTTACAGAGAAGCGACGACCGTCGCCTTGTACATGCCAAACACTTCGTGCACAAGCACCCAGCACGCTCTTCAACCATATATCTGTACCCAACAAAGGTACCACATCTAGAAACTCATGACACCCTATGGATTGGCGCCCCTCAGAGAAAACTACGACTCGATTATCGGCAACAATACCCTTTACAACTGGAACTGGAAAACCCAAAGAAGCTGCGAACTGCCCAAAAACAAACTTATCTCTGATAAGACATTTATAATCCAGTCCCACCCCTTCGCTACGACAACTGCCATTCCCCCAGTCACGATGACGCCGCAGCGCACGATAAGAAAGGTACTTATCCTGCTCACCCCAACTCAGATGCTCAAATCCATATAAAAAGTAAAATTCATTGATCTCGCCAAACTTGACACCCCACCGAACAAGATCAATCCATATCAAGAACCTTGATTTCCCAATCGACAAAACGGGCGACCGACCATCAAACAGAATAGCAGCGGAAAGCACGAGCAGCCTCGGCAATGCCAGCACTCGCATCACAAATACAAAAAATAATCTTTCCTTCGATCACGCACATCAAGCAACAATCAAAAATAAGGCTCAAACCAAGCAATTCACAGATTGCCGCAACACACCACCGGCCAGAACCTTGGAAATACACTGACTCGCTTCTTGGAAAAGAAGTGATGGCGCATTATTCACCAGCAAATAACGACGTCCAAAGACACTGGAGACAGGCACCTCCAAAGAATTGTATTGCGTACCTTCAAACGATCTACCTGCATCGGCTGCCGCATCAATCAGAAGACAGTCCTTGTGCGTTGCAAGAATCTGCCGCTCGTCCAGTATGTGCCCATCTCCGTCTATCTCGATACCATTAACAATAACATCGAAATCGGAGAGATCTGCATAAAAAATGGGCAGAGTCTTTCTATAGAACATCCGTGGATTGAAGCCGATTCTGGCTAGTTGTATAAAAGCCCCTTGAGCCACTGAACCCGACCCCAACACGGCAACGGAGTCGTGCACTTTTGTGGACAAGCCCATATAACGTTCAGCAAGCAAAATACTGGCCATACCGGCATACATCGAATTTCTCCAGAAGAAATGCAGCGGCTCAATCTGCAAATCAACCACAGAATCGCGCCAATATAACCTTGGATAGACACTATCCAGATCGACAACCTGGAGATTTCTGGGACGAGCTACTTCAGAAAAAAACTTGCTACCGGACCCCAATGGATGCATCCACCCGATAATTTTGTGTCCGTTTCTTAACAGAGAATAGTCGATTGGCTGTATGAGCTTCAGACTGAATAAGATATCAACATGAAACGCATCCTCCCGAGAAGCTATACGAGCCCCAGCCTCCACATACTCCAAATCACCAACCCCTAACGAGGCACCAAAGCCAGTTTCTATAACTGGCGATATCCCTGCTTTCAGTACATGTCCAACATCCTCAGGCAATAGAGCAACTCTTTTCTCGCCTGGATAGTTGGGGCGCACAAAAGCGACTTCAGTCATTAAAGACCCCGCCAACGATCAGGGACAACTCGGACAATCGCAGCGCCAAGCCGTTATCAACATTAAAACTACCCTTTTGGAAATTCCACTCACCGCCCTTTCTGATATAGCGCCCGGGCACGCCATTGATATACATCTGAGAATCATTAAAACTCCCAAACCATGTCTGCAGCTCATTAATCAAAAGGCGGCCATCCGTCGTCTGAAACACGTCAAAGCACATAAAATCGAATTTATGTTTTGATGCAATTTCGCTGCAGAAGTCGAGCACTTCGAAAGAAGGGGGCGTCCACTTATTTAAGCCACTGCCGCTCATGAATAGCGAACCATTACCGCTAGCTTTCTCATGACCGAACCAACTCTCGCCTATTTTTATGACTCGAAATTCTCTTACTGCCGGGAGAAATTCCTGAAACAAAATATAACCATAGTCAAAATCTCTTAAATCAGCCACGCGCTCGCCAAAATACACACGCCGGAAGATCTGCCGAATCAGCCTCTCCGCTTGCAGCTTGGACTCAAGAATTTCTACACCACTTGATGCAGCACCTCTGTTAGACTTGAATACGAGCGGAAACACAGCATCTGCTACAAAGTCAAGCGCCTCATGTTCACGGAAGAACACATTTGTTTCAGGATGCGGGATCCCAGACACCTCCAAGAACATGGCAAGTTCCCGCTTGGACTCGTAAACCCGCAGCTCTTTCTCGCTGGGGAATATCTTCACATCGGTCAGATCTCTGAGGGCGGAGATTTTTTCCTCAAAAACCCTTCTAAGCAATGCCGTCTTGTATTCAGGTCGAACAAGAAAGCAATTGCAGCGTGCTTGACGAACTTCATCAAGAAACGAAATACACGTTGGGTCAAAGATTTTTCCGACGATTCCAAGCCTTTTACATGCCGACAGGAAGGCGGGAATCAAAGGGCTTCCAGACAATACGATGAAACCTACGGAAAATCCGTCGGTGACATGCGCCAGGCTTGAAAAATCGACCGCAATACTCTCTGCATCAGCGGGCGACACACAGCCAGCCGAACTGGACACTCCATCCACTGCCTCAAGCCGAGGTAAGGCAAGACTGTTACGCTTGAAGACGAAAGGCAGCATGCTGTAAATGCGCGAACGCAGAACCGGATCATTCATAAGCTGCATAACCAAGGTCAACCCCAATAGTCTGAAATCCAAGGAGCAGGTCTAGACATCCCCCAAAAATCATCTGAATATCCTTTGACCGCCTCCCTAATGTCTGGTTTTCCGTGAAAGCAGACAACTTTCGCTCCAGCGGGCAAGGCGGGATTTTTCAGAAAGTTAAGAGGCTTTTTGGGCCTGCAATGATATTTAAAGCTGATGATCCAGTTTTCAGGATAGAGGGACAATACCCCGTGGGCCGCCGAAACAATAGAAGTGTAGCTTTGCTCGGACCCGTTGGCCAACGCCACCATCTTTTCCGGCATATTAGCCATATTTCTGTATAAAAAACCGTGCAGCTTTGGCTCAAGTTTTATTATCGACCCCTGACCAAAAGAGAACGGCCTGGGGTTAGAACCAAAGGGCTTGCGCATAGCAACCTGACCAGGCGCATAATCAAACAATGAATCAATCTCATCAACAATGAGAACATCGACATCCAGAATCAGAACAGCTGAATCATTTTCAGAGTAAATTTCCGGATTAAAAAGCGCCACTTTCCTTAGCGCACCTCGCTTATGATAAGCCGACTTCTGGGCCTCAAGCATTCGGCACTCGTACGATTGCTCCTTCAAGGGAAGCCAGATGATGTCCGGGTCAAGTCCACTTGCGCTCTCCGTCATGCAATAAAACCGGAGGTTCTTGCGAGTATTACGCTTAACCGACCGAAACAATCTATTAACATCGTCAGCCGAATACAAATTGCCCCATTTGATGGTTGCGCACGTTATCAAATTTTGATTTTCCATCGTTGAGGCCATCAGATTAGCAAATCACAAACATCAATAAAATGACATAGTTACATAACAGATCAACCAAGAGCAGCGCGAACTTTTCTTTCGAAATCTAACGATGCCGTCCTACAAACGGCAAGCATGTCGGGTTGAGATACGGCCTTCGTTAGATCTTTTTGCCAGCGACCAGGCTCAGAATAGCCGGGGTCAAACCGGTACTGGGAAAACTTTTTCGAGAAGGGCAAACAGAGCACCTTTTTGCCCAGAAGCAGCGCCCAGTAGACGCCGTGGTAGGAATTGCTCACGACGACCTCACCGCTTCCGATGAAATTGACCGCCTCTTCCATGGATGAGCAAAAGTTGTCGAGCACCGGTGCGCCAGCCGGAATGTTCAGATCCAGACCCTGGCTCTTGGTCTTGTGAAGGTAAAAAACCACCTCGTGCTTCGCTGGATGGTCCAGGTCAAACAAGGGTGACATGCACGTGACGCAGGGCGCATAGTCGTAGCGCGCGTCGCCGTAGTCACGAGAACCCACTATCGTCATCTGACGCCGGGACCGTGCGTACTTAAAGGACAGCACACTGCTTTGCACCGTGCTGACGCCCCAGGCAATGCGGTGCCTTGCCAACTTGTCATTCGGTGTGATTTTGTTGGCCAGCGATCCGAATATCTTCCCCCCCCCAAAGATCACCGCCTCGCAGGGGGGCGTAGGCTCATCGAGATCCATCGCTTGCGCGTCGTCAAACGGCAGATGGTCGAACGGGCTGCACCAGCGGTCGCCCACGTTTTCCGTGTTGCGCAGGTGTTTGAAAACAAGGCGTGGCATGTTCAGGCTCCGTCCACAAACCCCTTTTGCAGCGAACGGTTCCAGTAGGACGGTTGCTGCAAAGTCTCCACGAATCGCTTCGCAGCATCGCCGCTACCGAACGACTGATCACCGGGCTGGCGTTTCGCCCAGCGTGATGCCAGGAAGGCATCAATCACCTCGGTATCGAATGCCGAACAGGCCGTGATGGAGGGCGCTTCCGCACGCGACTGCTGCCGGGTACCCACATCCAGGCTGGGCAGTCCCAGGAAGGGCGCTTCGCGCACACCGGCGCTGCTGTTGCCCACCATCACGGCGGCGTGCTTCATCAGCTCGCTGAAGTAGTTGAAGCGCATCGACGGGATGAGCCGGAAACGTTCCCTGGGCAGGCGTTCGAGCACCGCAAAGATGTCTTCGGTGCCGGGATCGTTGTTGGGGGCGATGACCACGAAGCACTTGCCGCTGGCCTCGAGCCGGCCGAACAGCGAGGCCGCCTGGGCTCCGATGGTGTCGGCCTCCGATGTGACCGGGTGGAAGACGGCGATGCCGAAGTCGTCGAAAGGGATGGCGTAGCGCGACTTGACCTCTTCAATGCTCACGCCCGAGGGCCGGGCGTGGGTGTCGAGTTCGGGCGAGCCGATGTTGTAGACGCTGTCGGGCGCCTCGCCCAGGGCCAGCACGCGGGCCTTGGCCGCGTCGGAGCTTACGAAGTGGGTGGCGCAGAGTTTGGTGTTGCAGTGGCGGATGCTCTCGTCGATGGTGCCCGAGACCTCGCCGCCTTCGATGTGCGCCGAGGGGATGTACTTCATGGCGCAGACGATGGACGCGGCCAGCGCTTCGACCCGGTCGCCGTGGATGATCACGAGATCGGGTCGGTGTTCGTGCACGAAGTCCGAGAAACCCAGGATGGTCTTGGACAGGATGAATTCTTGCGCGTCGCCCTCACGCTGATTCACGAATTCGAAGAACTCGGCCCCGGGAAAGCGCCGCACCTCCAGCCGCGTCTCGCCGTAGCGACGCATCATGTGCATGCCGGTGATGAAGAAGCTGATGGCAAAGCCGGCCTGCTGGGCCGCCACGGCCAGCGGTTCGAGCTTGCCGTAGTCGGCCCGCGTGCCGGTGATGAAGAGCAGTCGCTTGGACATCAGGTCAAGATCAGCTGTTCACCAGCGGTGCCACGCCGTCCAGATCGCTCCACAGCAGCTGCTGGTTGCGTTTGACGGCCCGCGTGAGCCGGGCGCCGACCAGGCGGTCGAAATGCTGCACCGAGATTTCACCCGAACCGGGGCGACGCGCCCAGATGTCCTTCTCGCCGATCACATGGCCGGCCGGCAGGTCCTGGTCGGCCACGATGGAGCCGCGCGCGAAGCGGTAGACATCCTCTTCGGGCGCGGTGCGCACCTTGGGGTTG
>Ga0172372_10012302_pt1 | contig 10740 bp, 7 predicted proteins | sample LakKiv5m_2_FD_114544 | JGI IMG/M metagenome (GOLD analysis project Ga0172372, IMG submission 114544) | Freshwater microbial communities from Kabuno Bay, South-Kivu, Congo - kab_092012_9.5m | ecosystem: Environmental > Aquatic > Freshwater > Lake | place: Democratic Republic of the Congo... | reverse complement strand
ATTACTATTACAATTATAATTATATTTATTTATATGGAAAAAGAAAACCTATATGTGCCAAATCCAAAACTTGTAACCGATGATAGGATAATATTGGTACAAATGGATGGGGATGATGTTCCTGCACTTTCTAAAGGTATTGTTATAAAAAATTTAAACAATCCTGAAGAATTAAAAGGTGAAATGCAAGAAGATGCGTATTGGGTTGAATTTTTTGATCCTGATACAAATGAATTTTTAAGTAAAATTAAACTTTTGGCGGATAGCGATCTTTGGGTTTACGATATAGAGTATTATGAAAATCAACATTTAAAAGAAAGTTTATTTTTTATAACTAAAAAAAATATAAATAAAGTAAAATTATAATTATGAGAGGTTATTCTAAAATGTCTGATGAAGAAAGACAACAAATTACAAAATTACACGCAAAACCATATGACGGTTATGCTGTTGGTAATGTGCCAACAAATATGACACCATTAAGTGTTTACGACGCAAGAAACGATAAAGACGGTATTACGGTCACTAATACTGGTGTGGTAAAAACATATCACAATCACAATATTAATGAAATTGCTGCTAAAAATTTACATTACGACGAGATTGATGAGCCTTATGAATTTAAATCTGGAGGGCCTATGGATTCTTTTAGAGAAGAAGACGAGGAGGAATATGATGAAATAGAAGAAATGGATTTTGAAGGTGATATTGAAGAAGATAAAATTGAAGACATAACAGAAAGCGTTAATAAAACTTTGGATATGTTTAAAAGATTTAAAAAGTATAATTAATGGAAATAATAGAAATACTATCCCATTATATCGATAAAACACAAAACATAATAAATGTTGAATTTAGAATGTTTGGTGATGATGATGATATTATTAGAGAAGATTTTATAGAATATTCTTTTTTTGAGGAATTTGGTTATGATGATAAAAAAGACTTTGTAATGTTTGAAACTTTATTAGAGGAAGAAGACGAATGGGATGACGATTATGGTTATATACATGACGAAAGTTCTTTAATTTCTTTTTTAAATGAATATTACATAGTATATCCAAAAAAAATACCTAAACCTGAATATAAATAATTAATATGATTTTTTTAACTGAAGACAATAAATCCAAAATGGCAATAATAGGTGATGAAATCGCCTTTTATTTACAAAAATATAATACTGAAGACGTTGAAAGACTAATTGACGTAGACATGACGATGAGACGGATGTTTAAAAGACTTACAACAGACGAAGTATATGATACGATAGACTATTTAATCATATCAATTGGTAGTAAAGAGTACTATTCTGAAATAATGGAAGTCACTTTAATGTGTAATCTAATAAAAGAGGTTTTTCCTAAATCCGAATACTATGTTGTTGAGGGATTTTTACCAAGTAAAGACTATCCATTTTTAAGTGAAGAAGATTTAAAAGATATTGAAGAATCTAGAAATATTTTTTATGATGAGTTTCAAAAAAATGATTTTTATGTCATTGGTACTGGTTCTTTAATTAGTGAAGAACCGTTAGATTTAACAAATACTAAAATTTCAGACGTACTAGACTTTATTTCTGAGTTGAGGTATCAAGATGTAATAAGTAATAAAGATAATTTTGAAACAAAAAGAAGTTATAATAAAGACATAAAAGGGGATGACGTAGAAGATTTTTCATCAATTTATGATTTCTTAGAAAGATTTGAAGAGATAGTCGATAGTGGTAATGTTTATGAAAATAAAGGAAGTAAAACTTATAGTGCTGACGTACATCAAATAGAGATTGCGCTTTCTTTTTTGATGCCGGAGTTTGATGATTATGTTGAATACGATGGTGTTTTTGATGATGACACCGAAGACATGATTAGAACATTTCAAAAAGATAAAAATTTACCAGTTACTGGTGTCGCAGATCAAGAAACAATAGAAGAAATATTTTACTCATTAAAAGTAAAAGGATTTGATGATGAAGATTTAGGTAAATACTTAGGAAATAAAGAAATTGAAGTTTCAAAAAAACAAGTTTACCTAAGAGGAAGAGTAGACTATTCAAAGGCTGGATTATCCTCAGAACAGTTAACTAATGTACAACTAATGATAGATTACATGATTGAAAAAGGTATTTTAAATCCATATACTCAGATAGGTATTTTGTCAACATGTGGTAAAGAATCGGGGTTTATACCACAAAATGAAATTTGTTATGATGGAACAAGTAATGCTAGAATTAGAGAAATTTTTGGTGATTGTAGAACAGGACATCTAAATGACGCTGAGTTGACAACTCTGAAAAAAAATTGTGAACAATTTTTTGAATCTATGTATGGTTTACCTGCTAAGCCTTGTTTAAATTGGGATACAGGAAATAATTCACCAGGTGATGGATATAAGTATAGAGGTAGAGGATTTAATGGGCTAACTTTTAAAAGTTTATATCAAAAATACGGTGATTTAGTTGGTGAAAGTCTTGTTTCTGACCCTGAAAAAATGAATGATGTTGATGTTGCTGCAAAAGTTGCTATTGAATTTTTTACAAAAGGTAAAGGCGCACCTGAATTTGAAGATAAAGAATCGGCTACGGAACATTTTGTAAATGTTAATGCAGGTGGATCTACTTCATGGAAAGAAACACACGATAGTGCCCAATCATGGGCGAGAAAATTTGAAGTTTTACCATAATGAACATTCAATATATTTATATATAAAACATATGTCAAAGGACAAAGAAATAAAAAGAATTAAGGAGTTGATGTTTGGAAATAAAAAAAAAGAAGATCAACAAGATGATGAACTTGAGTTAGAAATGACCGAAGAGGGTGATTCGGCCGCTGGCGGTTCAAGCGGAGGTGGAGGTGCATCATCAGGGTACCCAACAGTAACAAAGTGGGAGTCAGGAGTGACTAGAGGTAAGGCAAACCAAATAGCGAATAATAAATGGGAGTCAGGAGTGACTAGAGGTAAAGCAAATACTTTATTATGAAAAAAAAATTAACTGAAGAATTAGAAAAAAATTTAAAATTAATAAATTATAATAGGTCAAAAATATTATCCGAACAAGATTGGATCTCAGATATCAATAGTTGGATAGATGATAATATAAGAGAACCGATTATGGGTAAAGTTGAGGATGTAAATGATTGGATAGATGATAATTTTAGAGACGAGGCTAATAAAAAAATAGGAGAATTAAACGATAAATTATTTGACCATATTGGGGACATTTCAAAAAATCCCCGTAAATTGTTGGGTATGAGTGAAGGGGATGTTAAGTGGATGTATAATAATTTTGTACATCCAGTCAAAGCGATTTTCACTCCTGGTTATTTACAAACCCCTGAAGGTAGAGTGAGGTATCCTGATATGTCTTTGATTGATAGAGTGATAATAAATAAAACTAAGGAAATGAATCAATGGATGAGATCTGACGATTCTATACTTCCTAGTATATTATTAAACTTAGCTTATTTAGCGTCTAGAGCCAATCCTTACATGTTTATAATAGTAAGCACTTATGATATATTAGAAGTAAATGCATACATGGAACCAACCGAAGAAAACCCTAATGGTGATTGGTTTATGGGCGGAATATTGGCGTTTATGGCCATAACTAATATAAATGACTTTTTGAAAGCTGGAGGGTTTGCTGATGACGAAATAAAACAATTAAGAGCATATAAAGAAAGTTTAGGCAAATCCGCAGTTAAAGAAGGCACACAAACAAAATGGCAAAAATTTTTAGCAGATCCTCTTGTCGCTAAAAAACTTAATGCATTTATTTTTAGAGAAGGTTTAAAAAAATTCATAAAAGAAAAATTTCCAGTAGGTCTAAAACAAATTGCACAACTTATTATTTTTTTAGTAAGTAAAGGTTATTTGTTATCTAGTTTTTTACTTAGAATTGCAATAAAACTTGTTGGTTCAGTTGTAAAATCAATACTTGGTATCGCCGCGTTTGCGATACCGTGGTATATTATATGTAGGATTTTTAAACTACCAGGTGTACCTACTTTCGATGCTCCATTACAACAATTAACTTTGGGTGAATATGGTAAAAACGGTAAACCTACTGAGACAAATCAAATCCCATTAGTTGCGACGGTAAATACTATCGCTACCGTATTACTAAAAAATAATAAAGTTTTTTCACCCAGCACTGTTTATGAACCAGAGATTGAATTATTCCAATATTTTTTTGAAAAAATATATCCTACTGAACCTGATTATTTACAAAACGCTCCAAGATATGTGTATAACGGGAAATCAAAAAAAATTAATTTTTATAATTTAGATGATATAAAAAATGTTAACATATATACTGTATATGGTAAGAATATACTAAATCAAAAAGTTTCAGAAAGCTCTTTATCACTTTACATTTCAAAACTAAGTAACACATATTTAAGTGGTTTATTATTAATTGAATTAAAAAGTAAAAATAACAAAAGTTATGTTAGTAAATTTTTTCCTCAGTACGATTCACAAAATATATTTCAAACTAGTGAGGGTCAAGAGTATGAATTAGGGATTTACAATAAAAATTTTGAGTCTACCGTAATAAGTTTTCAAAAAAGAAACGATTTATCCGTTGATGGTCGACTTGGGTCTAAAACCTTGACTAAAATGATAGAAATTTGTAATTCTAAAAAAGAAATTTTTATTGAAGATGAAACAAATCTTTTTAGTAAAATCCAAAATAAATATGATAATATTATTAAAAAAGATAATCAAGAATTAGATGAAAAAATCAAAAAAAATCAAGAGGAATTGGAAGCCCTTTTGAATCAGGCAGAAATGAATGAAAAGGAAAGACAACGAATACAAGATAGTATTGCGAATAGCTATAAAATACCTCAGACAATAACAGATGATGATTTAAAAAAAGGATCGGATTTTTTAGATTCAATAATGGGAAGGGGGAATTAAAAAATAAAATGAATATATTATGAAAAATATTATAGTTACAGAAGAAGAAAAAAATAAAATTTTATCATTACATAAATTGGTGGTTGAGGTCGCTCCTCCCGCCGATCCTGGTAAGCCAAAAGGGGCTAAACTATTTATCATGACTACAGGATTTGAACCAATTTATAAAATGATTGATAATATACTTTTTAGAACTGGTGACGAAACAAGCGAAGCTGCACTTAGAAGAGAACTTAAAGAAAAGTTTGGGGATGAAATGACAAAAGAACTTGAAAAGTTAGCACTTAAAAAAGGTGAGGGCCTTAAACAATTTATTGAAGCAACTATTAAAAAAATTGAAAATCTAGGAGCAAGAGGAAAATTAGTGGATGAGTCGGAAAACGCGTTAAAAAGTCTATTAGATAAGATGGAAAAAGGTTATGGTGGAAAAATGACTAAAGAAGAGGTGGAAAAATTTACAAAAGAAACCGTTGAAAAATCTGGTGATGAAGTTGTTAATAAAACAACAACAAGTGGAGCTAAAGTTGTTGATGAAGTTGTTGATGATGTGGTAGATAATGTAATTGCTAGAGCAAGTGAAGATCCACCCGTATATTTTACTGAAACCCAAATAGAACAGTTTTTAAGAAAAGGTCTTGAAGCAATTTACGGCAACAAAATACCTCAAGAAGTTTTAGATAACGCAATGGCTAAAATAAAAAATAGTACAAAATATCAAAATGCACTTGACGGCATAAGAGATAAAATTCAAGTAAATATTGAAAAAAGTGCTGACGAAATAAATCAAGAAATAAAAACACATGGTCTACCTTTAAGTAATGATGTTGCAAAGTTACCTTTTTTAGCAAAAGTACAATATTGGTTAAAAGTTTGGTCAACAAGTAATAACATTTTAACATTTTTATTTCAATATGTTAGACCAGATGAGTGGCTTAGAGTCACAAGGGATTATTATGCTAGCTTAAAAACATTAGGTAAAAACATAATAGAACAAGGTAGGGGTAATCCAATAAGAACGGAAAAAGATTTTCACAACAAATTAAAAAAAATTAGAGAACTAATTAATGGCATGAACAAAGTGGCCACAGACGGAAATTTAACAGAAAAACAAAAACAAAGAAGATTTGAAATGTATCAGGCAGAAATAGAAAGTGAAGTCAGGTTACTCCAAGAATATAAAAAACCAGGAACAAATCATATTGATATAAGAGTCGGTGAACTTTATGAAAATTTTTATAAAGCATTACAAAAACAAGCAAATGAAGATCCTGATGATTTAAAAGGGTGTAAAACTGTATTCGAATGGTGGAAAGAGGCGGGAAGCGACACTGGAAAACGATTAAATAAACTAGAAGAATTGATAGAACAAGTAGTTAAAGCAAAAAAAGATAAGGCAAATACTGGTTTTTGGGAAGACTCTTTAGGATTTTTATTAAATTGGAATAAAGCAATATATAAAGACGGTATTGACGGATTTGTAGATGATTCAGACAATATTAAAAAAATGTACAAATGGTTAAACGACCTCGGTAATATGGAAATACCTAAACCAAGAATTAAGGTGAATCCATTGACATGGGTGACTTATGTATTAGGTACTCTTGGTAGGTTTATAATTCAAGGTGTACAAAAACTTTTAAAAAATACGGGAAATTTAGCATTTAATATTGCTAGAACTGGAGTCTTCACCTCCCCACAATTTATAAATCAAATGTTTTATAAATACGGATACCCAAAGGGTATGCTACTCCTAATTATAAGGTGGGTCGTACTTTTTAATTTAATAATACCGGTATTAACATCATTAAGAGACGCCGTTTATATATTAACTCAATTTATAATTAGTAAATTACCCGATGAAGCATCCGGAATTTCAGGTAAGACTGCTGGTTATATTTTAAAAATTATAATGCAAACAGTACTTTATTGTTTTGCAATAGGTCCTGTTGATACTATTGGTCAGTATCTTGGTTATCCTGAGTCACAAAAAGAGTTAGCACAATTTCAAGACGAATTAACATACACTCAAGAAAACTTCTGGAAAGAACTTGGAGAAAAAATAATGAATGGAGCTATAATGATAATACCTAGAGTTTTAGGAACATTGGCTAGTCCTACACCTCTTGGTGATTTTCTTGTTAAATCTTTTTTTGGTGTTAAAATTTTTGGTAGTTGGCTTTTTACGGGAAAAATAAGTGGAGAAGATGTTGAAAATTTAAAAGAAGAATGGGGTTATTTTTCAAATCCAACTCCTGATTTTGTTGCTAGTCAGATTTTTGATTTCAAAAAGTTTATTGATGACGCCTTTAGGAATAAAGAGATGTTCGAATTAAATAATTTAGAACAAGAATTAGAAAGGATAAAAAAAGAAGTTCAAACTAAAGCAAACGCTCAAGTGGATATACTTCTTGACGATGGAACAAAAAACTTATTAAGTGCTAAATTAGAAAAGGCAAAAGAAGAAATTAGAAAGTATCTCATAGAACCTAGAACTGATGCTTCATTTTTATCACAAGCCGAATTTATTTCACTTACCGATTTAGGGTTTTTAACATATAATCCTAACTATATTAAATCATTTAGTGAAGACGCTGAAAAAAATCGTGAAGCGCAATCTAATATACAAAGATTGTGTAGAGACAATGCGTTTTCGAATCTTGATCCGAATGAAGCCCCTATTGGTATTTTAGTTGGTAAAGTTTTTTATCCGTTTGTTGATGACTACTCAATAATTAGTAGTAATAGAAATAAAATTATTTCATATAAAGAAAATACTTACGAACCTCATTTTTATGACAAACAAAATGATAAATTCATAAGTTTGAGAAAAATGGCGAATAATTATTTGAAAACGGATGTTGCAAAGGTTCAATTGATGGCGGAAAACCAACAATACACTAATAATATTATCGAAGATATTCAAACTGTCACAAAAGAGTTATTCACTCAAGATGAAAAAATTAAAGAGTTATTTGGACCAAATAAAGACGGAAAGGGCGGTAGAATGTCAATGTGGGAACTTGAACTTATTAGAACATCTAAGAACGGGGTGGGTAAGGTTGCTAAACCATATATGAATAACCAATTTGAGTTAGCTTATAATAATATCAGAGAAGTTAAAAATGAAGTTAAAAAGGTAATTGAAAAGTCAAATGAAAGAATAGATTTAATAAATAAGTACATTGAAAAATTTGTTACTTGGGCTAATTCTAAATCAAATACGAATAGCTCAAATGACAAGGTTTTAGTAAAGGCTTATATTACAGATTTAGAAGAAAAAAATTTAGAATATGTTATGGTTGAAAAAGAAGTACAAAATGGTGAATACACTGTAGATAATACAGGTAAGAAAACATATGGCTATCATAAATTATCTGTGCCAGTATTAAAACATTTTGAATATTTTAATATTAATGAATCAAAAAATAAAAAACAAAATATTATAAACGAAAGATATTTATTAGGAAATAAAAATATGAGAACAAGATACCTTTTTGAAGAATCGGATGAAAAAAGATTTGGTGAAAATAAATTTGATCACTGGTACGATACATTTACATTTCAAAAGTATGATGAAAAATCAGGAGAGTTTAAAGACATTGAAACTGACTCTTTAAAACATGGGAAAATAAAAGAAAGGTTCAATGACTTTATAAAAAATTATGATGGTGATGACGCGTTTGTTAGAGCGGTTGTTGATACTCACCCAGAAGTTCTTAGATTTAAATATTTAAAAGATCAAGCAAATATACAAGAAACATATTACCCAACAGGATTGGCGTCAATACTAAGTGTTATTAGAGAATCTAAAGGTGAGTATGAAATATTTTCTGTAAGTAGACAAAAAGGTGGAAACTGGAATTTGGTTAAAGGAGATTTTACTCAAAAAGAAATGTCAAATATGGTATTAACAAAACAAATACCACCTGAAAAAAAACCTAGAGAAAGAGAAAACGGCCTTGAGTCGTTAAAAAAAAAAGAAGCAACGGGAACAAACAGTCTCAGAAACGATGAAAAAGAAGGACTTAAAAACTTACCTAAGAAAGTAAAAGAAAAAGTTCAAGAAAAAATATCTAGGGGGTGGACAACTGAGTTACCCCCAAACATATTTAAAAAATTCTATGAAGAAAGTGAAATTAGTTCAGTTTTTAATGAGAAAATTAAAATATATAAATTAGAAGCAACACCTGAGTTTTTTAGATCGTTACAAAAAAATTCTTCACATGTTTTAATTCGTAGAGGTTTTTGTAGGTCAATATTAATGGCAAAAAATGATTCAGACATTAATAGTGAACAAAGAAAAGTTGTAAATCACATACTATCAAAATGTGAAGATAAATTTGAAGGTAAATTCGGTCTTAGATATTTATCTAAAAAAAGTTAATCTTTATTTGTGATGAAAAAAAGAATTATTATTTCTGAGTCTGAAAAAAAGACAATTCTTGGTTTATATAATTTATTGAAAGAAGACGTTACTGATGACATAAAGGTTGGGGATACGTTATTACGGGAATACCAAGGACTTGATGAAAAATTCCTAATTATAATAAATAAAATAGGCACCGATGTAAATTATACTGAAACAGGTTTATTTTATAAAACAGGTAAAAAAGAAGTAAATGAAAAAGAACATGAGACAGAATGGTTTAAAGATTTTTATAAATATTGGGAAAAAATTGATAAAACTGAGTATGATAAAATTATTTCAGATTTCGATGCAAATCAAAAATCTAAAAATAATGGTGTAGAAAAACAGACAACAAATGATGAAACAAAAAAAGATTCAGATGATATTGAAGATGAAATAAATACTGATGAAAATTGGGATACTTTAAAAATTACAGGAGTTGTTAAAGGTATGACAATAAAAGGAGAAATAACAATACCAAATATTTTAGTGAGTTTTGATGGAGATGATAAAGTGTCTGAGCAAGATGAAACTGATAAAAATGGTAAATTTGAGGTTAACCTTCCTAATGTTGGGGAATATGTAGTTTCTGCAGCTAAAGGAGACAAAGACTACAACCTAAAAAAAATAAGATATAATTTTATAAAAGATTCTAATATAGAAATTATTTTAGAACCAAAAAGTGACTTACTACCAAAAGTTAGAATATTCACAAAAAAAATATTTAATATCGCAAAAAATATTTTTACATTTGACGATCCAAAACAGAAAACACTTATTTCTTTTTTAACTGATGAAGAAACAGACAACAAAATTTATAATTTAAGTAAAACACAACACGAATATTGTATAAGGTTTACTGAAACGTATTATGATTACATTATTAATGCGTATAATAACTCAGATGAAAGACGTTTTGACCAAACAAAAATACCCGAAGCTAAACAATTTATAAATGAATGTTACACATCATTCCAAAAACCACCATATAAAAGACTACTGAAAGCTAAAGCAAAAATGAACAAATTTTATAAAAAGTTACAAAATTTACCAATGGCTTTTAGAAAATATGGATTTTAAAAATATTTATAGTATAGAGTTACTTGTTCTCTTTTAAAAAACAGGAGAAACTTTGAGTAGAATCTTAGTTTCATAAACCTTAAAGAAAGGGGGGTGTTCCAAAATCTAAGAAAGGTATTCCGAAAGGAATACCTTTTCTTTTATAATGGTATTTATTATATATGGAATTTAATATAAGAAAAAATGCTACTTTACCTTATTTAGAGGTGAGTCTACTAAAAGACGGTAGAACTGATTATAATAATTTTAATACGGATCTATCAACTTCAATCATTTATTTTTATATGAAGGATGTTGAAACTAACTTTTATAAGATTGCAAAAGGAGTT
>Ga0172372_10012301_pt1 | contig 10741 bp, 11 predicted proteins | sample LakKiv5m_2_FD_114544 | JGI IMG/M metagenome (GOLD analysis project Ga0172372, IMG submission 114544) | Freshwater microbial communities from Kabuno Bay, South-Kivu, Congo - kab_092012_9.5m | ecosystem: Environmental > Aquatic > Freshwater > Lake | place: Democratic Republic of the Congo... | reverse complement strand
TGAAGGTTTCGGCGCGTCATAACTCGCCCAATCCGGCCGGAACGCCGCCTTGCGCGCTTCAGCGAGGGACAGACGCTCCTTGGGCGGACCATCCTTGCGCGCCTCGCGCATCCGTTCGTACCGCCCACGCGTCTGCGCCACCAGCGCCGGCTTGTCCGCCTCGTTCAGTAGCGTCGAAACAATGCCCACCGCGCGGCTAGCATCCGCCACATGAATCACGGGCGCAGACCGGATCACCGGGTCAATCTTCACCGCCGTATGCGCCGGGCTTGTTGTCGCCCCACCGATCAGCAAGGGCTGCGTCATTCCGCGCCGCTGCATCTCGCTCGCCACATACACCATCTCGTCGAGGCTCGGCGTGATCAGGCCTGAGAGGCCGATGATATCCACCTTCTCGCGGGCCGCCGTATCAAGGATCTTGTCCGCAGGCACCATGACACCAAGGTCGACGATGTCATAGCCGTTGCAGGCCAGAACGACACCGACAATGTTCTTGCCGATATCGTGCACATCGCCCTTCACGGTCGCCATCAGCACCTTGCCGTTGGATTGTGTTGCCGTTCCCAACCGCAGCTTTTCCTCTTCCATGAAGGGCTCGAGCCAGGCCACCGCCTGTTTCATCACCCGCGCCGACTTCACTACCTGAGGCAGGAACATCTTGCCTGAGCCGAACAGGTCGCCGACGACATTCATGCCATCCATCAGCGGGCCTTCGATCACGTGCAGCGGCCGCTCCGCCGCAAGGCGCGCCTCTTCCGTATCCTGATTGATGTATTCGGTGATGCCGTGGATCAGCGCAAATTCCAGCCGTTTGTTCACAGGCGCTTCGCGCCAGGAAAGGTCCTTCTCCTGCGTCTTGCCCTTCTGGCCCTTGAACCGCTCGGCAATCTCGATCAGCCGGTCCGTCGCATCCGGGCGCCGGTTGAGGATCACATCCTCAACGCGCGTCCGCAGCTCCGGCTCGATATCGTCATAGATGTCCAGCTGGCCGGCATTGACGATGCCCATGTCCATGCCCGCGGGGATCGCGTGGTAGAGAAACACCGAGTGCATCGCCCGGCGCACAGGCTCGTTGCCGCGGAAGCTGAAAGAAACGTTCGAAAGCCCGCCTGAGATGTGACAGCCCGGGCAAGTCTCGCGGATCACCCGCGCCGCCTCGATGAAGTCCAGTGCGTAATTGTTATGTTCTTCGATGCCCGTAGCGACCGCAAAGATGTTCGGATCGAAAATGATGTCCTGCGGCGCGAAGCCGACCTCTTCCGTCAGTATGCGGTAGGCCCGCTGGCAGATCTCGATCTTACGGGCTGCGGTGTCCGCCTGCCCCACCTCGTCGAACGCCATCACCACAACTGCCGCGCCATAGGAAAGGCACGCCCGCGCCTGCTCGATGAACTTCGCCTCGCCTTCCTTCATGGAGATCGAGTTGACGATACCCTTGCCCTGCACGCATTTCAGGCCTGCCTCGATCACTTCCCACTTGGACGAGTCGATCATCACCGGCACGCGCGCGATGTCCGGCTCCGCCGCGATCAGGTTCAGGTAGGTGGTCATGGCCACCACGCCATCGAGCATCCCCTCGTCCATGTTGACGTCGATGATCTGCGCGCCGGCCTCGACCTGCTGGCGCGCCACGGCGAGCGCTTCGTCGTATTGGTTGCCGAGGATGAGCTTGGCGAATTTCGGGGAACCGGTGACGTTGGTGCGCTCGCCGACGTTGATGAACGGGATTTCCGGACGCGCGGTGAAGGGTTCGAGTCCGCTCAGGCGCAAGGTGCGGGTGCGCTCCGGGATGCGGCGCGGTTTGACGTCGCGCGTGGCTTTGACAATCGCCGCGATATGATCGGGAGTGGTGCCGCAACAACCGCCAATGATGTTCAGCCACCCCTGCTCGGCCCATTCGCGCAATTGCGGGGCGAGTGACTCGGGGGTCTCCGGGAAGCCGGTGGGCGAGAGCGGATCGGGCAGGCCGGCATTCGGGTAGGTGCTGACATGGAACGGCGCGAGATGCGCCAGTTCCTCGATGTAGGGCCGCATTTCCTTGGGTCCGAGCGCGCAGTTCAACCCGACACTCAGCAGCGGGAAATGCGAGATGGAGTTGAGGAAGGCTTCGGTCGTCTGCCCGGTCAGCGTGCGTCCGCTCAAATCGGTGATCGTGCCGGAGACCATGACGGGCAGGCTGATCCCTTTGTCGGCAAAATATTGCGCGATGGCGTAGAGCGCGGCTTTGCAATTCAAGGTGTCGAAGACCGTTTCGACGAGGAGGACATCCACCCCGCCGGCGACGAGGCTGTCCACTTGCTCGCGGTAAGCGGCGGCCACCTGCTGGAAAGTCACTTCGCGCGCGCCGGGATCGTTGACGTCGCGGGAAATGGTCAGCGTCTTGCTCATCGGCCCCACGGCACCCGCGACAAAGACGCGGCGGTCCCGGCACGCATCGGCGGCGGCGCGGGCGAGTTTCGCCGCCTCCCGGTTCAACTCGGGCACCAGTTCCTCCATGCCGTAGTCGGCCTGCGAAATGGTCGTGCTGTTGAAGGTGTTGGTCTCGATGAGGTCCGAGCCGGCGGCGATGTATTGCTCGTGGATGCCGCGGATGATGTCCGGCTGGGTCAGGACGAGGAGGTCGTTGTTGCCTTTGACGTCGCTCGGCCAATCGGCAAAGCGTTTTCCGCGATAGGCCGCCTCGTCGAGTTTGTGACGCTGGACCATGGTGCCCATCGCCCCGTCGAGGTAGCCGATGCGCTCGGCCAAGAGGGCCTGCAGCGCTTGCGCTGTGTCCGGTTTGCTCATCGGCAATACTACGCTGGAAGGGCCGGAATGGCGCTTTCCGCCCGCCGCGCTTCCAACCAGAGGACATCCGACAGGCGGTTCAAGGAGTGGAGGATCAGGTCGGCCCGTTGCGGATTGAGCAGCTTCGCGTCGCGCACCATGAGGAGGCCGAGTTCCGCATGGCGGCACGCGGTGCGGGCACAATCCAAAGCCGCCGCCGGCAGATTCCCGCCCGGCGTGGCCCAGCCTTTGTAGGTGAAGCCCTCGGACTCCAGGCGCGCCACGCGCGCATCGAGCACGCCGAGCAGAGCCTCGTCGAAATTCGGCATGCCGCTCGCGGCGTAACGATCCCAGTCCTCCGGCGCCACCGCCACCTCGCCCATCAAATTCACCAGATTGCGCTGCACCTGCTCGATGAAGCCGCGCGCCTCGGTTTCGTCCGGCGGCAGACAGGCCTTGGCCATGCCGAGGCGCACGTTCAGTTCGTCCACCCGGCCGTTGGCCACGATGCGGACATCGGTTTTCGGCACGCGCCGCCCGAAGAGCAGGGAGGTTGTCCCGTCATCCCCGGTTTTGGTCGCAATGCTGATCATCGTTTCATTAAATACCTGAGGATCATTGGAAAGCAACCCATCAAAATATCATGATATGTCGATATGTTCCGCCCTGGCGGAGGAAAGTTGTTGCCCTCAGGACCTTGCGGCGATAAACAGCAGGGCCATTTTTTTCGCGAAAGGAAAGAAGTCATGAATGTTTTGGACAAAATCGAAGCCGAGCAGCTGAAGAAGGACACCGCCAAGTTCGCCGTGGGCGACACCGTCAAGGTGCACACGCGTGTCATCGAAGGCGACAAAGAGCGCATCCAGATCTACGCCGGCATCGTCATCGGCCGCAAAGGCACCGGCGTGAACGAGAACTTCACGGTGCGCCGCGTTTCCTACGGGGAAGGCGTCGAGCGGGTGTTCCCGCTCCACTCCCCGCGCATCGCCAAGATCGAGGTGGAGAAACGCGGTGCCGTCCGCCGCGCCAAACTCAACTATCTCCGCAGCCGCAAAGGCAAATCCGCCACCACGGTGAAGGAGAAGGCCCGCGCCACGGCCGCGGCCTGACCGACCTCCGGGCCGCGCGATGGCCTGCGACCTTTCCCGCGAACGCGCCCTGCGCGCTCGCGGGTTTCTTTTGGTGGCGGGCGTCGATGAGGCCGGATGCGGACCGCTGGCCGGTCCGGTGGTGGCGGCGGCGGTCGTTTTGCCGGATGACTTCCATCTCGACGGATTGACCGACTCGAAAAAAGTCGGCGCGGCCCGGCGCGAGAAGCTTTACGGGACGCTCACCGCCAACCCGCAGATCCTCTGGGCCGTGGCCGAAGCCGTCGTGGAGGAAATCGACCGCCTCAACATCCTGCGCGCCACGCATCTCGCCATGACCCGCGCGATCGAAGGCCTCCCGCAGGCGCCCCACCATGTCTTGGTCGACGGGCTCCCCGCGCGCGGCCTCCCCGCGGAGCAAACCGCTTTGGTCGGAGGCGACGGACTGAGCCTGAGCATCGCCGCGGCCAGCATCGTCGCCAAAGTCACCCGCGACCGCCTCATGGTCGGACTCGACGCGCAATATCCGCAGTATGGTTTCGCCCGCCACAAAGGCTATGGTGTGCGCGAACACCTCGAAGCCCTCCGCCATCATGGCCCCTGCCCCATCCATCGCCGGTCTTTTCAACCGGTGGCGCAAGCGCAACTCGCGCTCTAAGCCCCTGCCTCACCACGTTGTTTTCGGACAATGGGGCGAACGCCAGGCCGAGCGCTATCTGCGCCGGCACGGCTACCGCATCCTCTACCGCAACTTCGTCCCGCCCGGCGGCGGCGAAGTCGACCTCGTCTGCCGCGACAAAGCGGAAGACACGCTCGTCTTTGTCGAAGTGAAGACCCGCGCCTCCGAGGAGCGCGGACGCCCGTCCGACGCCGTCGACTATGACAAACAACGCCGCGTGGCCAAAGGCGCAATGGCCTGGCTGCGGCTGCTCAACTTCCCCGACATCCGCTTCCGCTTCGACATCGTCGAAGTCCTCGCCACGGGTGAAGACGCGCCCGAGATCACCCTCATCCGCAACGCCTTCCCCTTGCCGGAGTATTACGTTTACTGAGCGGGAACCCCACTCAGTGCAGCGTCGGCGTCCTCGGCGACGACCGTCGGGTGACAGCGACCGGCGGCGTGGACGCCCTCGCTACATCCCGACCGCCTCTCATTCCCCCTGTGCTCGCAGGGCCCTCTGTGGTTAAATCCCGCCCTGCATGAAACGCATCCTCTCCGGCATCCAGCCCTCCGGCGCACTGCACCTCGGCAACTATCTGGGTATGATGCGCCCCGCGGTCGAACTGCAGCACCAGGGCGAGGCGCTTTACTTCATCGCGGACCTGCACGCCCTCACCACCCTGCACGACGCCGCGGCCCTGCAGCGTTACTCGCGTGATGTGGCCCTCGACTTTCTCGCCTGCGGACTCGAGCCCTCGAAGGCGTTCCTCTTCCGCCAATCGGACATCCCGAAAGTCCCGCTGCTGACGTGGATCCTCAGCACGGTCACCCCCATGGGGCTTCTGGAGCGGTGCCATTCGTACAAGGACAAGATCGCGCGCGGCCTGCCGTCCTCGCATGCCCTCTTTTCCTACCCCGTGCTGATGGCGGCGGACATCCTCGTCTATGACAGCGACATCGTGCCGGTCGGCAAGGACCAGAAACAGCATCTCGAGGTCACGCGCGACATCGCGGTGAAGATGAACGAGACCTTCGGCGACATCTTCAAACTCCCCGAACCGTCGATCCGCGAGGAAGCGGCCACCGTGCCCGGCACGGACGGCGCCAAAATGAGCAAGAGCTACGGTAACACCATCGAAATATTCGCCGACGAGAAAGCCATGAGGAAAAAAATCATGGGCATGGTCACCGATTCGACACCCGTCGAGGCGCCCAAGGATCCCGAGGGCAATTCCATCTACCAGCTTTACAGATTGTTCGCTTCCGCGGACGACGCCGCGGGCATGGCGGACAAATTCCGCGCCGGCGGCACGGGTTACGGCGAGTTCAAAAAGCAACTCTTCGCCACCGTCTGGGAATATTTCGCCCCCATGCGCGCCAAACGCGCCGAACTGGAGGCCGATCCCGGTTACGTGGACGACATCCTCCGGCGCGGCGCGGCGCACGCCAACGCCCTCGCGGACCGCGTCATGGCCCGCGTCGAAAGCGCGGTCGGGCTGCGTCCATGAAACTCTACGCGTGGCTCGCCGGCGCTTGGGCGGCCGTGCTGTGGTTTTTCACCTTCGGCGTGGCCCGCGTGCTTTTCTCCGTCTTCCCGCGCGAGCGCGCCGGGGAGGTCACCACCGCGCTCTTTCCGGCTTACTTCACCGCGGCGATTTCCCTCGGTGTGCTGGCGACCGTCGTGCTGTGGCTCCGGCGCCGCGGGGCGCGCGACCACGGGGCTTGGGCCCTGCAGGTCCTGGCGCTGGCCGCCCTCGCCGCCGTTCCGCTTTTCATCCAACCCGCCCTCGAGCCGCACGCCCCCGGCACGCCGGAGTTCGCCCGGTGGCACGGCATTTCCATGGCGCTGAATCTTTTCTCCTTGATCGCCGTTCCGGCCGCTTCTTTATTGGTGCTCTGGAGACGCAAGGAGTGAAGGTATGAAGGATGATTATTCGCGCAGTCCGGACCGCGTGCTGGCCTCGGAGAAAGTCGTGTCGGGGCGGAAGATTTTCTTCCTCGATTACAAGGAAAACAGCCGCGGCCGCGTGCTGAAGATCACGGAGGACGTCAACGGCCGTCGCGACACCATCATGGTGCCCGACGAAGCCCTCGATGATTTCGCCGACGCCCTCGAGCGCATCCTCAATACCGAGGCCGCGGGCACCCCGACAGAGGAAGCCTGAGGCAAAGTAAATATCCTGATACCCTCCGCAGGGTATTTTGTCATTGGCTTCTCGCCAGACGTCCGGTCTTGGGGTAAAATTGCCGGCTCATGGATCAAATCGTCAAGACCCTTAGCCAAAGCCTCGGCCTGCCCGAACCTGCGGTTCGTGCCGGCGTCGGCATCCTCCTCAACTTCGTCAAACAAAAGTCGGCTGCCTCGGACAATGCGGCGTTCACCGCAATGCTCGGCCTCCTGCCCGGCGCTTCGGAACTCATGTCGTCCGCCCCCGCGGAAGGCGCGGCCTCCGGCGGCGGAGTCGGCGGCCTGCTGGCCAAAGCCGGCAGCCTGCTCGGCGGCAACCTCGGCGACGCCGCGGCGGCCCTCGGCGCACTGCAAGGCGCGGGCATCCCGATGGACAAAGCCGGCGAACTGGCCAGCGGTTTCTTCACCGAAGCCAAAAGCGTGGCCGGCGATGACGCCGTCAATGCCGTCCTGAAAAACCTCCCGGCCATCGCCTCGATGTTCACCGGAAAATAAAAACCACCCGACCAAACGAACACACACACCATGGGAATTCTCTCAACCATCATCGGCAAAGTATTCGGCGGCAAAAAAGAAGCCGCCGCCCCTGCTGCCGCGTCCGCTCCGGCCGCGGAAGTCGTCGAAGCCGTCGTCGCCGCGGCCACGCCCGCCGTGCCGGCCGACTTCGACGTCACCGGCTACCTCAACGGGCTCCGCGGCCAGACCTCGGAGAAGCTCGATTGGACTGTTTCCATCGTCGACCTGATGAAGCTCGTCGGCATGGACAGCAGCCTCGCGTCCCGCAAGGAATTGGCTAAGGAACTCGGCTACGGCGAGGACATGAAGGACACGGCCAAGATGAACATCTGGCTCCACAAGCAGGTCATGCAGCAGATCGCCAAGCACGGCGGCAAACTGCCCGCCGAGCTGATCGCCTGACCGTCAGGGCTTGTCCACTCCGGCAAACGCCGCGGCCCGCGCCGCGGCGTTTTTTCTTTCCCCGGCGGCGCCCTTGCCGCGACGATGACCGGCAGCAGGGGAGCCGCAAGGCTGAGAGTCCCGCCACGGCGGGTGACCCTTCGAACCTGATCCGGGTCATGCCGGCGAAGGGAGCGGAGACAATCTTGGCAGAGCGCAACCCTTCCCCGCGCCAACACCAATGATCTCCGACCACAACTCGACCAGCGCCGCCGCCGGCCGCAACGACCCCCTTCCCAACAGCCGCCGCGTATACGTCACGGGCGAAAGCCATCCCGCCGTCCGCGTTCCCTTCCGCGAAATCAGCCTCTCCCCGACGAGAAACTTCGACGGAAAACCCGAGCCGAACGAACCCGTGCGCGTCTACGACACGAGCGGACCGTGGGGCGACACCGACTTCCGCGGCGACGTCGAGCAAGGCCTCCCCGCCTTGCGCCGCGAGTGGATTCTGTCCCGCGGCGACGTGGCCGAATACGACGGACGCGCCGTGCGTCCCGAGGACAACGGCTACCTGTCCGGCGTCCACGCCGACCACGCGGCCAAGCGCAACGGCAAAGCCGCGCTCAAGGAATTCCCCGGCCTCCGCCGCAAACCCCTGCGCGCCACTGCGGGCCATTCTGTCAGCCAGCTCTGGTATGCACGGCAAGGGATGGTCACCCCCGAGATGGAATTCATCGCCATCCGCGAAAACATGGGCCGTGCCGAGTTGGCCGACATGGCCGAGGACATCGATCGTCAGGATTTGCACAAGCAGCACGCGGGATCGGCGCAGTCGCACGACAGTCCTTTCGCCCCGTCCGTTTTCCGCCGCTTCCCGCAGCGCATCCCGCGCGAAATCACCCCGGAATTCGTCCGCAACGAAGTCGCCGCGGGCCGCGCCATCATCCCGGCCAACATCAACCATCCGGAAAGCGAACCGATGATCATCGGGCGCAACTTCCTCGTGAAGATCAACGCCAACATCGGCAACAGCGCCGTGGCTTCGTCGATCGAAGAGGAAGTGGAGAAGATGCGCTGGGCGACCAAATGGGGCGCGGACACCGTGATGGATCTCTCCACCGGCAAAAACATCCACGCCACGCGCGAATGGATCCTGCGCAACTCGCCCGTCCCCATCGGCACCGTGCCGATCTATCAGGCTCTCGAGAAAACCGGCGGCAAAGCCGAGGAACTGACGTGGGACATTTTCCGCGACACCCTCATCGAGCAGGCGGAACAAGGCGTCGACTATTTCACCGTCCATGCCGGCGTTCTTTTGCGCTTCATCCCCCTCACCGCCAAGCGCATGACCGGCATCGTCAGCCGCGGCGGCTCGATCATGGCCAAATGGTGCCTCGCCCATCACCAAGAAAACTTCCTCTACACCCACTGGGACGACATCTGCGAAATCATGGCCGCCTACGACGTGAGTTTTTCCATCGGCGACGGATTGCGTCCGGGGTCCATCGCCGACGCCAACGACCAAGCCCAATTCGGCGAACTCGAGGTGCAAGGCGAATTGACCAAGCGCGCGTGGGACCGCGGCGTGCAGGTCATGAACGAAGGACCCGGCCACGTCCCCATGCACATGATCGAGGAAAACATGGCCAAGCAACTCGAGTGGTGCCACGAAGCGCCGTTCTACACGCTCGGGCCGCTGACCACGGATATCGCCCCCGGCTACGACCACATCACCAGCGGCATCGGCGCCGCCATGATCGGGTGGTATGGCTGCGCCATGCTCTGCTACGTCACGCCGAAGGAACACCTCGGGTTACCCGACAAGAAGGACGTCAAAGACGGCGTCATCGCCTACAAAATCGCTGCCCACGCCGCCGACCTAGCCAAAGGCCACCCCGGCGCGCAATACCGCGACAACGCCCTGAGCAAAGCCCGCTTCGAATTCCGCTGGGAGGACCAATTCAACCTCGGCCTCGATCCCGAGACCGCCCGCGAATTCCACGACGAGACACTCCCGCAGGAAGGCGCCAAGAGCGCCCACTTCTGCTCCATGTGCGGCCCGCACTTCTGCAGCATGAAGATCACCGAGGACGTCCGCCGCTACGCCACCGCACAAGGCCTCTCCGAGGACGAAGCCCTCCGTGCCGGCATGGAAGAAAAATCGCGCGAATTCGCCGAGTCCGGCGCCGAAGTCTACACGCGGTCCTGAGAAGGATCAGACCAACCCCAATTTCATCCGCCCCGCCTCGCTGATCATTCCCTGGTTCCACGGCGGGGACCAGACGAGGTCGACTTCGGCGGATTCGACACCGGGGACGGTGAGGATGCGGCTGCGGGCGTCGGCCGCGATGGTCGGGCCCATGCCGCAACCCGGGGCGGTGAGCGTCATCTTGACGTTGACCGTCGTGCCGCCGGAATCGCTCTGGCCGAGGATCAGGTCGTAAACCAAACCAAGATCGACAATGTTCACGGGGATTTCGGGGTCGTAGACGTTCTTGAGCTGCGCCCAGACATCGTCCTCCTTCACTTCGCCCCCTGCTGCCGCCGCCGGAGCCGGTGCGGCGCTATCCTTCCGTTCGACCTCGAGACCCAAGGCATCGGCGTCCGCTTCGGCAATGCGGGCCAGCCCTGTCTGCGTGGCCACGGTGTAGGTCCCGCCGAGGGACTGCGTGATGATGACCGGACTGCCGGCCGGCAAGGACGACTCTTCGCCGCTCGGGATCAGGATCACTTTGCAGTCGCGGGTCAGGGTGATCTCTCGGTGCGTCATCAGGGAAAAATTACCCGCCGCCCTCCCGCGAATCCAATCAAATGGTTCCCCCCGCCGCGGTGCCAGTGTAAATTCCCTGCCCCATGCGCTGGCAAACCCTCTGGCAGGCCAAATGGATCCTTCTCGTCCTCGTTCTCGCGACCGCGGGCGCGTGGCGCTTCCTGCCCTGGCTGGCGGTCCCGCCGGCCGCGCTGCTGGTCTTCACGCTTTATTTCTTCCGCGATCCGCACCGCGACATTCCAAAGGGTGAAAACCTGGTGGTCTCGCCGGCCGACGGACGCGTCACCGACATCGAAACGATGGAAGACACCGAGGTCACCGGCGCCACCATGCGCCGCGTGGGCATTTTTCTCTCCGTTTTCGACGTGCAC
>Ga0172372_10012300_pt1 | contig 10741 bp, 3 predicted proteins | sample LakKiv5m_2_FD_114544 | JGI IMG/M metagenome (GOLD analysis project Ga0172372, IMG submission 114544) | Freshwater microbial communities from Kabuno Bay, South-Kivu, Congo - kab_092012_9.5m | ecosystem: Environmental > Aquatic > Freshwater > Lake | place: Democratic Republic of the Congo... | reverse complement strand
TCTCATTGTCAATGCGTTGCACTATCTGTTACTCATATTTGGCAACAAAGGTTGGATACTCAACGAAATGTGCCACATCATTCTACCTCTCATTGTCGATGCGTTGCACTATCTGTTACTCATATTTGGCAACAAAGGTTGGATACTCAACGAAATGCACCACATCATTCTACCTCTCATTGTCAATGCGTTGCACTATCTGTTACTCATATTTGTTCGTGTTGTCAATACGTTGCGGACTTGCGGTATCGGATAATCCTATTTGGCTATAAATGTTGGATGTACAACGAAATGTGCCACGTCGTTCTTGCTTCTTATTATCAATACGTTGCGTTCTCTCTGCTTCTCATATTTTGGCAACAAAGGTTGAAAGTACAACAAAGTAAGCCATAGCATGCTAACCAACGAAAGTTAGAGATAAAATATCATTAAACTTATTACGTGTCAATGTTCTTGTATCTCAAAGCGGAAAGAACACTTGGAGAATAAAGAAGGTAAAGTTCGATTTCAAATGAAACTTACAAAATACGTTACGGATACAAGTTGTTGTATCTCAAAGCGGAAAGAACACTTTAGTTACGTACCACTTTTTTCCCACTCTATTTATTTTTATTTTGAGATTGTTAACTTATGATTTCAAGAATCTGTGAAAGTTGGAGGGCAACTTTACCAAAATCAAAATTGTAAAATCGGAAAATAAAAATAGTTTTGTAAAATTTGGAGTTTTGGTTTTAGAGAACACAACTCCTAGCTTTCACAGATTGTTAAAATCCTAAGTTAACAATCTGGATTTTACACAGCATGATAATCTGCATTTCATTGGCCAATCAAGGATCCTAATGAACTGTAAACTCTTGATCATTATGCTTTTTCAAAAGAAAGAAAAATTTTCAAACGACTTTACGAAGATGTGATTCATCATGATAATCTTTTCAAGGTTAACCTTAAGACATATTTACCACAAAGTCAATCAAAAAATACGCAATGACGTACTCAGAGAGAAAAATGAATCATGTATTTGGAAAAGATGTCAAGATTCTAACAGTCAAAGTTTTAATACGTAACACACTCTGATTAATATGAAACAAAGAGGAACTGAGTGGTATTATGTAATCAAGTAAAACCCTTCACTACGTAATATTATTTCTCTCATAATTCAACGAGAGAAAATATCGAATTACCTCTCCGGTGAAAAATTCTCTTCGAAAGCTGTAAGAAAATTGTCGTTTGAACTCAAGACTTTAATTTTATATTTCAGATAGTATCATAGCGAACAATGTTCCAAATTAATGCGAACATTAAAGTTGGAAAGTTGGAATGTCTTACGTATCTCTAACTTTTCATATAACACAAGGAGAAACAAGGTTTTCATAACGTAATCAATCAAAAATTCTTCAACTTCATATTTTCTTTGAGACTTAAATTTTATATTCCAGATAGTATCGGAACCAATAGTGCTCCTAGGTAATATGAAAAGTGAAGTTGGAATGCATGACGTATTTCTGACATGGGATGATCCTTGATGATCTTTTTAGGATAGAATTGAAAAAGTATCCAGGATAGAATGTAAAGCATCCTGGATAAAAAAATGTCGTTGTTTTTGAAATTACGTTACGTATTGATTCTTCACACTACGTAATGTAACTTACAATAGATAGAACTCACCTTCAGGAGTTTACAATATTTTTAAAGTTTAAACTCAAAATTAATTTTCGAAAACATTTGGATAGAATTGAAAAAGTATCCTGGATAAAATTCAAAATGTATCCTGGATGAAAATATAGTTGTTTTTGAAATTACGTTACGTATTGATTCTTCACACTACGTAATGTAACTTACAATAGATAGAACTCACCTTGGTAAGTGAGTTTACAACATTTCAAAGTCTAAACTCAAAAATCAATTTTGAAAACATGGGATGATCCTTGATGATCTTTTTAGGATAGAATTGAAAAAGTATCCAGGATAGAATGTAAAGCATCCTGGATAAAAAAATGTCGTTGTTTTTGAAATTACGTTACATCTTTTTATAAGATAGAAGAGAACTGAGAAATTCAGTTTCCCATCTGAGAGAGAGCAGAGAGAACCTACGAATGCGTTACGTTTTGAAAGAGAAATATGAAGGACAGTTTCCTTCTTCACATAAGACAAAGAAAGACTTGACATATTGTGACAATATCAGATCCATGGGCGTATTCCATATTTAGGTAAGATAAAGAGAAGAACCTTTTCATGATCTATAAAATGAGAAAATGAAAATTGATTGATAAATTTGAAGTTTTCGTTCAGAGAACAAGACCCCAAACTTTTTCATGATTTCAAGAAAACTTATAAACAATCTTCCTTTACACAACTTCTTTCTCTAAAGATCAGTTTTGGACTAAGACAAGGTCGTGAGAACTAACAATGGCGAGATTTTCTAAATTTCAACATCAGAAAGAGTTTGCGTAACCCATACTGATGAATATATCATCGTTATATTCCCAACAGTCTAGATATTGAAGTGAAACGATTCATCGGGAGAAAAGATCACCCTTGAAGTTTAATTTCTGAAAGCAAAACAATGTAGTTTCCTTGCTAAAAAGACAAATCTATGCCATTGTTTAATTTTAATATCACCCCTTGAAGTTTCAAATAAAATAAGTACTCAAACTTTCTTAGCTCTTTCGAGTCTTTTCCGAAGTTTCCGATTTGTAGAGGATGATTGAAACTCCATTTATTGAGTTTCTTTGAAGTTTCTATTTTTATTCCAATAGCAGTTCCCTCTTTTTTTACCATTTGTTTTTTTTTGCAAATGGTAAGATTAAATCTCTACATTTTCTGTTGGCTCCTCCGCAACAAGGAGACCGCTTTAAACTTAATGAGCAGTTCCCTCTTGTTTTTTTACCATTTGTTCTTTTGCAAACGGTAAGATTTGATCTCTACATTTTCTGTTGGCTCCTCCGCAGCAAGGAGACCGCCTTAAACTTAATGACTCCTCCTTCTCTAATCTTCTCTAATCCTCTTTTTTGTAAACTTTTAGAAACCGATATATTCGTTTGAGGTGGGTACTGAGATTTAAGACACCATTTTCTATATCTATGATAGATCTTATGAAAGGAAACTTTCGACGCTTCGTCATCTGTGATCTCCATTGTCTGCTCAAGAAATACGTCCAATGGATCTTTGGGCATCTGGGAAGATTCTCTCTCCATTGTTAATGGAAGGATCGAGTCAAATCGAACACCCACAGCCTCTTGCTTAACTTGATCCACCTTGACATTCGAGATCATGCCTCTCAATTTTGTACGTGCCTCAACACTTGTATCGACCTCATGACTCGCAACATCCAAATAATTTGTAAAATAGTAATCTCTGCGTGTCTCTTGGATACTTCCATCCTTCAAATTGATTGAATGACCATCATTTAAAGGATACCATTTATGAGTTTTACTATTCCATTTGACCTCACGATAGAGCCTGTGAAACAACCAACTCCAGAGCCGATCCAAAAACTTCAACGATGTGGCATCTTTTTGCACTTTCTCGAGAATGCACCAGAGATTTTTGTTATTCGTTGCCGCAAGATAACCGCAACACTCATTAATGACTAATTCTAATACAATGACCATCTTCTCTTTCATCTGATGTCCACGAGCGTAACTCCAAACTTTAGAATGAGCACTCCAAATGTATCCTGCTCCCTGACCTAAGAGTTCGGTCACTATCATTTCCTCATGCATTTTGAATGCGAGTACTTTCACAAGGCCAATGTCACCTCGACCAATAGAGTCGACTATCTCTGCGATACTGGCAAACTCTGATATTTTTGCATCAAATGACGAACAGGAAACAAGTTGGAAAGCTTCATTCGAACTATCTTCATGTGTTTGTTCTGTTGTGACGTCAGTTTTACGAGTTGCTGCTACCAAACTCAAATCTTTTGAGTTACTGGACTTGGTCTTAGCTTGCAAATCAATCTTCTTTTGGTCTATAGTGGACTTGAGAGTAGCTTGTAGATCAATCTTCTTTGTTTGATCTACAGGAGACTTGAGAGTAGCTTGCGGATCAATCTTCTTTAGCTGATCTATAGTGGACTTAATCTTCTTTGTCTGATCTATAGTGGACTTGGTCTTAGCTTGCAAATCAATCTTCTTTTGGTCTATAGTGGACTTGAGAGTAGCTTGCAGATCAATCTTCCTTGTTTGATCTACAGTGGACTTGAGATTAGCTTGTGAATCAATCTTCTTTTGGTCTATAGTGGACTTGAGAATAGCTTGCAGATCAATCTTCTTTGTTTGATCTACAGGAGACTTGAGATTCGCCTCTATTCTGGGCTTTTCATTCTTTGAATCATAAGAATCATTCTTTAAAATTTCTTCTCCGAGCTTTGAGTTCTCAATCGATTGGGAGCTTCTAATAATAGCACAATGTGAACTTCCATCCGTCGGTAAACCGATTCGAGATGCTCTCTCTTCATTGATTAGGGAACAACGCTGATTTTCTCGTCGATTAATCTCCGCAACAGCACAAGCGAGTCCCCCGAAATACTTACCCTGCCTTTCTAATTTTTCTTTTTCGACACAAGCATGTGGATTTTGGTGAGCAAGAAGCTTCGAAGTTTTTTTAACTCCACTTAATTGTTCTTGGGGGTGGTGTAATGATGTTACGCTTTGCGGTGAAGGACCATTCAATGTCGATTTTTCCTGCTGACTTTTCCTGGCGATCAGGTTAGTCGTTGATATTTCTGCAGTTTGGCTTTTCACAGGAATTTGCGACCATGAACCTTCGACTGCTTTACTCGTTGGAATTTTCATAATATTGTTGCTTTTCACAGGAATTTGCGATGAGAAACTTTCGAGATCTTTGCTACTTAGAGTTTTAGATTGTTTCTCCAGAATATTCTGACTTTTCACAGGAATTTGAGATGATGATTCTCCGAGATCTTTACTACTCGAAGTTTTGGATTGTTCGTTCATAGTATTCTGACATTTCACAGGAATTTGTGATGAAAAACTTTCGAGAACTTGACTCGTAGCAGCATTATTACCTTTCACAGGAATTTGCGAGGATGATCTTTCGAGATCTTTACTCGTAGCAGCATTATTACTTTTCACAGGAATTTGAGATGATGATTCTCCGAGATCTTTACTACTCCAAGTTTTGGATTCTTCTTTTGCAGCATCTCGGTTCTTGAAATACTCGTGCATCATCTTCTCCATTTCATCGTATAAATTTAGGTACTCAAAGGCCCCCCTAGCTTTGGAGAGTTTCTGTTGTGCATGGTTTTCATAGAGATATGCACCAAAGACAGGATCTTCGCGCTCAGACCTTTTCCAGCAAACAAGCGTATTCAAACGGTCAAATCCATCTTGAAGGGCACTCTTCTTACAATCAAACCACTTCGTTCCATACTTGTGGAATGGTTCGCCCATTTTAGGTAAAAATATTATAACAGTTTGGGATAAGAAGAGCTTTATTTCGTATAAGTATATTTACGTATAAATTATTTGAGGATCTTCTTAACTGGAACTCTGTTTAGTTTTTGTTATAATGGATTTTTATTTCTTTAAGGTGAATCAGTGATAATATTCCTTTGACAACTCGTTTCACGAAAATGTAGTGGAATACGAAAGAGATAGAATCACTTCCATCTCTAAAATTTGTTGACAAAAAGACTTTGATATTCCTCTGACTACTCATTTCAGGAAAACGAGAAGGAATACAAATGGGCTAGCGAAACTTATATCTGTAAATCTACTGACATTATTAATTGACAAAATCCTATTCAAATATGGGTAAGATGACAAGTTAATCTGTTCATTTTTAGGATAGAATTAAAAAAAGTATCGTGGATAAAAAAATGGAGTCGCTTTGAAATTAACGTTACGTATTGACTTCATCATCAATAGGTAAGATTAACGTTACGTATTGACTTCATCATCAATATGTAAGATTAACGTTACGTATTGACTTCATCATCAATAGGTAAGATTAACGTTACGTATTGACTTCATCATCAATATGTAAGATTAATGTTACCTATTGATGATGAAGTCAATAGGTAATGTAACTGTTTTGTTACAAGTTCCTCATTTTAATTTTCCAAGATAGAATTAACAAAAGTATGCAGGATAACAATAGAGTTGCTTTGAGATTAAGATTGCGTATCGATTGCAAAAATCAGAAGTTGTTAGGGTTCTAAAACTTTCGAACCTAAAAATGAGGACAAGTAAATTGTGGAAAGCGTATTTTTAGAAAATATTGAAACCAAAAGTAAGATGAGTGAGTGTTCGTCGAGTACTTGAAAAAATTTCGAACCCGCAAAGTAAGAGTGGTACTTCAAACGTAGTCTAAAGTTAAGACAGGCGAATTATCGTAGCGTCGTTCCAAAGTTTTTGAACCCAAAAAGTATCAATCGTAAATTGTCGTCATATTCTTCAGAAAATAATTGAAACCAAAAATCACCAGGTGTGAATTCTTGTAGCCTAACTTCAGAAATAATTGAAGCCAAAAAAGTAAGAGGTAAATTTGTCTTAGTGTACTTTCAACAATTATTGAACTCAAAAAGTATCAATGAAGAGGTAAATTGTCTTAGTGTACTTTCAAAAATTATTGAACTCAAAAAGTATCAATGGGTTCGTTTACCTCTTGTAGTTCCAAAAACTTTCAATCCGAGAGTTAACGTAGGTAAATTGTCGTAGCGTAGTTCAAAATGAATGAACCCAAAAATGAGGATGGTTAACTCGTCGTAGGATACTTTCAAAAATTATAGATGTAAAAAAAAATTAAGACGATTCATTTGTCGCCAAGCATGTTGAAAATTATTGAACTCAAAAATTAAGAATGGTAACTTGTCGCAGCGTACTTGCAAAAAATTTCAATTAAAAAATTAAAACGGTGTTCTTTTGCATCTTGTAGTTTTAAAAATATTAACAGTGGGTTACAGGATAAGATGCCTCAAAATTTTCTCGGTGTTATGTGAAACGTACTTCAAAATAGGGTCAAGTACGTTTTTGCGTTGGGGTATCTTCTGGCGTTACTCTTTGTAAATCTAAAAATTAGGACTCGATAATTTCGTGGACCAAAATAATTTGAAGTCGTTAGTTTGCCTCTCGCACTTACAAAAATATTGAATTCAAAAAAATGGGAACTTGACAATTTCCATCTGGTAGTACCAAAATATTTGAACTCAAAAATTATTATACTTTTGTGTAGAAGTTGTAGAAGCTAGAATAAAAATAAAGTTGCTTTGAGATTACATTACATATTGAGTTCTCATCAATATGCAAGATTAAGCTCGGTGTTGACTTATCATCAATACCTTCGGGTCATTTCAATTTTTGTTTCCAAAATATCCTGGATAAGATTCCAAAAGTATCCTAGATAAAATATAGTGGTTTTTGAAATTACGTTACGTATTGATTCTTCACAATACGGAATGTAACTTACAATAGATAGAACTGACCTTCAGGAGTTTACAATATTTTTAAAGTTTAAACTCAAAATTAATTTTCGAAAACATTTGGATAGAATGGAAAGTATCCTGGATAAAATTCAAAATGTATCCTGGATAAAAATATAGTTGTTTTTGAAATTACGTTAGGTATTGATTCTTCACAATACGGAATGTAACTTACAATAGATAGAACTCATCCTAAAAAAATCAGTTTACAATATTTCAAAGTCTAAACTTTGAAATAAATTTGAAAACATTGGATGATCTGAATGATTTTCAGGATAAAATGGAAAGTGTCCTGGATAAAATTCAAAATGTATCCTGGATGAAAATATAGTTGTTTTTGAAATTACGTTACGTATTGATTCTTCACAATACGTAATGTAACTTACAATAGATAGAACTCACCTTCAGGAGTTTACAATATTTTTAAAGTTTAAACTCAAAATTAATTTTCGAAAACATTTGGATAGAATTGAAAAAGTATCCTGGATAGAATGTAAAGTATCCTGGATAAAAATATAATTATTTTACAATTACGTTACAATAATCGTAATGTAACTTACAAGAGATCAACTTGAAAACATCGGATGGTATTCATGATTTTCAGGATAGAATGGAAAGTATCCAGGATAAAATTGAAAGTATCCTGGATAAAATATAGTTCTTATAACATTACGTTACGTATTGATAATTCAATACGTAATATAATTCTTTGATTTCTACAAAGAAGCTCAAAGCATATCTATATAGGATTAAGGTAGAATGTACTGCAATGTTTTTCTCAACTTTATTCTACAATTACACTTGGTAAAAATGCTTGAATCTCCCTACAATAGACTTCAATTCTTTTCAACAGATTGTTGAGATATGATTTCAAGAATCTGGGAAAGTTAGAGACCTTCCTTCCTAAAGTCAAAAGTACAAAATCTCAAATTGAAAATAAATTTGGAAATATAGAGTTTAGATTTGGGAAGAGGATACCCTTCAACTTTCACAGATTCTTAAAATCTTACCTCAACAATCTGTTATGATCAAAGTAATCGTCTGTAAAGCATGTTCTGACACAAAAACGATAGGTAGAACTTACAAATCTATTTAATCAACCTTTTCCAGTCTCTAGAGTTAAGAATCTTGTCGAGTTGAAACGTATTTTCAATTTCTTTTAAATATTCAAGAAATACGTTACGTAATGTTTCATCCCTTATCAAATGAGAGGCATTGCTGTCGATATCGGTTTTAAATTGCACATTGATAGCAAGTTCATTTCACTATAGGATAGAATTGAAAAATATCCAGGATAGAATTGAAAGTATCCTGGATAGAATTGAAAAGTTGTTTGAGATTACGTTGCGTAATCATAACTCCTCCTTTAATTTGTTGTTTTTGAGAAGCAAAAGATCATGGTACTGCTGTACTTTCTTTGTTTCAGTCGATAATTTACGAACAATATTAGCACTGTTTTCTTTCTCCTCATGTTCCCAATAGTTTAGGTATCATGACACCTACATTTCCTTCTTGAACTCGAAAATGAATTTGTAATTATAGAGTTTGGATTTGGACAGATTGTTTCTTCAACTTTAATTCTACAATCTTTTTAACAATGACTGATTAAGATGAAGAGAGAACCAATTCAAACTTCCCATTTTCTAGACTCAATCATTTAGTCGAACCCTAGCTCTAAGTCTTCCTTTCAATATTCAAGAAATACGTTATGTGGTGCTTCATCTCTTATCTAATCAGAAGTCACTCATTTGGTAGACATTTTAAATCTTACTTTGATAACAAGTTTATCCTTTCAAGTAAAGGTAGAATGGGAAGCTGCTCAGTAGGTACCCATTTTGGAATACTAAGTTCCATATTTCAATTTTTCAGTACCTTGGATAATAATAGAGCTGCTGTGAGATTACGTTACAAATTGACTCCATGGTGAGTTACTTATTTACAAATTCCTCATTTCAGTTTTTCAGGATACAATTGAAAAAGTATCCTGGATAGAATTGAAAGTATCCTGGATAAAAATCGAGTTGCTTTGAGATTACGTTACGTATCGACTTCATGGTGAGTTCGTTATTTGACAAGTTCCTGATTTCAATTTTTCAGGATGGAACAAGCATCGAGGGTAAGATAGAGTTGCGTTGAGATGACGTTATGTATCGACTTCATGGTGAGTTCGTTATTTTACAAGTTCCTGATTTCAATTTTTCAGGATGGAATTTAAAAAATATCCTGGATAGAATCGAAAGTATCCTGGATAAAAGATTGCGTTCCTTTGAGATTACGTTACGTATTGACTTATAATGATTAAGTCGTCTTTTAACTTATTTATTTTTACAAGTTTTTCATTTTCAATTTTCAGTATAGAATTAAAAAAAAGTATCTTGGATAACAAAACGGTTGCTTTCAGATTAAGGTTACGTATTGATTTATCATCAATACGTAATGTAACTTCTTTATTTCCAACAATGTAACTTCCTCTTAATTACTTGTATTACAAAAGCGTGTTGGAATACCAAAGAGGTGGAATCACTTCCATCTGTAAAATTCAGACTAACAAAGACACTTTAACCTTCCTCTTTATCACTTGTGTTACAAAAGCGTGTTGGAATACAAAAGGGTTAGCGTAACTTCCATCTGTAAATTCAGACAAACAAAGACACTTTGCAACACAAGAATTCCCCTAAAAACCTTTTGAAATTCTCTCTAATTCAAAAATCTCTACATGAACCAGATAAACAGAGCTATTCAGAACATACACGTCCAAGTACGTATAAGAAGTGTAAAAAGTTTTTCTTGTCTGGAACACATATAGTATTTTGAAACAACCTGATTTGTTCGATGTGGCTTTTACAATTACCAACCTCTAAGTAGAAAATTGTATTTAAACGACGACATGGCAAGAAGAAGAGACGTTGCGCATCAAACTTTGAGATTAAAGTACCATTCTATCAGAAATAGATGCTTTCCTCTTTAAGTAGAAACTTACATTTAAGGAGATGGCAAGAAGAAGAGACGTTACGCATCGAACTTTGAGATTAAAGTACCACTCTATCAGAAATGGATGCTTTCTTCCTCATCAAACTCTTGTTCATTGTCAAGTAAGACAATCTCTACTTGCAATCTCGAAGCTGCTTTTCACAGGCTCACTTGGTCAAGCAATATGATCTCATCTTGCAACTCTCCTGATATAGGAGCTTCTTTTGAAACATCCAGTTCATCATCAAGCAATATGATCTCATCTTGCAATGTTACACTATTCACTTGGTCAAGCAATATGATCTCATCTTGCAATGTTACACTATT
>Ga0172372_10012299_pt1 | contig 10741 bp, 21 predicted proteins | sample LakKiv5m_2_FD_114544 | JGI IMG/M metagenome (GOLD analysis project Ga0172372, IMG submission 114544) | Freshwater microbial communities from Kabuno Bay, South-Kivu, Congo - kab_092012_9.5m | ecosystem: Environmental > Aquatic > Freshwater > Lake | place: Democratic Republic of the Congo... | reverse complement strand
TCTTGTAAGTTCATATTATCCCCCTCTTAATCTATCTCTTTCCGCATTTTGAAGTTTACCTAAGTATAATTTTTCTATGTATCCAGGTTCTTCTTCCTCGCGTTTTAATAATTCATTTCTTTTCCACAATGTTTTTTTAAGAACAAGGTCTATCATTTCTTCTTGGGTAACGCCTTCAGGTTTTTCTACAGTAGGAACACATACTTGAGCCTTTTCAGGGTATTCTCTAAGTTCATCTATTTCTATATCATCTCTACCCATTTTTTCCATCATCATGGGAAGGACATTCCCTTCGAACCACTCTATTATCTTATGCCTCACATAGTTTCTTCTTATTGGGACATATGTAACCAAATCATCAATAATACTTTTTGGAATAAATAAAGTGCCGGAATCAAAATCTCTATCACTTGTTGGTCTTTTATCATTAGTATCTTCAAAATATAAAACAACACTTGCAATCTCTAAACCTGTGTTACACCATTTAAAATCGTGTCTAGTTTTATAAATTTCTTCGTAATACATCTTAGACCCTGAAAAAATTGTTTCTATCCATTTAGTAATGAGTTTATTTGTTTTCTCATTTGGTCGTAGGCTAGCCTCGTTAACCTCTTCCCTTAATATTCTTCTTATGGTTTCTTGTAGGTTCATTTCTTTGTTTTCTTTACACAATTAGGGTATCTTTTACCAAACATTGTTTTCATTCCTTTTTGAGTATAACCTGGCCAACATTTTTCAGTAATCTCACTTTCAAAAAACTCATTTTTATTATTTTTCTTTTGGTTATAATAATCTTGCATTCTTAAATAATGTTCTACAGTTGAGGTACTGATATTGACCCCATACGGAAATTCTCCTTGGAAAAAGATTTTTACCAAATTTCTAATTTCATTACCTATTTCAATTAAACTATTTGAATCACCCGTCGAAAATGGTTTTTTAAATAAGAATGTAATTGTACATCCTTGTCCATATTTACCGTTAAACACATCGGCCGCAACACCATAAAAATTATCGGGTAAATCTTTATCTTTTAAATCCGATTCAATAAACCTCATAACGAGTTTTTCGAGTTTGGTTCTTTCTCCCAAATCCTCACTTTGTTCTCTCAATATTCTTTTTATGGTTTCTTGTAGGTTCATATTAATTATGATTGTAACTTAATTTCTATATGGTTTAATGATGGGGCAAATGATTCTTCACCTAATATGAATGTTAGTATGTGACTTATCTCATCTCTAATATCGTCAGCCTCATCAATTGAAACAATTTCTGACAATACTGTGGGATGTTCCCAATCTTCAAAAGATGATTGTTTAGAATAATTAAATCTCAACCACTGATTACCCGCCCACTCTTTGTCCACCGTTAAAACCCCATCCAACTTAACAAGTTTCGGTCTCATGTTCATTCTTTTAAATTCAATCACTTTGATATTTTTCCACCAACTGAATTTTTTGGGCATTTCCCTGTTGAGAACGAATTCTACCAACTTATCACTTTGACTTTCTCTCAACAAAAATTTCATTTCTTTCTTAATTTACAGTATGTGAAATCAAAAAACACCCCAATCACCATCGGAAACACCACAAATGATAATAGTAATGTCCACCATATTGTTTCACTAACTCCGACGGCAACTGCCAAATATAAAAATCTTAACATAATAAGTTGGGCTAAGTGCCACTTGTCAGTAAATGCAACAAGTATGGTGGTACTGAACGGGAATTTCTCAGCGAACCTTGGTTTATATAAACCAAAATACCACCAATGACTGACATCCTCAGTTTTAACCATATCACCATTTTCGGTTATACGGTATTTATTTCTCCATTCTTTTTCTTTGATTCCTGAGTCGGCGTAATAATCCAAAAACCCTTTGGCAATACCTGCCAATAATAGAAAGATGAATGCGTGAATTAACATTATTTTTTAGTTTTATCTCGATTGATATATCCGTTTGGATAGTATTTTTTAACTCCCAAATAATGTTTATACGAATCTCTCACCATCAATATCATTGGTACAACAACAAGTAATGGTATAATTAATGTTACGGGTCCATAAACATACCACAAACTATATTCGTCTTCCCAAAATCCAAACTCATTCATCAAATATCCTGTAAATATTAAAAGACACATACCCATATGGTATTTCCATGTCTTCCAAATCACTGTTAAAAATAATATCCAATCCATGATTTTTACTTTATTATAAATATCTCTTAATATTTATATTTATAAGTTATGAGTAGAGTTTCTGAAACAATAATATCAATGATAGACAAAGGTCACGATATTTTGGATATTGCAAAATATTTTGGTGGTACCAAAGAATTAATCGATATTACTAAAAAATACCCATACTTACAAGCAATGGTTATGACCAAGCTTGGTGGTACTCTTTATATATCGGCCGAAGATGAGAATGGTGATATGATACCATTCAATTTGAATTTTGTAATAATTGACCTTGAAGAAGTGGGTGACGGTGAACACTACGATGCCCTTGTTGATATTGTTATACCTGAATTGACTGAAGGTAAAGAAATGCAAATGTTATTTACTTGGCTTGAGGATTACTTACAGGATTTGGGGTCCGAAGTTGCGGCTTTTAATGATAAGAAATTAAATAAAAAAGCCATTTGGATTTATGCCAAAACAATTAATGGTATGAAATTTCATGAATTAGAGGACGGAGTAAGTGATGAGGAAGTTTTAAGAATTATACCTGATAATTACAAAGAATATTAAAATTATGACACAATTAGAAATTACAAGAATTAAAAAAGTATTCTCGGAAGAATATTTTGATTTGGGAATCCTTAGATGGATGGAAAGAAATAAAAAAGTATTGAAAGCGGCTTTCGGAATTAGTTTTATTGCCGTATTATCAATTGCAATACTTTGGTCGAGCTGGCCACTTGCGTTTTGGGCCTTTGCCTTTATTGGTCTTATTACGATTGGTGGTTTAGACCATTTTATTATTGGTCTTCGTCTAAAAAAAATACTGAAAAAATTAGAGTCACAAGATATTAACATCGGATTAACTGAATTGTTAGGAATTTGTGCCGATATTATTCCCCAGTAGTTTGACCATTCGGTTTTTTTATTTAAGTTTGTCCAACTATGACAAATGAAAAATTATATCTTATTTTGGCAATTATAGTTTTTTACGTATATTTGTACTTACTTTGTTGGATAACAATTAAAACAGAAAAAAATAAATAATATGGCAAGCATTTACACTACCGTAGACATTGATGTTGACATTGAAATTGATGAATTTGTTGATTCATGTTCTCAAAGGGATATTGAAAATCTACTTAAATACCTGTCTAATCAGGGTTACTTGAATAAGTTTGGTGTTCCTGATGAAACTAAAATGACCGCTTTAGAGGAACAATTTGCCGACAAACTCTCTTTTCTTTCTCAAAAATACCACCAAATGTCAATTGACGAGATTGAATTTATTGAAAACCTTTATAATAAGTACCGATGATAGAGAGGGAAAGGAAGTTCAAACTCAAATACTTACCTGAGGGTCTAACTCCCATTCATATCAAACAAGCATACCTTATGTTTGATAAGAAAAAACAATTCAGGGTTAGAATTATCGATGATAAGGAAGCTTGGGTTGCCTACAAAGTAAAGATTGATAAGACAACAAAGTCTGAGTACGAATATCAAATCCCGATACAGGATGCGAACCACCTTTATCAATCAACCGACATTAAGCTTGAAAAAACAAGATATCGAACTACATTTGAGGGGAATAAAGTGGACATCGATGTTTATCCTGATGGAAGAACCTCGGCCGAAATAGAGTATGAAATTGAACTTGTCAACTTACCCGACTATTGTGGTGAGGAACTTACAGGTAATAAAGATTGGTCCAACCTAAACATAGCTAAGAAAAATAGAGTTACAAATGGAAAATCAAGTAGAAGAAAGACTACCACTAACGGAACACTGGAAAAGAAATTTAGATGAATTCAAGTTGTCTCATGATATTATTGACAGAATTGAAAGACTTCGTTATAATGACGGAATCATGATGAAAAAATACATGGATGAGGCAAATGATTGGCGTGTAAAGTATTTTACACTCCAAAGACATCTAAGGGACTTATTGTAGGTTTATTACAACTAAGGGGTCTTCGTTGACCCCTTTTTCATTTACAAACTATTTATTATTACAATGGGAAGAACACTATCTGAAAACCAAATCAAAGGTATTGACTTAACTGTTAGAGTCTTAAAAAAAGTATTTCCGTTTGTTAAGGGTTGGAAATTGGATAAAACTTGGGAAAAATATGAAACCAATTTGTACTTGGACCTCGATATTGATGTCACAAAATTAAGTGAAGTTATTAATATGGAGGTTAGGGAATATTATATTAAAAAATTAAAAACTGGTGAGTCAATTACTTCCTCTGCTATACTTACTCCGTTTGATTGGGGTGATATAGGTAGTGAAAAGTGGGAAGAAGTTGGTCAATCATCTCACTTACTTCGCATGAAAATAAATGATACTTTACGAAAGGCCTATGATTTTTTACCTGATGAGATGAAAGTTTTTTGGAGAAGTAGTTTTAATACTCACCCCTGTGTGTTATCAGTTGACGAATTTATATTTGAACTTTAGTCTTCGTGCAACCAATTGATTTTGATTTCATTAATCATTGTCGATAAACCAAGTATTGACATCATTGACTTAACTTCCTTTTCAATAATAACTCTGATGTGTTTGTTTGCAATTATTTTATTTTTGCGAAACCCTTTTCTTGGTGATATCCAAGTATTCGAAATTGACCACCATTCACATTTATTTAAGTTCACCGTAATATTATATTCTAAGTCACTTTTTTTATCGTCATAATCGTAAATTGTATATGGTAGTTTTTTTTCTTGTATCTTAATTACGGTAAACTTACCTCTGAAAATCATTGTTTCGAAATTGAATTCTTTTTTTAGAATGTATTTTTTGAATATTTCTATACCTTTCATAACGCAAATATACTACATTTGTAACGATTTTGATATTTATAAACGATGGACTTACAAAAATTTTTCAATTTATTACCCTCATTTGTAAAAGAAATAGATTTTAACGGTATTAAAATCAAACATACAGGACAATTTGATGAAACACCATACTCCAGAAGATATAAAGTAAAGGTTCCAATTTATACAATTGAAAACCCAAATGACCAACCATATACCAAGGAAGCTTTAACAACTCGGTTATCTGAAGAATATTCAAAATTCCAAAATTTTGCGGGTAATTTGAGTGTGGGTTCTGCAAGTTTTTTTGTTGAATTTGATGATAATGTATTAGATTTGTACATACCAAAAGACATCAAACAAGAAATAACAAATTGTTTAAAGGGTAAAGACTTTGATAGAGTTGCTTGGAGAAATCCCGAGAACTTTAGAGTTATTGGTGAGTTCAAAGAATATAATAGATTCGACTCAGAGGATGACAGAATAATGTGGCGTGTAGATTTTAAAGTTCACAAGATTGAAATCGTTGATGAGACCGGTGAATTTATAAAGGAAGTTGGTGAGGATGTTTATGACTTTGTATTTGAGATTTTAGAAGAAGACTTAGATTTTTTTGAATATAAAATTTGGTCATGTGTAAATCAAAGATTGGCAAACCAAGAAACATTTATAGATTTTAATTATATGAGTTGGTATACTCAGGTAGACAGAGTAAATTATTAAAATGAAACATATAATAGTCTTTTTTTTATTACTACAATCAATTGTATCTTTTTCTCAATTCAAGGGTACCACTGAAAAATTTAAATTTGGAACAAAAAACCTACAAACAGGAAAGTTTGATTGGGGCGATTGGACAAGAATCGAACCCATATCGGTTTATATCACGCCTGACAGTGTGGTAATTAATTCACTAACAAAACAAGTCTATTACGTTGATAAAATCAATGATAACCTAAAGTCGGGTGAGGCAATGGTTTTGGATTGTCATAATAGTAAAAATGATAAGGGTAGAATATTTTTATTTACCGATGATGATTTTGACCAAAAATATCTGATGTTACAACTTAAGAATGATTCTTGGATGTATGAGTTAGATTAGAAATAACCCTCCACATTATCATTTATACACTTATTCATTTTTCTCCAATCAGGATAGTCATCCAATCTTGGCACCCTGAGCCAGTCCATCGGACCGTACTCCATGGCGTCTTTTAACATATAGATATAAGTACTAAAATATCCAAGTGTATTTTCAGACAAATGATTTTTATTTTTATTTACCTCTAACCACCCTTTCAATGCGTTATATAAACACTTGGTTACTTTGAATCTTTTACCATACTCCATCTTTTTTCCTCTCGTTCCATCTTTTAACCGAACAGCCTTTTCATAAGAATATTCCTCACCTTGTCTGTCATCTACAATTTCCCCCTCAATTTCTCCCCACAAATCATTGTACCATTCATCATATAAAGTATCACCATAACAAGTTGAATATACCGAATTTAAATTACTCCCAACATCATCTAATTCTTTGTTTATGAGGTATTCTAAACATTCATCATCATTCATTAAACGGACGATTATTTCATCGGTCAATTCTATTTTACCTTCGGTACCTTGTTCCTCTGAAATATCTTTCATTGTTAAAGGTGGTCTTTTATAAATTGATAATGACAAAGTTCCCATCGCTTTGAGTTCATTTACAATATATTCACCAACAACACTTTTACCATATTGGTCCAAATTATCATAAACATCCCTATATGTGTCATCGGTGTCATAACCTCCAAATGAGTATGGGTCATAATTTCCACTTATTATTTCCGCAATTGTTTTTTCACTTATATCATTTCTACCCGTTGAAAACAAATCGGCGAGTTCTGAATAATCTCCGCTGAAATAATAATCATTACCAACTTTTTCAATGTCTGAAAAGAATTCTTCGGCAAGTCTATAAATGAATTGGGGGTCTGTTTTACTGAACGCATAAAATAATGAATTCTGTATTTCACTTGTACCCTCACTAAAAGGGTCTATTAGGTGTAACCATCCTTTATTAGAAACAATACTTATAAAGTTATCGATTCCCCCAATGAAATTATCCAAAAACTCATAATCAAGTTCGTTGTTATTCAATTGATTAATCAAACCAAGTAAGGTTTCGTCTCTCGATGTTTTTTTTGGTTCTTCTTGTTCTTCTAATTTTGGTTTGAATATTTTTTTAATTGTTCCTATTGGTACTTTGTCAGCACCCATTTGTTTCATGGTATTTAATTTATCCTTTAATCCATGATGATAACCCAAATCAATATCTTCCAATACTTCATAATCCACGCAGTTCTCACTCAAAGGAACTACATCTAAAATTGGATGGGTTACATATATTATATCATTTCTGACCAAAAACACTCTTGTTGGGAGACCTATCAAATCCTTCATGTGTTTATAACAATAAAAATCAATATCTTCAGATTTAAATCTTTTGATATAAATAGAATCTCCACTTTCTAAGCTCATATTCATAAATATTGACAATTTTAATATTGTTGTGTATAATTTATTTATGAAAAAATATTTTACACTTAAAAATTTAGGATGGCTTATCACCGCAGTTGTGGTGTTTATGCTTGGTATGAGTGGCTTTGGTAAAGTTGCTCAGAGTGAGGAAATGGTTCAGAATATGACCTTTTTTAATTTACTTCCTCACATGACATGGATTGGTGCGTTTGAAATTATATCAGTCGCATTGTTGATTTACCCAAAAACATCAATTTTCGGTGCTTTGGGTATCACGGCCGCTATGTCAGGTGCAGTTGCGGTTCATTTTTCTTACCTTGCAGGTGCAGGTATTATGATTCCAATTGTACTTGGTTTGTTGGCGTGGTCAGCACACTGTTTGAGAACTTACACAGTTAAGGCTTAAACTATTTAAACTAAAGATAAACCCTTCCGTAATGGAGGGGTTTTTTATTTTACAAATATTTATCACCAATGGACTACGAAATTTCTGAAAACAAAATCAATAAAATAGTTTTTGACTACATCGAAAATTATCTTAAAAATGTTGAGATTAATTATTCTCATCCATGGGACCATTTTGTGGATGATGATGGTAACTACGTAGAGAGTGAAAACCCATCTGTAATCTATTATTATGAGGGTGACGATGAAAGTGACGATGCGGCCGGTTTATTTAGGTTGTACTTTAAAGATTATTGGACCAGTACAAATCCCAACGCCGATAAAAGACGAAGTGAATCACCATTATTAACAGTTTATAGTAATGGTTTAGAAAGTGCTTTGAATGGAATGTTTGGCAAACCTCATGTTTGGGAAGAAGGAATGAAACTTTGGTTTGTTAAAAAATTTGATATACAAGTTAAAAGGGTCCGATAATCAGACCCTTTTTTTACTTAACATTTTTTTATTTTCTTCGTGCCACTCCGGCATAAAGTGGGTTCTATATTTGTCTCTTTTTCTTTTACCATATGATATTACCCCGTATTTAACCCTTTCTTTGAACTCAAAGAACGCCCACGTTAAGACTAACCACCAAACAGATTGAACCCAATAAAACGGTTCGAATGGGTGTAAGTCCTCGGAGTATGGTAATGTATAACCCAAATATAAAGAAACAACTAATGGTATTGTAATTAACCAAAAATGTATTTTGGTTACCCACCACTTTGTGAATTTGTAAACTACCAAAAATGGATTACACTCTTTATTTCTCCAATATTTTCCATCGTCATATAATTGATGAAACATCAAATAGGTATCAGACCCTGCAATATTTCCTTTCCACATAAATTCGTGGAACCAAAATGGTAAATAAACAAGGGCCCAAAATAACGGTAAACACCAAAGTGGTATATACGATACGTAAGTTGAAAAAACTGCAACTGGTAAATAGAAAGAAAAAAATGCAACGGTGGATGTAAATAATAAGAAATGTTTGTTTTTCATTAGGTAATTTTATGTTGGTTAAAACATACTAAGAAATTTTGTCATAATCAACATCTACACAAACAGGATATATTTTTAATTCATCTATTATTTCATCTTTGAAATTATCTTCGGTCCAACTTGGTAAGTCATGGATATGAGCTCTTTCCCAATCCGTAGTTCCTTCAAACCCAACCATTACTCTATCAATTATAACATAAATTGTTCCCTCAAAATTACAATTACGGTCATCCGATTTCCAAAGTTTAATTCTACTTACATGATAGTTTATAATAAAATCAACCATGTCTTCGTCTGAGGATGAATACGGCATACTATATTGTCCTTTATATTCTCTATCACCTTTTAGGGTGTCTTTGATTATTTCTAATAATCTTTCGGCCGCGGTCTCTAATAATATTTGTCTGAGTTTACTCATGTGATTTCTATTTCAATAAATATTTATCGTTATAAATAAAATAAAAAAATATAAATTATGTGCTACAAAAGAGAACAAATTGAAAGAGCGGTAAAATCAAAGGGATATGTTTGGTTTGATGACGCAGATAATCAGAGTTATGATGTAAACATCGTTGGTGTTAGAAATAATCATCCATCAATTGCTGACAAAGTAACAAACGTATTTGATGATTGTTTAACAATATCATTTAAAGATGAGTCAAAAAATTGGCAATTCTACTGTTGGAGTGCAACGACTGACCCAGGTAAAAAAGGTGTGATGGAATATCATAATAAAAAGGGAGTTGCTCGTTTAGTTCCAAATCAATATAGAGGTGTTTGGAAGATTGACAAACATCAGGGTAAGTACTATGCGTTATGTCAAAGACTTGGTAACGTGACCGTTTGGAGGGATGCCAATAAAGATTTGATTTTTGAGGAAAAAGTAACCGATACTGGTATTTTTGGTATTAATATTCACAAAGCCGGATTGGATTCGACTTGGGTTGAGAATTGGAGTGAGGGTTGCCAAGTATTTAAAAGAGTGAAAGATTTTGACGCTTTCATGTCAATATGTAAAAAAGCGGCTAAAATTCATGGTAATAAATTTTCTTATACTTTGTTAGAATCGACTGATATTTCTTAATCGAGTTCTAACTTTTCAATTGCTACCTGTTGGCCGGTTGTTTCTGTGATTTTATCAAAAAGTAATTCGTAGATACAATCGGCTATTTCTCCTTCAATTTCCCAACCATAGTCATCACTATTGATAGCGTCTTTCAAATTTTGTCTTCCTCCACCAACCATAATCAAATCAACTATACCATTTTCAATATCAGGTTTTGCGGTAAAATAAAAACCGTCTTCTTCATCATGAAAAAATTGTGTAATTTGAAAATCGAATTGGTATCCACCGCAGTTATTTATCGTAAAAGTTTTACCATCGAATATTTCGATTGCCTTTTTCATCGAATTATCACCACCGTACCAATTTCTCAACATACGAAAAATATCACTTCTACTTAATAAATTATCACCAATTTGAATGAACGTGTTATTGAAACCTATCATTTTGAAAAACGTTTTATCCGCTTGCGGGCCATGTCTATCCCAATATTTAGAAAACATTTTTTGGGCCTTATCGTATCCACTCAATCTTTCTTGTTGTTCTTCGGTGATAATAAACTTCATATTGATAAATATAATCAAATTTACTATTTTTAGGTATGGCACATCCCTTACAACACGCTAAATCATCAGTCAAAAAATTTGGTGGTACAGTTGATGATTATATTGAAATCCATAATTGGTTCGACGAGACC
>Ga0172372_10012297_pt1 | contig 10742 bp, 8 predicted proteins | sample LakKiv5m_2_FD_114544 | JGI IMG/M metagenome (GOLD analysis project Ga0172372, IMG submission 114544) | Freshwater microbial communities from Kabuno Bay, South-Kivu, Congo - kab_092012_9.5m | ecosystem: Environmental > Aquatic > Freshwater > Lake | place: Democratic Republic of the Congo... | reverse complement strand
GGTCGCGGATCTGGGGCTGGCGCATGGGCTGGCGTGCTGGCTCTCGGCGGTGCCGGCGCTGCGGGCGCGCGGGTTTGCGCCCCTGCCCGCGGATGCGGGGGTGCCGGCGCTCGCGGACCGGGGACTCGCGGCGCTGGCGCGCGCGCGGGCGGCGCGGGGCGATCTGCCGCGCGCGGCGCGCCCCGCGATCTGGCCGGCTGGCATGGCTGGCGCGATCCTGCGCACGGCGCGCGCCAGCCCGGGCGCGGTCGAGGGGGGCACGCTCGCCCCCGCCCCGGCACGCGTGCGTGCGCGTCTCATCACGCAGTCGTTCCTCGGTATTTGGTGAGGCGCTTGAAAACCGCCCCGCGAGGGGCCAGATTGTCGACAGACCGGGCCGGCGACCGGCATTCCGCCCCTCGCCCCACGCCCTGACACGGATCCCAGATGCCCACATCCTTCCCCCCGAGCTACCCTGTCCTGCCGCTGCGCGACATCGTCGTCTTTCCGCACATGATCGTGCCGCTCTTCGTCGGCCGCGAGAAGTCGGTGCGCGCGCTCGAGGCGGTGATGGCGGATGACCGCCAGATCCTGCTCGCGGCGCAGATCGACGCCACCGCCGACGACCCCGACGAAACCGGCATCCACCGTGTCGGGGTGCTCGCGAACGTGCTGCAACTGCTCAAGCTGCCCGACGGCACCGTGAAGGTCCTCGTCGAGGGGCGCGAGCGCGTGCGCATCTCGCGCTTCCTGCCCAACCTCGCCTATTTCGAGGCCGAGGCCGCGACCCTGACCGAGGTGCCGGGCGACGGGGCGACCGTCACGGCGCTGCTGCGCTCGGTCGGCGAGGAGTTCGAGCGCTATGCCAAGATCCGCAAGAACATCCCCGAGGAAGCGCTTGCAGCCGTTGCCGAGACGACCGAGCCCGCCCGGCTTTCGGACCTCGTGGCGGGGCATCTCGGCCTCAAGGTCGCGGACAAGCAGAAGATCCTCGAGACGCTGAGCGTCGCCGAGCGACTTGAGGCCGTCTATGGCCACATGCAGGCCGAGATGTCGGTCATGCAGGTCGAGAAGAAGATCAAGAACCGCGTCAAGAGCCAGATGGAGCGCACGCAGCGCGAATACTACCTCAACGAGCAGATGAAGGCGATCCAGCGCGAGCTGGGCGATGGCGAGGAAGGCCAGAGCGAGGTCGCCGAGCTCGAGAAGCGCATCAAGGCCGTGAAGCTCTCGAAGGAGGCCCGCGACAAGGCCGAGGCGGAGCTGCGCAAGCTCAAGTCGATGTCGCCCATGTCGGCCGAGGCGACGGTCGTGCGCAATTACCTCGACTGGATGCTCTCGCTGCCGTGGGGGATCAGGAGCCGCGTCAAGAAGGATCTGGCCGAGGCGCAGAAGGTGCTCGATGCCGACCACTTCGGGCTCGAGAAGGTCAAGGAGCGGATCGTCGAATACCTCGCGGTGCAGGCGCGTTCGGCCAAGCTCAAGGGGCCGATCCTGTGCCTCGTGGGGCCGCCGGGTGTCGGCAAGACCTCGCTCGGGCGCAGCCTCGCCAAGGCGACGGGGCGCGAGTTCATCCGCATCTCGCTCGGCGGCGTGCGGGACGAATCCGAGATCCGCGGCCATCGGCGGACCTATATCGGCTCGATGCCCGGCAAGATCATCCAGTCGCTGAAGAAGGCCAAGACGACGAACCCGCTCATCCTGCTCGACGAGATCGACAAGATGGGGCAGGACTTCCGCGGCGATCCGGCGTCTGCCATGCTCGAGGTGCTCGACCCCGAACAGAACGCGACCTTCGTCGATCATTACCTCGAGGTGGAATACGACCTCTCGGATGTGATGTTCGTCACGACCGCGAACAGCTACAACATGCCCTCGCCGCTCTTGGACCGGATGGAGATCATCCCGCTTGCGGGCTATACCGAGGATGAGAAGAGCGGCATCGCGCGCGGCCATCTCATCCCCAAGCAGATCAAGAACCACGGGCTGAAGAAGGGCGAATTCGCGATCACGGACGCGGCGCTGACCGAGGTCATCCGCAGCTATACCCGCGAGGCGGGCGTGCGCAACCTTGAGCGCGAGATCGCGAAACTTGCCCGCAAGGCGGTGACCGAGATCGTGAAGGGCAAGGAAAAGACGCTCGAGGTCACGCCCGAGCGGCTCGAAACCATGCTGGGCGTCAAGCGCTTCCGCTATGGTCTGGCCGAGAAGGACGATCAGGTGGGCGTCGTGACGGGGCTTGCCTGGACCTCGGTCGGGGGCGACCTCCTGCAGATCGAGGCGCTCCGGCTTCCCGGCAAGGGGCGGATGAAGACGACGGGCAAGCTGGGCGAGGTGATGAAGGAATCGATCGACGCGGCCTCGAGCTTCGTGCGCGCCATCGCGCCCGAGATCGGGGTCCGCCCGCCGCGCTTCGAGACGATGGACATCCACGTCCACGTCCCCGAGGGCGCCACGCCCAAGGACGGCCCCTCGGCCGGCATCGCGATGGTGACGGCGATCGTGTCGGTGCTGACGCAGATCCCGGTGCGCAAGGACATCGCCATGACGGGCGAGGTCACGCTGCGGGGGAACGTGCTGGCGATCGGCGGCCTGAAGGAGAAGCTGCTCGCAGCGCTCCGGGGCGGGATCACGACCGTCCTCATCCCCGAGGAGAACGCCAAGGACCTGCCCGAGATCCCCGACAACGTGAAGGCGGGGCTGACGATCATCCCCGTCTCGCATGTCCGCGACGTTCTGGCGCGCGCGCTCGTGCGCAAGCCCGAGCCGATCGAATGGGACGAGGCGGCCGAAGAGGCTGCGGCCCTCGCCCGCGAGAAGAACCGGACCGCACGCGACGAAGCGCCCGGCCTGACGCACTGAACCCGACCCTCTCCCCGCGGGGCTTGCCAAGCTCCGCGGGGGGCGGTAAACGCCGCCGGGTCGGGTGATTAGCTCAGTGGTAGAGCGCTTCGTTCACATCGAAGATGCCGGGGGTTCGAATCCCTCATCACCCACCATCCCGTCCTCGGCGCCCCCCCGGATCAGCCGGGCGTCAGCCCCCGGAGGCGTTCCGAGCGGCGCCGAAGAAGTTCGGTCATCGTCAGAAGCCCGACCGAGACGATGACAAGGATCGTCGCCATCGACAGGATCGCGGGACTGATCGCCTCGCGGATGCCGTTCCACATCTGGCGCGGAATCGTCTGCTGGTTGACGTCGGCGAGGAACAGCACCGCGACGACCTCATCGAAGCTCGTGACGAAGGCAAAGAGCGCGCCCGACACGACGCCCGGCAGGATGAGCGGCAGCGTGATCTTGAAGAAGCTGCGCGCCGGGCTCGCCCCGAGCGAGGCGGCCGCGCGCGTGAGCGAGCGGTCGAAGCCCGAGAGCGTCGCGGTGACGGTGATGATGACGAAGGGGATGCCGAGCGTCGCGTGGGCAAGGATCACCCCCACCCAGCCCGTCAGCCGCCCGCAGCGCATGTCGGCGCCGAACATGCCGAAGATCCCGCAGGGGTTCGAGTAGAAGAAGAAGAGCCCGGTGGCGGTGATGATGATCGGCACGATCATGGGCGAGATCAGGATCGCCATGATCGGACGCCGCCACGGCATCTCGGAGCGCGAGAGGCCGAGTGCCGCGAGCGTGCCGAGCCCCGTCGCGATCACGGTCGAGAAGAAGCCGATGATGAGCGAGTTCTTGGCGGCCCGGATCCAGGCCGCGTTCGACCACACATCCGCCCACCAGGTCGAATCGCGGGGCGCCTCGGGCGGCAGCGTCTGCCCGAAGGTCAGCAGCAGGTCGTACCAGCGCAGGCTGTAGCCCTCGGGGTCGAAGGCCAGCATCCTGGGGGTGAAGGTGAAATAGGGCTCGGCGTTGAACGACAGCGGGATGACGACAAGGATCGGCGCGATCAGGAAGACGAAGATCGCCACGCAAAGCGCGATGTAGACCGCCCGCCAGAGCCGCTCGAGAGGTGTCGCATAGACCGGAAGTGCCATCGCCCTCGCCCTAGCCCAGTTTCAGGTTGTCGATGCCGATGAGGCGGTCGTAGAGCCAATAAAGGATCAGCACCGCCACGAGCAGGAGCGATGCGAGCGCCGCCGCCATCGACCAGTTCGAATTCTCGAAATGGAAGGCGATCAGGTTGGAGATGAGTTGCCCCGTCGCCCCCCCGACCAGCGCGGGCGTGATGTAGTAGCCGACCGCGAGGATGAACACGAGCAAGCCCCCCGCCGCGACCCCCGGCATGGTCTGGGGCACATAGATGCGCCGAAAGGCCGTCCAGCTCGTCGCCCCGAGCGAGCGCGCCGCGCGGACGTAGGAGGGCGGGATGGGCCGCATCACCGAATAGAGCGGCAGCACCATGAAGGGCAGCAGGATGTGCGTCATCGCGACGATGGTGCCCGTCTGGTTGTAGATCATGCGGATGCGGCCGTCATCGCCGATGACGCCAAGCCCCACGAGCATGTCATTGAGCACGCCCTCGCTCTGAAGCAGCACGATCCACGATGTCGTCCGGACCAGAAGCGAGGTCCAGAACGGCAAGAGCACGAAGATCATCAAGAGGTTCGAATAGCGCAGCGGCAGCGTCGCGAGCAGATGCGCGATCGGATAGCCGAGCACGAGGCAGAGCACCGTGATCAGCGCCGAAAGCGCGAAGGTCCGCACGAACAGCATCTGATAGACGCGCACCTCCTCGGGCGCGCGCTCGATCCCGCCCGTCTCGGAACGGCGCAGATCGACAGCCGCGAGGAAGAAGTTGGGGGTGACCGACGAGGACGCCTGGCGCATCGATTCCCAGAGTCTCGGATTGTCCCATTCGGCCCGCGCGGCGAGGATCGACTCGCGATAGGGCGGCTCGAACTTGTCGGCGTTGCGCGCCGTCGAGGTGAAGAGCGAGCGCGCGCCCGAGACCTCGTAGTTGATCCGCTCGCCCATCTGGCCGGCGGTGCGGTTTTCCTTGGCGGCCTTGAGGTCGGCGGCAAGGGCGGCATAGGCGCCCTCGTCGATCGGGGTGCCGCGGGGATTTGCCTCGAACCAGGCGCCGAGGGCAGGCGCGTTGCGCGCGAAATCGTCATCGCTGAAGGCGCTGACCAGCAATTGCCCGATCGGCACCACGAAGCTGAAGAGGACAAAGAGCAAGAGCGGCGCCACGAGCAGGAACGCACGCCGGCGCGCGCGCGACTGCGCCTGCGCGAGCGCCTCGCCCAGCGGTCGACCGTCGGCCGTCCGGAGCCCTCCGCCCGCCTGTGCGATCGCCTCGGCCATGCCGCGCCTCCTTCGGTCGGTGGCGGCGCGGGGTGGGCCCCCGCGCCGCCGGTCCTTGATCAGTTCGCCGCGAGCCAGGCGTTGAAACGCTCCTCAAGCTCCTTGTTCCGGTCGGCCCAGAACTCGAAGTTCGACGAGAGCGCGTTCTTCATGTTGTCGGGGTTCGTCGGCATGTGCGGCAGCATCTCGGTCTTGCCGTCCTTGAAGACGCCGATCAGCGCGCTCGAGGAGCTGCGCGCCGGACCGTAGGCGATGTACTTCGCCTGATCGGCGAGCGGCTGCGTGCCGGTCGAGAACTTCACGAACTCCATCGCGGCTTCCATGTTCGGCGCGCCCTTCGGGATCACCCAGAGGTCGTATTCCTGGATCTGCCCGTCCCAGACCACCGTGAACGGCTTGTTCTCGGCGATCGCGGCGTTGAAGATGCGCCCGTTGTAGGCGGTCGTCATCGCGACTTCGCCATCGGCGAGCAGTTGCGGCGGCTGGGCGCCGGCTTCCCACCAGATGATGTCGGACTTGATCGTGTCGAGCTTGGCGAAGGCGCGGTCCACGCCCTCGGGCGTCGAGAGGACGTCATAGACCTCGGCCGCGGGCACGCCATCGGCCATCAGCGCCATCTCGAGGTTGGCGCGCGGACGCTTGCCCATGCCGCGCTTGCCCGGGAACTTCTGCAGGTCGAAGAAGTCCGCGATCGCGGTCGGGCCCTCGGGGAACTTCGAGGCGTCATAGGCGAAGATCGTCGAGAAGGTGATCGTCGCGACCGCGCAGTCGAGCAGCGTGCCCGGCAGGAAGTCCTCGGTCGCGGGGGTGCCATCGGGCGCGGGCGGCAGGATCGAATGGTCGATCGGCTCGATCATGCCCTCGTCGCACAGGCGCACCGCGTCGGGATATTCCACGTCGGCGACGTCGATCGAGACGTTGCCGGCCTTCACCTGCGCCTCGACCGGAACCGCCGGGTTGTCGGCGTCGACCGACACGACCGTGATGCCGGTCTGGGCGGTGAAGGGCTTGTGATAGGCCTCGATCTGGCTCTCGGCATAGGCGCCGCCCCAGGACATGACGGTGATCTGCTGCGCCTGGGCGCCAAAGGCGAACCCGACAAGCGCGGTCGTGGTGACAAGAAGCTTCTTCATGGTCTCTCCCATCGTTGGTTGGTCTTCTTCCGGCATTGCAGTCCCGTCGGGGCCGGCCGGCGGCCCCGGCGGGGGTCTTCAGGCGTCGAGCGCGCGCGCATCCTGCGGCGCCCAGCCGATCTTGATCCGCTCACCCGGCTGCAGGCGGCGCTGGGTCAGGGTGTTGCGGCTCTTGATGACGAAATCGTCCGAGCCCGCGACGCGCAGCCGCGTGCGGTAGAGGTCGCCCATGTAGATGAACTCGACCACCTCGGCCTCGATGGTGTGGGCGCCCTCGGGCATCATCTCGGGCTTGAACTCCACCCGCTCGGGCCGGATCGAGACGAGCGTGCGCTGCCCCTTGGCGCTGACGTTCACCGGCGTGGCGTCGATCAGCTCGCCCGTGTCGAGCCGCACCAGCGCCCGGCCGTCCTCGATCTCCTCGATGCGGCCATGAAGCTTGTTGTTCTCGCCGATGAACTGGGCGACGAAGCTGTTGACCGGGCGCTCGTAGAGCTCATCTGGCGGGGCAAGCTGCTGCACGACGCCGTCGTTGAACACCGCGACCCGGTCCGACATCGTCAGCGCCTCGCCCTGGTCGTGGGTGACGTAGACGACAGTGATCCCGAGGCTTTCGTGCAGGTGCTTGATCTCGAACTGCATGTGCTCGCGCAGCTGCTTGTCGAGCGCGCCGAGCGGCTCATCCATCAGCACGAGCGCCGGATCGAAGACGAGCGCGCGCGCGAGCGCGATGCGCTGCTGCTGGCCGCCCGACAGCTGCGCCGGCCGGCGTGCGCCAAAGGCGCCCATCTGCACCATGTCGAGCGCGCGCTTGATCTTGGCCTCGCGCTCGGACTTGCCCATCCCGCGCACCTCGAGCGGAAAGGCGAGGTTCTCGGCGATCGTCATGTGCGGAAAGAGCGCGTAGTTCTGGAACACCATCCCGATGCCGCGCTTGTGCGGCGGCACGAGGTTGATGGGGCGGCCGTCGAGGCGGATCTCGCCGTTCGTCGCGGTCTCGAACCCCGCGAGCATCATCAGGCAGGTGGTCTTGCCCGAGCCCGAGGGCCCGAGCATGGTCAGAAACTCGCCCTTCGCGACCGTGAGGTTCAGATCCTTCACGACGAGGCTGACGCCGTCGTAACTTTTCTGGACGCGGTCGAACTCGACGAAAGACGTGTTCGCTCTGTCGATCGGCACGTTTGCTTCCCTGTCTTTCTGGCGCCAGCCTTGAGGGCCGGTCGTTTGTCAAGATAGCCGAGCGTCGCCCGGATGCAATATTGCAGGCGCGCGCGGTGCCGCCCTCCCGGATTCGACCGGGATTTGGGCGATTGCGCGCGCGCCTGCCCGGTCGCGCGGCGCCCGGCCCTCAGCCCACCACGTTGAATTCGGGGCCGTAGGGATACTTCGTGATATCCTCGTTGCCCGTCTCGGTGATGATCAGGATGTCGTGCTCGCGATAGCCGCCCGCACCGGGCTGGCCGTCGGCGATGGTCAGCATCGGCTCCATCGAGATGACCATGCCGGGCTCGAGGACCGTGTCGATGTCCTCGCGCAGCTCGAGCCCCGCCTCGCGGCCGTAATAGTGCGACAGCACCCCGAAGGAATGGCCGTAGCCGAAGGTGCGGTACTGCAGAAGCTGCCGCTCCTCGAAGAAGGCGTTGATCTTGGCCGTCACTTCCGAGCAGCGCGCGCCAGGCTGAAGCAGGCTCATGCCGTATTCGTGCGCGGCGACGTTGGCCTCCCAGATGCGCAGGCTGGCGGCATCGACCTCGCGCACGAACATCGTGCGCTCGAGCGCGGTGTAGTAGCCCGAGATCATCGGGAAGGTGTTGAGCGAGAGGATGTCGCCCACCTGCAGCGCGCGCGCCGTCACCGGGTTGTGCGCGCCGTCGGTGTTGATGCCCGACTGGAACCACACCCAGGTGTCGCGGTATTCCGAATCCGGGAAGCGGCGCGCGATCTCAAGCTCCATCGCGTCGCGTCCGGCCATGGCGATGTCGATCTCGCGCTTGCCCGCCGCGACCGAATCGCGAATCGCGAAGCCACCCACATCGGCGACCGCGGCACCGGCGCGGATGATCTCAAGCTCGGCCGCCGACTTGTGCATGCGCTGGCGCATGGTTGCGGGCGCGATGTCAACGCGCCGCGACGGGGCGAGGAAGGCGTCGAGCTTCGTCGACTGCGCGAGCGTCAGGTGGTCGCCCTCGAAGCCGATCGCGCGGCCCGTGCCCGAGACCGAGCGGATCGCCCGCCAGAAGTTGTCGCGCGCCCAGTCGGTATAGGTGATGTTGTCGCAGTGGCAGCGGCGCCAGGGCTGGCCCGCGTCGATGCCCGCGCTGATCGTGACCGATTCGGTCGCCGTCACGACGAGGCCGTAGGGACGGCCGAACGAGCAATAGAGGAACCCCGAATAATAGGCGATGTTGTGCATCGAGGTCATCACCGCGACCTCGACCCCCTCGGACGCCATGATCTTGCGCAGCCCCGCGAGGCGCGCGTCATATTCCGCGGCTGCGAAGGGCAGCACGCGATCCCCCTGATGGAACCGGTATTGCTCGGGGCGTTGCGTCATTTCCAGACCTCGATAAGGGGTCGGACCGCAGCGCCGGACCCCGAAAGGTCCCGGCGTACAGGACGGGGCGGATCGCTCCGCAAGCATCAGGGCAAATGCCCCTGCGACGACGCCATCGCCGCGTGCTCAGGCGCGTCGCATAGCAGAGGACGCCCGGCCTGGCAAGCGCGACGACAAAACCGCACCCCCTGCCCCCCCTCCCCCGATGCGGCCCCGATGTGTCGCGCCGCGTCGCGCGTGTCGGTCGTGGAACAGACGCGCGCGCGGCACGGGGGTTGGGTGGCGCCATGGCTTCCGAGGCGCCGACCCCGATCAATCCGACCCTGACGGGCATCCTGCTCGCGCTCGGGGGGTCGGTCGTGATGTCGATCAACGATGTCGCGATCAAGTTCCTGTCGGGCGATTATCCGCTTCATCAGGTGATCCTGATCCGCGCCCTGATCGGTCTTGCGTTTCTGGTCGCGCTGATCCGCCTGTCGGGACAGAGCTTCGCGCTCTTCACGACGGCGCGCCGGCGCGAGCATCTGATTCGCGTCGCGATCGTGATGGTGTCGAACGTGACCTATTTCGTCGGGCTCGCGGCCATGCCGCTCGCCGATGCGGTCGCGGTCGCCTACATCTCGCCCCTGCTCGTGACGCTCCTGTCGGTCGTGCTGCTTTCGGAGCGCGTCGGGCCGCGCCGCTGGGCGGCGGTCGCCGTCGGGATGGCGGGCGTCGTGGTGATGCTGCGCCCCGGCAGCGGGATGATCCAGCCCGCCGCGATCCTCGTGCTGGCGTCCGCGCTCTGCTACGCGCTCTCGCACATGATGACACGCCAGATGCGCGGAACCGAAAGCGCGATCACCCTCTCCTTCTATGTGCAGGTGGGTTTTGTCGTCGTCAGCCTCGCCATGGGCATCGTTGCGGGCGACGGCAAGTTCTCGGGCTCTAGCAACCCGTCGCTTGCCTTCCTGCTGCGGCCGTGGGTATGGCCGGTCGCAGCCGACTGGCCCGCCTTCGCGGCGACGGGGCTCGCGGTCGCGATCGGCGGGCTGATGGTATCGCAGGCCTATCGGCTGTGCGAGGCGGGCCTGATCGCGCCCTTCGAATACGCCGGCATGCCGATGGCGATCTTCTGGGGCGCGCTGGTGTTCGGGAGTTGGCCGGACGCGACCGCCTGGGTCGGCATCACGCTCATCTGCGGCGCCGGCCTCTATACCCTCTGGCGCGAGACGCGGCGCGGACAGGGCACGCGCTTCGAGAGCCGCAGCGGCCGCGTCTGAGGGCGCGCGGCGGCGGTGCAGGGGGGCGCGCCAATTTGTCCGCCTTGCCCGAGGGCCTCGGGGCCCTACCCTAGGCACACATCAAACCGCCGAAAGGGGAGCCTCCATGAAGACGATTGCCGCCACACTGATCGCCCTCATCCTGACCTCCGGCCTCGCGTCGGCAGGCGGGTGCGAAGCCCATGGCACCGAGGCCACGATGTCCTGCGCCAAGGGCAGCGCCTGGGACGAGAAGGCGAAAGCCTGCGTCGAGATCAGCGCCTGACACCCCGCGGACACGTTCGGTGCCGCGAAAGACGAAGGGGCGCGCCGTCGCGGCGCGCCCCTCTGCGTTCCGGCGTGGCCGGAAAAGATCACTCGATGATTTTCGACACGACGCCGGCGCCGACGGTGCGGCCGCCTTCGCGGATGGCGAAGCGCAGCTTTTCCTCCATGGCGATGGGGGCGATCAGTTCGACGTTGAACTTCAGGTTGTCGCCCGGCATCACCATCTCGGTCCCCGCCGGCAGCGCCACCATCCCGGTCACGTCCGTCGTGCGGAAGTAGAACTGCGGCCGGTAGTTGGCG
>Ga0172372_10012296_pt1 | contig 10744 bp, 5 predicted proteins | sample LakKiv5m_2_FD_114544 | JGI IMG/M metagenome (GOLD analysis project Ga0172372, IMG submission 114544) | Freshwater microbial communities from Kabuno Bay, South-Kivu, Congo - kab_092012_9.5m | ecosystem: Environmental > Aquatic > Freshwater > Lake | place: Democratic Republic of the Congo... | reverse complement strand
CCGATCGGGTGGATCGGCGGCAGGTAGACGACGTCGAACTGCATCGCGGCCGCGCGCTCCAGCTCGGACGTGGCCGTCGCGAACGTGCCGTGCACGGGCCGGCCCGTGGCGTCGATCCCGCCGGTGGAGCGCGGGAAGAACTCGTACCAGGAACCGAACGCGGCGCGCTCCCGGTCGACCCAGACCCGGTGCGGGGTGCCGCGGGTCACGAGCTCGCGCACGGGGTGGTCGCGCATCAGGGTCCGCACCTCGGCGGACAGGGCCGGACCCACGCGGGCGCCGAGCGCGAGCGCGTCGTCGCGCAGCGCGTCGGCCGCCCCCTGGAGGAGCGGCCGGTCCGCGCCGCGCCCCCGGGCGCCGGCGACCTGCTCGAGCAGGCGTGCCGCGAGCTGGAGGTCGTTCGTGAGCTCGGCGGCACCCTGGCCGGCGTCGAGCTTGACCTCGATCGCGTGGGTCGTGGTGGCCCACGGGTCGCTCCACGCGTCGACCCGGAACGTCCAGAGCCCCGGGACGTCGGGCACGATCGTGGCCCCGAAGCGGTCGAGCCCCGTGCCGATCTCGCTCATGCGGGTCGTGCGGTCCCGTCGTTCGCCGGGGCCGCGCCACGTGACGGTGGCAGCCACCGCGTCGTGACCCTCGCGCCACACCGTCGCCACCACCGGGACGTGCTCGCCCACGACCGCCTTGCTGGGGTACGTGCCGTCCCCGGATCGCGGCCTGACGTCGTCGATCCCGATACGTGCGGTCATGGTCGAGCCTCCCCGTTCGTCGATGTCGTCGTTCGGCGGGTGCTGCGCGGCGTCCCTCGTCTCGAACGTACCGAGAGACGCAGGAGCGCGCGATCCCAACGACCCGGGGACGGACCTCCGGGGGCAGATCAGTCGGCGCGGGGGGCCTTCAGCAGGAGCAGGGAGCGGGGGCCGAGCGTCAGGGCGCTGCCGGCAGGGAGCGGGGCGCTCCAGGCGGGCTCGCCGTCGGCGGACGACGTGTCGAGCGTGGGCTTGAACGTCTCGCCGAACTCGGGACCGGGCAGGGCGACGTCGACCGGGTCGGCTCCCGCGTGCAGGAGCAGCAGCCAGGAGTGGTCGCTGACGAGCACCCCCTCACGGGTCCGGGACTGGCTGTGCGAGCCGTCGATCCACATCCCCAGGGTCTGCCGGTCCTCGTCGAGCCAGTCGGGCTCGGTCATCTCCTGGCCGTCGGGACGGATCCAGATCAGGTCGGGCCGCCCCGTCGGCGTCGTGCGTCCGTCGAAGAACTGGGCCTGCCGCAGGGCCGGGCTCTGGGCCCGCAGGTGGACGACCCGGCGCGCGAACGCGAGGAACGCCCCCGACGCGGGGCTGCCCGTCCAGTCGACCCACGAGGTGGGGTCGTCGAGGCAGTAGGCGTTGTTGTTGCCACCCTGCGTGCGCCACTGCTCGTCACCGGCGACGAACATCGGCGTGCCGGTCGAGAGCAGCAGCGTGGCGAGCAGGTTGCGCGCCTGCCGCGCGCGCAGCTCGGCGATGCGAGGGTCGGCGGTCTCGCCCTCGGCGCCGTGGTTCCACGAGCGGTTCTCGTCGGTGCCGTCGCGGTTGTCCTCGCCGTTGGCCTCGTTGTGCTTGTGGTCGTACGAGACGAGGTCGCGCAGCGTGAAGCCGTCGTGCGCCGTCACGAAGTTGATCGACTGCCACGGGCGCCGCAGCGTGTGGTCGTAGAGGTCCGACGAGCCCGACAGGCGGTACGCCAGGTCGTCGACGCCGCCGGCCCGCCCGCGCCAGAAGTCGCGCACGGTGTCGCGGTAGATGCCGTTCCACTCGGCCCACTGGGCGCCGAAGTTACCGACCTTGTAGCCCTCGCCCGTCGCGTCCCAGGGTTCGGCGATGAGCTTGCAGCGCGACAGGACGGGATCGGTCGCGATCGCGGTCAGCAGGGCCGAGTCGCGGTCGAACGGACCGCCGTTCGGCCGCCCCATCGTGCTGGCGAGGTCGAAGCGGAAGCCGTCGACGCCGAGCTCGGTCGTCCAGTAGCGCAGCGAGTCGGTCACCAGACGGATCACGGTGGGCGACGACGCCTCGAGCGTGTTGCCGCAGCCCGTGATGTCGGCCATGTGGCCGTCCTCGTCGTGCAGGTAGTACGCCGGCGCCTCGTAGCCGCGAAAGCTCAGTGTCGGGCCGTCCGGACCGCCCTCGCACGTGTGGTTGTAGACGACGTCGACCAGGACCTCGATGCCCGCCGCGTGCATCGCCGCCACCATCGTGCGGAACTCCTCGACCTCGCGGCCCGGCTCGCTCGCGTACCCGGCGTGCGGCGCGAAGTAGCCGAGGGGCGAGTAGCCCCAGTAGTTGTGGCGGCCCGCGCGCACCAGGGACGGCTCGTCGCTGAAGGCCTGCACCGGCAGCAGCTCGATCGCCGTGACGCCGAGGCGCAGCAGGTGCTCGACGACGGCCGGGTGGGCCAGGCCCAGGTAGGTGCCGCGCAGGTGCTCGGGCACGTCGGGGTGCTGCTGCGTGAAGCCCTTCACGTGCAGCTCGTAGACGACGGTCTCCTCGAACGGCACCTCGGGCTTCGCCCCCGTGTCGGGCCCGCCCGGGCTGGTGACGACGCTGAGCGGCACCGAGCCGAGCGAGTCGACGGTCGACATCTCGACGCCCTCGGGATCGTCGGCGTACCCGACCGCCGCGTCGAGGTCGGTGAGTGCTCCGCTGATGCGGCGGGCATAGGGGTCGAGCAGCAGCTTGTGCGGGTTGCAGCGCAGGCCGGTCTTCGGCTCGTACGGACCGTGGACCCGGTAGCCGTAGCGCTGGCCCGGCAGCACGCCGGGGACGAGTCCGTGCCAGACGCCGAAGGTCCGCTCGGTCAGCTCGATCCGTCGTTCGGTGCCGTCCTCGTCGACGAGGCACAGCTCGACGCGCTCGGCGACGCTGCTCGCGACGGCGAACCGCACGCCGCCGGCCTCGGGGTGCGCGCCCAGGGGGAACGGCCGCCCGGCGAGGACCGGGGTCTCGTGCGTCGGCGAAGCCATCGCCCCAGTGTGTCAGGAGTCGCGTGTCGGGTGTGCGGGGTCAGGGGTCCCGGCTGACTCCGCCCCGGCCTGCGGCGGCGCGCCTCCAGGGAACCACCAGAGCGTCTCGTCGTCGCGCCTGACCTCGACGGTCTCGGCGTCCAGGTCGACCACGACCGTGAACGGTCCGCGCCACATCGTCAGACGGGGTCCGTCGTGCTCGACCCGCACGGCGGACAGGTCGTCGTCGCGCAGCTCGGGATGGGTGCGACGCAGCGCGACCAGTGCGCGGTAGGCCTCCAGGACGGTGCGGTGCTCGGGGTCGTCGAGCTCGTCCCACCGCAGGGTCGAGTGCTCGAGCGTGGCGGGATCCATCGGGTCGGGCACCTCCGACTCGCCCCATCCGTGACGGCCGAACTCCCGGCGTCGCCCGGTGCGCACGGCGTCGGCCAGGTCGGGATCGGGGAACGAGGCGAAGAACTGCCACGGCGTGCCGGCGGCCCACTCCTCGCCCATGAACAGCATCGGCGTGAACGGACCGAGCAGCACGACCGCGGCACCGCACACCTGCCGACTCGCGGAGACGGTCGCGGACAGGCGGTCGCCCGTCGCGCGGTTGCCGACCTGGTCGTGGTCCTGCAGGTACGCGACGAACGCCGAACCCGGGATCGTCGCCGGGTCGAACGCCCGGCCGTGCGTGCGCTGGCGGAACGACGACCACACGCCGTCGTGGAAGAACGCGTTCTGCAGCGTCCGGACGACGGCGTCGCGGGCGGCGAAGTCCTCGTAGTAGCCGAACGTCTCACCCGTCAGCCACACGTGCAGGGCGTGGTGCACGTCGTCGCACCACTGGGCGTCGATGCCGAGGCCGTGCTGCGCGCGGGGCGTCACGGTGCGGGGGTCGTTCAGGTCGGACTCGGCGACGAGCGACAGCGGCCGACCGAGCCTCTCGGCGAGCGCATCGGTCTCGGCGGCGAGCTCTTCCAGCAGCGTCAGCGCCCGGGTGTCGCGCAGGGCGTGCACCGCGTCGAGCCGCAGGGCGTCGACGTGGAAGTGCTCGAACCAGTCGCGCGCGTTGTCCAGCACGTAGCGGCGCACCTCGTCGGACTGCGGCCCGTCCAGGTTGAGCCCGGCGCCCCAGTCGGTCGTGCCGGCGAAGTACGGGCCGAAGCGGTCGAGGTACGCGCCGGAGGGTCCCAGGTGGTTGTAGACGACGTCCAGCACGACCCCGAGCCCCCGTGCGTGGCAGGCGTCGACGAACCGCTTGAACCCGTCGGGCCCGCCGTACGGCTCGTGCACGGCGCCCCACAGCACGCCGTCGTAACCCCAGCCGTGCGGCCCGTCGAACGCGTTGACCGGCAGCACCTCGACGAGGTCGACGCCCAGGTCGACGAGGTGGTCGAGCCGTTCGATCGCGGCGTCGAACGTGCGCCCCGGCGTGAAGGTGCCGACGTGCAGCTCGTAGACGACCGATCCGCGCAGGCGCGTGCCGGCCCACCCGGAGTCGGTCCACGTGAACCGCTCGTGGTCGTAGACGCCGGACGCCTCGTGCACACCCTGCGGCTGCCACCGGGACCGGGGATCGGGCAGGGGCGTGCCGTCGTCGAGGACGTACGCGTACCGGCTGCCGTGGTGCGCCTCGACGTCGACCCACCACCAGCCACCGTCCCCGCGGGCGAGCTCGTGCTCGGCACCGTCGACGCGCACGCGGACGCGCGCGGAGCCGGGGGACCAGACACGGAAGTCCATGGTCCGAGGCTAGGGCGACGAGCCGCTGGACGCAGTTCCAGGCGAGATCCCAGAACTTCACTCACGTCACACGTGTCACGACGCGCCAGATGTGGAGTCGTAGGGCATCCTGACCTTTCCGGCCGTCGCGAGGCCGGGCACGAACGGCTCGGGACGGGGGTGCGCACATGGTGGCGCAAGAGGCGAAGAAGCTGGCGATCCTGCTGTGGGTCGGCACCTGGGCGATCGTCGCGGTGACGGCGCTGACCCTCGTGGTCGGAGGATGGCAGCTGCACCACCTCGTGGTGCTCGTCGTGGCCGTCGTGCTCGCGGGTGCGCCGTTCGGGATCCGTCACGTGCTCGAGCGCCGCGTCGTCGCTCCCGCCGTTCTGGCGTTCACCACGACGGGCGCCTCGACCGCCGACGGCACGGACCCGACGGTGGACGACCCCGCCGACGACCGTCCGGCGTCCGCCGCCTGAGGCCCGCGGCTTGAGTCCCGCCGCCTGAGACCCGCCGTCTGAGACCCGCCGCCGGCAGGCACGGTGGGGTGTGGTGCCGGCCTGGGCGGGTACCCGGTGGGCATGAGGGTCGTCGTGGTGGGTGCGTCCGGCAACATCGGCAGCGCGAGCGTGCACGAGCTCGCGGCGGCCGGGCACGAGGTCGTGGGTGTCGCGCGGCGTCCGCCGCTCGTGGAGCCCGCCGTCGCGGCGGTGTCGTCGGTCCGGTGGGCCGGCGCCGACGTGGCGACGACGGACCTCGTCCCGCTGTTCGAGGGTGCCGACGTCGTGGTGCACCTGGCCTGGCTCTTCCAGCCGACGCACGACCCCGACCTGACGTGGAGCACCAACGCGGTCGGCACGAGGCGGGTGCTCGACGCCGTCGCCGCGGCGGGGGTGCCGGCGGTCGTCGTGGCGTCGTCGGTCGCGGCCTACTCACCGGGAACGCCGGGCCGTCGCGTCGACGAGACGTGGCCGACGGACGGTCCCGCTGCGGCGGCGTACGCGCGCGAGAAGGCGTACGTCGAGCGGCTGCTCGACCTGCACGAGGCGCAGCACCCCGAACGACGGGTCGTCCGGCTGCGGCCCGCCTTCGTGTTCCAGCGGGCGGCGGCGACGTCGCAGCGGCGGCTCTTCGCCGGGCCGCTCGTGCCCGGACGGCTGCTGGACCCGTCCCTGCTCGGCGTGCTGCCGGTGCCGCGGGGGCTCCGCCTGCAGACCGTGCACGCGGCCGACGTCGGCCGGGCGGTCGCTGCCGCGGTCGGACGTCCGGTGTCGGGCGCGTTCAACCTGGCTGCCGACGAGGTGCTGGACCGCGACGCGCTCGCGGAAGTCTTCGACGCGCGGCCGGTCGACGTGCCGCCGGCGCTCGTGCGGCGCGCCGTCGGCGTCGCGTGGCAGCTGCACCTGCTGCCCGTGCCGACGCGCCTGTTCGACGCGCTGATGGCCGTGCCGGAGATGTCGACCGCCCGGGCGCGCGCGGAGCTCGACTGGACGCCACGGCACACCGCGCGCGAGGCGCTCGAGGCGTTCCTCGACGGCGTCCGCCACGGAGCCGGGTCCGCGCTGCCGCCGCTCGACCCCGCCGCGAGCGGCCCGTTGCGTGCGCACGAGTTCGCCACCGGCGTCGGATCCCGCCCCTGACGTGAGGGCGACGACTCACCGCCGGCCGCGGGTGAGGAGCGCGACGGGATAGCGAGCGAGCAGGTCGGCCAGCGCGACGGCGCCCGCGTCGTGCTGCGCACCGGTCAGGACGTCGGTCCAGGTGCCGTCCGCGAGCGTCAGAGCGGTGTGGGCCCAGCCGCCCGCTCGCTCGAGGCCCACGGGCAGGCGCGTCGCGACGGCCACGAGGTCCCGGTGCCGTGAGAACGCCAGGACGTGCTCGGCCACCGTCCCCTCGGCCGCGAGGGGTGCGTACCCGTCGAACAGCTCCGGCCGGTCGCGCCGCAGCGTCAGCACACGGTGCACCAGGAGCGCCTTCGCGGCGCCCGACCCGTCGACCGGCGGCAGCCACCCGTCGGCGAAGCGTGCGAGCAGCCCGCGTCGCTCGTCGTAGTCGACCGCGCGGCGGTTGTCGGGGTCGACGAGCGACAGGTCCCACAGCTCGGTGCCCTGGTAGACGTCGGGCACGCCCGGACTGGCCAGCTGCACCAGCTTCTGCGAGAGCCCCGTCGACCATCCGGGTGCGTCGAGTCGCGCGGCCAGCGCCGCGACCTCCTCGCCCACGGTCGCGCGCATCCGCTCGGGCCACTCCCGCAGCGACTGCTCGAAGGCCTCGTCGGGCTCGGTCCACGTGGTGCGCACCTTGGCCTCACGGGCGGCCTTGAGCAGGTACTCGGCGAGCCGCTCGTCGCCGATCGGCCACGCCGCCAGCGCGGTCTGCCAGGCGAGCAGGTCGAGCGACGGCTCGTCGATCCCGGCCGCGGCGCTCCAGCGCTCGATCGCCGGCACGACCTCGTCGGCCAGCTCGGCCAGCACGAGCGACCTGGCGCGCGTGTCCTCGGACCGCTTGGTGTCGTGCGTCGTGAGCGTCGTCATCGACGCGGGCCAGTCGCGGTCGCGGGCCCCGGCGAGCCGGTGGAACTCCGGCACGTCCAGGCCCCAGACGTCGGGCGAGCCGCCGACCTCGGTCAGGGCCGCGAAGCGCGTGTAGCGGTAGAAGGTCGTGTCCTCCGTGCCCTTGGCGACGACCATGCCCGACGTCTGCTGCAGCCGTGTCGCGAGCTCGCCGTCGGGCTCGGCGCGCACCTGGTCGTCGAGCGCTCGCAGTGCCGGGGTGAGGTCGGGCCGTCGGCTGCGCGCGCGCTCGATCGCCGCGTCCCACTGGTCGACGCCGTCCGGCAGGTAGGAGCGGTAGACGCCGAACGCGATCATCGCCTCGGCCACGGCCGCGCGGGCCGGCTCGTCGGCGACGTCGCGCAGCAGCCCGGCGATGCGGCGCACCTCGGCCACGAGGATCTCGTCGGTCACGAGCCGACGCGCCTCCTCCTCGACCGCGGCGTAGTCGCGGGGCGCGCCGAGCCGCTCGGCCAGGGCCGTGAACGGCGCCTCGCCGGCCGGGTCGAGCAGCACGCCCGCCACCTCGCGCAACGCGTCGTAGCCCGTCGTGCCGTCGACGGGCCAGCCGGCCGGGAGGTCCTCGCCCGGGTGCAGGATCTTCTCCAGCACGATCCACGCGTCCGGAGCCGCCGCGCGCAGGCGGCGCGCGTACCCGGCCGGGTCGCTCAGGCCGTCGGGGTGGTCGATCCGCAGACCCGTCACCTCCCCGGCGTCGACCCAGCGCAGCACCTCGCGGTGCGTGTCGTCGAAGACGTGGGGGTCCTCCACGCGGACCGCCGCGAGCGACGTGATGTCGAAGAAGCGCCGGTAGCCCAGCTCGGCGTTGCCGCGGCGCCAGCCGACGAGCTCGTAGTGCTGCCGGTCGTGCACCTCCTGGGGGGTGCCCCCGCCGGTCCCCGGCGCGATCGGGAAGCGGTGGTCGTGGAACGCCAGGGCGTCCCCGTCGACCCGCAGGTCGGCCACGTCCGCGTCGTCGCCCAGCACCGGCAGCAGCAGCCGCTCCCGCGCCCAGTCGACGTCGAAGTGCCCGGCGAACGGTGAGGCGTGTCCGTCGCGCAGCACCGACCACCACCACGGGTTCGCGTGCGGCACCTCGACCGACATGTGGTTGGGCACGACGTCGACCACGACGCCCAGGCCCGCCTCGCGGGCCGCCTCGACGAGCGCCCGGCGCTCGGTCTCGCCGCCCAGCTCGGGCCGCGCCCGCGTCGGGTCGGTGACGTCGTAGCCGTGCGTCGATCCCGGCACCGCGTCGAGCACGGGCGACAGGTACAGCGCGCCGACGCCCAGGTCGCGCAGGTAGGGCACCAGCGCGCGAGCCTCGGCGAAGCCGAAGCCCGGCCGCAGCTGCAGCCGATAGGTGGACGCGGGGGCGGTCACGCGTCCGACGCCCTCAGCACCACGAGCGCCCGGCCCTCGACGTCGATCCCGGCCCCCGGGTCCAGGTGCGGGGCGTCGGACGCCTCGACGCGGCCGTCGGCGGTGTCGACGACGACGCGCCACCCGGCCCCGTGTCCGGGCGCGTGACCAGGCGTGTGGCTGGCGTCCGGCAGCGTGAACCTGATCGGGTCGTGGTGCGCGTTGAAGGCCAGCACGAAGGAGTCGTCGGTGATGCGCACGCCCCGGGAGTCGCGCTCGGAGATCGCGTCACCGTTGAGGAACACCATGACCGACCGTCCGAAGTCGTCGCCCCAGCTCTGCTCGGTCATCTCCTCGCCCGACGGCGTGAACCACGCGATGTCCGGCAGCCCGTCGCCACGGCGCACCGGCTTGCCGGAGAAGAACCGGCGCCGCCGGAACACGGGGTGTCGCCTGCGCAGACGGGTGAGCCCCGCCGTGAAGCGCAGCAGGTCGGCCTCGTCGTCGGCGAGGCTCCAGTCGATCCACGCCAGCTCGGTGTCCTGGCAGTAGACGTTGTTGTTGCCGAGCTGGGTGCGGCCCAGCTCGTCGCCGTGCAGCAGCATCGGCACGCCCTGCGACAGCAGCATCGTCGCGAGGAAGTTGCGGCGCTGGCGGTGCCGCAGCGACAGGATCTCGGGATCGTCGGTCTCGCCCTCCACGCCGTGGTTCCACGAGCGGTTGTCGTCGGCGCCGTCGCGTCCGTCCTCGCCGTTGGCGTCGTTGTGCTTGTCGTTGTACGACACGAGGTCGGTCAGCGTGAACCCGTCGTGCGCCGTGACGAAGTTGATCGACGCGTACGGACGACGACCGTCGTCCTGGTACAGGTCGGACGAGCCCGTGATGCGCGAGGCGAACTCGCCCAGGGTCGCCGGCTCCCCGCGCCAGAAGTCGCGCACCGTGTCGCGGTAGAGGCCGTTCCACTCGGTCCACAGCGGCGGGAAGTTGCCGACCTGGTAGCCGCCGGGGCCGACGTCCCACGGCTCGGCGATGAGCTTGACCTGGCTCACGACCGGGTCCTGCTGCACGAGCTCGAAGAACGTCGCGAGCTTGTCGACGTCGTAGAACTCGCGAGCCAGCGTGGCGGCGAGGTCGAAGCGGAACCCGTCGACGTGCATCTCGGTGACCCAGTAGCGCAAGGAGTCCATGATGAGCTGCAGCGTGTGCGGGTGACGGACGTTGAGCGAGTTGCCGGTGCCCGTGTAGTCCATGTAGTGCTGCAGGTCGTCGTCGACCAGGCGGTAGTACGCGCAGTTGTCGATGCCGCGCATCGACAACGTCGGGCCGAGGTGGTTGCCCTCGGCGGTGTGGTTGTAGACGACGTCGAGGATGACCTCGATGCCGGCCTCGTGCAGCGCCCGCACCATGCCCTTGAACTCCTGCACCTGGCGGCCGGGGCGGGCGGCGTAGGCGTCGTGCGGGGCGAAGAAGCCGATCGTGTTGTAGCCCCAGTAGTTCGTCAGGTCCTTCTCGACCAGGTAGTGGTCGGTCAGGAACTGGTGCACCGGCAGCAGCTCGATCGCGGTGACCCCGAGCTCGCGCAGGTGCTCCACGATCGTCGGGTGCGCGATCGCGGCGTACGTGCCGCGCAGCCGCTCGGGCACGTCGGGGTGGGTCATCGTGAGGCCCTTGACGTGCGCCTCGTACAGCACGGTCTCGTGGTACGGCCGACGCGGCAGGCGGTCGTTGCCCCAGTCGAACCACGGGTCCACGACGAGCGAGTACGGCACGTGGCCGGCGGAGTCGGCGTCGTTGCGGTCGTCCGGCGAGCCGAGCTGGTACGCGAACAGCGACGGGTCCCAGTCGACGCCGCCGCTGAGCGCCTTGGCGTAGGGGTCGATCAGCAGCTTGTTCGGGTTGCAGCGCAGGCCGTGCTCGGGCTCCCACGGCCCGTGCACGCGGTACCCGTAGCGCTGGCCGGGACCGACGCCGTCGAGGAAGCCGTGGTGCACGAAGCCGTCGACCTCCTCCAGGCGGACGCGGGTCTCGGTGCCGGACTCGTCGAAGAGGCAGAGCTCCACGTGGTCGGCGACCTCGGAGAACAGCGCGAAGTTGGTGCCGGTGCCGTCGTACGTGG
>Ga0172372_10012295_pt1 | contig 10744 bp, 10 predicted proteins | sample LakKiv5m_2_FD_114544 | JGI IMG/M metagenome (GOLD analysis project Ga0172372, IMG submission 114544) | Freshwater microbial communities from Kabuno Bay, South-Kivu, Congo - kab_092012_9.5m | ecosystem: Environmental > Aquatic > Freshwater > Lake | place: Democratic Republic of the Congo... | reverse complement strand
TATTAGTTGGTGATACGTTTGATGCTGCAAAACATGTAGCTGAACAAAAATCTCTTGCTGAAGGATTGTGTTTTATTCCACCATTTGATGACGAATGGGTAATCGCAGGACAGGGAACTGTTGGAATTGAGATCATCAATCAATTGGGTTCTTCCCCTGATTTTGTATTAGTGCCTGTAGGCGGAGGAGGTTTAGCGGCTGGTATTAGCAATGTTTTTTCAGAAATTTCCCCTGAAATCAAGATTGTTGGAGTTGAACCAACGGGTGCACCTTCTATGACGGAAGCATTGAAAAATGGAGCTCCTATCGAACTAAAGCACATTGATAAATTTGTGGATGGAGCATCCGTAAAACGTGTTGGAGATTTGAATTTTGAGATTTGTCAAGATAAATTATCCCAAATGCTTTTGGTGGATGAAGGAAAAATCTGCGGAACGATATTACAACTCTACAATGAATTTGGAATTGTCGTTGAACCTGCTGGAGCGCTTACTGTTTCCGCTTTGGAACAACTTAATCCTGAAGAAGTTAAAGACAAAAATATTGTTCTAATTGTAAGTGGTGGAAATAACGATATAACACGAACAGAAGAAATCAGAGAGCGTTGGATGTTGTATGAAGGATTGAAACATTATTTTTTAATTCGCTTTCCGCAACGCCCAGGAGCGTTGAAAGAATTCGTTTCAGATGTAGTAGGTCCAACAGATGATATCGTTTATTTTCAATTTTCAAGTAAAACTGGTCGCGAAAGTGGGCCAGCAGTTGTCGGTATAGAAACAGCTCAAGCAGAAGATAGAATTTCCATTGAAAACAAGCTTCGAGACAAAGGATTTGATTTCGAATACCTTCAACCTAATTCGTTGCTTTTTCAGCAACTTATTGGATAAAAAAAGCACTCCGAAGAGTGCTTTTAAATTTTTGAAATCACAATTAGGGGTTAGAATCTCCAACCAATTCTGAACGCTGTATTCATTGCACCTGTACCCATCCCTGATGAACTTCCAGTTGGATCAATTTCCGTGTCAACTGGTGTTCCAGCCGTTGTGTAAGTAAATTTACCTCCTTTGTCTGTAATTGTACTCCATCCCCATCCTAGCTCTAATCCTAGATACATATTTTCAGCAATATAATAATCCATACCCGCTCCAATTCCTAAACCAAATGAACTATTAGAAGTTTTACCTTCATATGAAACGTCAGCTAAAAAATCAGTCCCATCATTGTTTTCCCCTTTGGAAGAAGTACTTCCTCCCCCAAAATTCAAGGCTCCCATAAAATATGGTGACATTTTTTCTGTTCCACCAAGGTGATATTCAGCACCTAATTGTGCACTCCAACCTGATGTTTTATCAGTATTGAAACCTGTCCCTGTTGCTGTTCCTCCTTCGTAATAAAGAGTTTTGTCGCTTGTAGAGCCAAGACCTAACTGAACACGAGCCGCGATGTTATCATTCACAAAGTAACGAGCCCTAACATTAGGCGCTGTCCAGCTGATGCCGTTTGTTGCATCATAGTTAATATTACCTTCTAATGAATATTTCACATCAGAACTTGGCTTTTGTGCGAACATTGTACCTGACAATGCAAATGCACTTACTAAAATCATAATTTTTTTCATAGTTGTTGTTTTAAAATTATGGTCTAACTTACGGCTAATGATATTTCGAGGTTGCAATTTAAACCAATTTTATCAATAATTATGTGTTTACAAATTATTTAAATATTTGATATTCAAATTCTTAACAACTATACAACTATTAAAAGTTAAATTCATAAAAATAATCCTATGTTAGTTTGATTGTGATACTTAAGAAAGAAGCTAAACTTTCTAACTTGATTTAACTTTTTCTTAGAGTCTGTTTCTATTATTTGAACTAACTTTGTTTTTTGGAATAATATGAATTTTAGTAGTTTAACCGCGATTTCTCCTATTGACGGACGTTATCAGTCAAAAACAAAAGACCTTCAACCCTATTTATCCCATTTTACTGAATTAATACCCATTCCGTAAACTAAATCAGCACCAACATGTGGAGATGATTTATCAGTTCCTTTGAAATATTTTTCAGCACTAAGAGCAATCATAATCATCCTTAAATAATTGAATATCAACATGATGTAAATTACTTTAACTCAAGTTGATTCCTATACATTTCAGCGTATTTTCCATTAACGCCTAACAATTGTTCATGCGTGCCTCGTTCAGTAATTTCACCTTTTTCTAAGTATAAAATATAATCGGCATGGCGAATGGTAGAAATTCGATGGCTGACAATGACAGTGCTATTGCCAGATCTTTCTGAATGAAGATTCTTCAAAATTATTTCCTCTGTTTCTGTGTCTACAGCAGAGAGGCAATCATCTAAGAGAAGTAATTTAGGTTTTCGAATTAACGCTCTAGCAATACTTATTCGTTGTTTTTGACCACCACTCAAGTTTACGCCACGCTCTCCGAGCAAAGTATCATACTTATCCGGGAATTCTATAATATTGTGATGAACATGTGCTAGTTTTGCAAACTGTTCGATTTCTTCCGGATTTACCTCATTCGAAACACCAAAGGTGATATTATTTGCAATCGAATCTGAGAAAAGAAAAACGTCTTGCGGAACAACAGCTACCTGTTTTCTAAAGTCATTTAAATTAATTGATTTTAAAGATTCTCCATCGATTGTAATTTCTCCTGCGTCACAATCGAATTGACGTGTAATTAATTCCAAAATACTCGTTTTTCCACTTCCGGTGAGCCCTACAATGGCAAGGGTTTTTCCTTTTGAAAGACTAAAAGAAATATTTTTGAGTGCTTGAATTCCTGTATTTTTATAGGTAAAACTTACATTCTTAAAATTTAGATCACCCTCATAAGTAAAAGGATTTTCATTGGGGTTTTTAATTTCTGCTTCTACGGATAGGAATTCATTTATGCGTTGTTGAGAAGCTGCGGCGCGTTGAACAATGGAAGTAACCCAACCAATGCTCGCAAAGGGCCAAGTTAAATTATTTACAAAGAATATAAATGCGACGATACCACCCAATGAAATCTCATTTTTATAACTCATCAAGCCACCTAAATAAATAGCAATCAATGTACTTGCGCCAATCAAGAACAACATTGTTGGTAGAAAAAGAGCATTCACTACAACTAATTTCATGCTTCGATTCTTGTAATTATCTGCAGCTTCAGAAAATAATGCATTTCTAGTATCTGTTGCTAAATACGTTTTCATGACACGAATACCAGAGAAAGTCTCCTGAGCAATTGAAGACAGTTTCGATTGTTCCTCTTGCGTTTTTTTACTCAATTTATTCATTTGAGTAGATACCTGGTAGATCAAAAATGACATGATAGGCAAGGGGAGTAATACATAAAAAGTAAGGACTGGGCTAATTTGAATCATCTGAACGATGATCATTGTGGAGAGAACAACAAGGTTGATGGAGTACATGATACCAGGACCTAAATACATCCTTACCAAACCAACATCTTCAGAAATTCTATTCATTAAATCACCAACAGCATTTTTTTTGTAAAACCCTGCATCTAGGGATTGATAATGTGTGAAAATTTCATTTTTCAAATCGAACTCAATATGCCTCGACATGATAATGATAGTTTGCCGCATTAAAAACAGGAAGAATCCTTTTAATAGCGATAATCCCAAATAGATTCCACCAACTTTCAATGAAAGTAGAAGGGCGTCATTAAAAGTGTTTAAACCTTGAGAACCCATTAATTCGTCAACCGTTTCTTTAACGTAAATAGGCATTTTAACACCGAAATAGTTACTGATAATAGTGAATATAATCCCGGTAAGAAATAACCACTTGTACTTCCATAAATATTTGTTCAGGTATTTAAGTGACTTCATTGAATATTTCCTATTTTTGCCTCCGTTAGAATTGCTTGTAAAATTAAAAATTCAAACGATAAGTAAACGTACTAAGTATATCGATGTCTGAAATTACCGTTACCACTGCTGACAACCTTACTGATAATCTAGTAATTAGCCAGATGACAAAACTTGGGCACGAGCAGATTTTATTCTGTCAAGATGCTGCTTCAGGGTTAAAAGCCATAATCTCTATTCATGATACTACGTTGGGGCCTGCATTAGGAGGCACACGAATGTGGATGTATCAGAATGAAATGGAAGCCTTGAACGACGTGTTAAGGTTGTCCAGAGGGATGACTTATAAGAATTCTATATCTGGATTGGATTTGGGTGGAGGGAAAGCAGTAATTATCGGTGATTCCAAATCCATGAAATCAGAAGCTCTTTTTAGAAGATTTGGCCAATTTGTTAATAGCTTGTCTGGAAAATACATTACTGCGGAAGATGTTGGGATTTCCCCAGAGGACATGGTTCACGTTAGCAAAGAGACTCAACATGTTGTTGGTTTACCTGGTAAAAGTGGAGATCCTTCTCCTGTTACCGCTTATGGGGTTTACATGGGTATGAAAGCCTGTGCTAAAATTCAATATGGATCTGATAGTTTAACAGGTAAAAAAGTAATGGTTCAGGGTGTTGGTCACGTTGGTGAATACCTAGTTAAACACCTTACCGAAGAAGGAGCAATTGTATCTATAAGTGATATACAAGAAGATACCTTAAAACGGGTGTCAACTACTTACAATGCCAAAGTTGTTGGTCTTCAAGATGTATATGACGCTGAAATGGATATTTATGCGCCATGTGCCTTGGGAGCCACTTTAAATGATGATACCTTGTCTCGATTGAAATGTGCAATTGTAGCTGGTGCCGCAAATAATCAATTGAAGGACGAAGCTAAACATGGTGATCAAATAATGAAACAAGGAATTATTTATGCTCCAGATTATGCTATAAATGCTGGAGGGGTGATTAATTGTTTTTCAGAAGTCAAAGGTTTATCATCGCAATGGGCACATGACAAGGCACAAGAAATTTACAATACCATATTTAATATAGTCACTCGTTCAAAAACCGAAAATGTTCCTGCCTACAAAATTGCGGGAAAAATGGCGGAAGAACGTATCACAAATGCGAAATTAGGGAATGTTAAATAGACGCCATCTTAGGATTAAAGTTCTGCAAATTCTTTATGCTTTTTATCAATCAGATGAAAAAGATGTTTTAAAAGCAGAAAAAGAATTGTTACTGTCTATTGAAAGAATGTACGATTTGTATATTTATCTTCTGTTGACATTACCAGAATTAACGAGAGCTGCATCTCACAAAATAGAAGAAAAAAAGAAAAAATTAAGACCAACCCCAGAAGATTTAAATCCAAATAGAAAGTTTGTTGATAATGCTCTAATAATGTCGCTTTCTTCTAATGATCAATTGAGAAAATTAAGTGAGAAACGAAAAGTTAATTGGATTGGGGCTGAAAATCAAGAGATTTTTAGAAAAATGTTACTTCATATTCTGGGCACAGAGACATACTTCGAGCACATGGAAAATGGATTAGAGGGTGATGATGAAGACAAGAGTTTTGCTGTTCAACTCTTTAAAAATGAAGTTGTAAATAGCGATTACTTACATCATTTTTTTGAAGAGAAAAGTATCTATTGGCTTGATGATATTGATTTGTGTTGTTCAATGGCGATAAAGGCTATGAAAACATGGAAAAAACAGGATAATTTCTTTGAAATCTTGCCATTATTCAAAGAAAATGACGAAGAAAAAACATTTGTGACTTCCCTTATTAAAGAAACCTTATTGAAGGATGAAGAAAATAATGTATTAATAGCGCAATTAGCTGCAAATTGGGAATTGGAGAGAATTGCCACAATGGATATAATCTTGTTAAAAATGGGTATCACAGAATTGCAAATTTGTAATGAGATACCAACAAAGGTCACCTTAAATGAATATATTGAAATATCTAAGTTCTATAGTACGCCAAAAAGTAATACTTTTATAAATGGAATTCTAGATAAAGCAATAGAAACATTGAAAAAGGAAGGTAAAATCGTAAAAATTGGTAGGGGATTATTAAATAACTAATAATTTGAATATGAATAGATTACTAACATTATTTATGCTTTTGATTTTATTTGCGTCATGTGATAATCAAATTGATGAAGCAGATTTAGGTGAAAAAACCACCGTTAAAATAGAACCAATATATGCTGGTGCGACACCATCTAATTCAAGTGATACCGTTTTTCAAGGAGGAGATGTTGTTAAAGGCGATGTTATCAATGCTAAATTTAAAATCACAAATACCGGAAAAATACCTTTAATTATTGCTGATATCAAAAAAGGATGTGGATGTACTGAAACAACCGAAGCACCCGAAAATCCCATAGCACCGGGTGACTTTTACATTATTGAAGGAAAGGTGAAAACAGCTGAGTTATCAGCGAAAAACATTAATAAATATATTAAGGTAGAAGCCAATGTTTCCCCTTATCCTCTGATGCTAAGAATTAAAGGAACCATGAAATGACAAAATTCCTGATTATATTTTTTCTTTTTTCAGTAGGATTACTTTTCTATTCTTGTGAACAGAAAACGGAGGAAAACTTAGACTTAGAGAATAAAGTAAAAAAAATAGAGGAAGTTAACAAGTTGGAAAAAACGGTTATTTCGTATGACTCAATATTTGACGCGGGAGAAGTGAAAAAAGGAAAAGAAGTAACTGCTATTTTTAAATGTAAAAATATCGGGTCGCAACCATGGCAAATCGCGGAAATTAGTCCATCATGCGGTTGTACGAATGCTACAAAAGCTCCTGAAAAATCCATTGCTGTGGGTGATTCTTTTGAAATAAAAGCTTCTGTAGACACGAAAAACTTTTCTTCTGATAAGTTTGAAAAAACGGTAACTGTATTATCCAATTGTCAGGAGCCCGTTTTGATTTTAAGAATAATTGGTAAATTAATTAAATAAATATAAAAGTAGTATGGCACAGTTAGTAATGTTGGGGTTGATGGTTTTGGTTTTTTATTTCTTCATGATAAGACCACAAATGAAAAAGCAAAAAGAACTGAGGAAATTTCGCGAGAATCTAAAAGCAGGTGATAACGTAGTAACAATTGGAGGATTGCATGGTAAGATTTTAGAAATTCGAGATACAACCGTGCTATTTCAGTCTGAAGGCACAAAATTGGTAGTTGATAAAGCTGCGATCTCTCAAAGCTTCGAAGCACCAGCAAGATAATTTAATAAATCTTTAAAACGACGGCGTTCCGATCCAATTGGTTTCGGAACGTTTCTTTTTTAATGGAACTTGAAACCCTAAACCGGCTGAAAAAATAAGCTCGTCCATTTTATGAGAACCAAAACTCGTCCCTCTAAGTATTGAATTCACGTATGTTAAATCCGCAAAAAAGTGGAAATAATTCCAAACATAATAATTTAAACCACTTTTCACTGCAAAGGATGGTGCTACATAAGTTCTATTTCCAGAAAACCAACTTTGATTGTAAGTTGTAATGGTCGTTCCCATTTGTATTCCAGAAAAGAATTTCAAATTGTTTTTTCCAAAATGTTTAAATGCTCCAAAAAACAATCTATTTTGAAACACCGGTTCAATTAAAGATTTTGAGGTATAACTACCATCAATATATTGAAATATATCCCCTCTAAGACTATAAGAGTCCTCTATTATGTACTCTAAAAACCCAGACAAGTAAATGCTATTAGCATGATTGTGAAGCATTCTGCCAGGTGAAATAGTCGCTGATGCTTTCAGTAATCCAGGTGTGAAGTAAAGAGGTGTTTCGGTTGGACGATCACGACGGCCCCAATTTGGTTCATAACCAGATAATTCTTGAGTAAAACCAATAAAAGAAACAAAAATAAATAGCCAAAAACAACATTTCACCATAGTTTTCCTATTTTGTAATTGATACTCAATGTGGTAAGCAAATGACCTTCCAAACTTGCACCTTTTTCTGCATGAAAAAATACTTGATTTTCTAAAAATTCAGGATGTAAATGGTTGCCTAAGTGCATCATGTACTGTCCAGTTAATGAACAATCAAGTCTTTCCGTTAATCTAATATGTGTCCCTATTCCTGCTTGAACTGCAGAGCTCCAACGTTCTGCATAATTTGATTTATTATTGTTTTCTACCATATTTGAATAATCAAAACAATGTCCAGCTATAATATATGGTTTTAAAAGCCAAACTTCTTTGATTGGGTAAACCATAACGCTCCAACCTATGTGGTAATCCGTTCTCGAAACTAAATTACCTATATCACTTGTTAAATAGTCAAAAAACCAATCAGAATTGATGCGTTCAGCGAATTGTAAGCGAAACTGCCCACCTAATCCGGTACCAGAGGAGCTCGAGGCAACATCATTGAATAGGCTAATCGTGGTTCTACCGCCAAGCGAAAATACACCCGAAGAATTAAAATCTACATCTTTTTTTTGAGCTATTACGTCACCCACAAAATGTAAAAAAAATAAAATGAAAAGGCTATTCTTTATCAACTTTAGAAATATTAATGGAATAAACGTTATTATTATTAAGCATCTTAAGTAAATACAAACCTGTGTTTAAATTCGTTAATTCCAACTGATTTATTCCAACACTTAAAGAGCCTTCAATAATCTCTTTTCCGTCGGGTGAGTATAGAACATAACGAAATGTATCATTCGCTAAAATATGTAGTGTAGACGACGTCGGATTAGGATAAACAAGTATGTTGTTGGTTAAACTGCTCAATGAATTGATATTCGTTACCACAATGTAGGAAGTATCACGAGAGTAACACCCGTTATTATTTAATACGGAATAAACAATGGCATGTGTTCCCTCTCCAGCCAATCCTGGATGAAAAGTTGTACCAATTATACCTGGTCCACTATAGGTGCCTCCAGAAGGTATGCCATCTGTGACATTAAAGGCTAAACCATTGATGTCAATAGTATTTACCGTTTCATTATAATTAACTGGCATTAATGTAAAAAAATCAATAAATGCAGAATCTTTTGATGTGCAACCATTGACATCTGTTCCGTTGACCACATAAAAACCGCTATAATTTGGAACAAAAGGTATATTGTTTTGAACATTATTGTTCCAAGAATAACTCTGAGCTGTACCTAAACCATTTAACAATATGGTATCGTCGGGACAAACAATTAAATTTGGACCAGCATCAACAAATGGTAAAGAAAAAGAAAGTAAACTTTTTATTGGTGAACGAGATCTACATCCTAATATATCCGTTAATACTACCGAATAATTTCCGGGTGTAGGTGTGGCAATAATCGACGAAGTTGCGCTGTTACTCCATAAAACTGATGTAGGATTCATTTGAGAAGAGTAAGAAAGTGTAGCCACTGTTCCCACGCATATTCCATTTGGACCATTAATTGTCACTGGCCTATGCTTTTGCAACACTAATTCTTGTGCATTAAGTTTACCGTTTCCATAGGCGAAGTTTGGAACTATACCTGTTAAACTGTCTGCTGAAGAACTGTTTGAAAGATCAAATAATAAATCTTGATAAGAAGCATTCTTGCATTTTTGAAGATACAAGGCAACCGATCCTGCTACAACGGGCGACGCCATAGATGTTCCTCCATTCTTTGAATGAAAACCTCCCGGATCAATGAAACTATTATTTGCGCTGTTGTTTAAATAGGCGAGGGGGCTACTTCCAAAACTTACGTCACCACTTGCGCTTACGTCGGGCTTTAAAACACCAAGTCTTGTTGGTCCTTTACTGCTCGAAATTGCCAATTCACCTTTAATTACAGGGGTGTTAATGATTTGAGTATTTCCATTTTTATCTACATAAGAGGTTAAGTTCTGTATATTTCCAACGGTTACAACTTTATCTGAACACGCCCAAGATGAAACTATCGACTGAAGGCTATCAGGCATTATATAGTTCACTATTTCGGGCATGATAGAATCGGGAGGTATCTGTGTGACAAAATCGCTGCATTGTTGCCATGCTCCAGCCCAAATATCGTAAGATCCTGAACCAAAAGTTTCGAAACGGTATAGATAATTTAATGAGTCGATTGTTCGGAAAACAGCTTGCATGTGAAAATTTTCCCCTACTATTTCTCTCCATGTTTCGATGCAAGCAATGCGCTGTCCTTGAGCATTATAAATGGTATCGTAAACAACAACACCGTTGGTATCACTTAATGCCGAGCGAAAGTTTGTGCGGCCAACAAAACCGTAATTTGGGCCTGGACGATCTGCACCATAGGCGAATTGATAAGTCGACAGCGTCGTATCACCCCACAAATCAAATAGTATTTTATTATTCCCAACATATGTATTTCCTGGGTTATTTACACTCCAAACAAAGGAAGTGTCCGCTGAATTCTCATGATGAACGTGATATTTTCCAACTCCTCCAGAATTTCCTGCAGCGCACACTATAATTCTACCAGCATGTTCTTCTAAAAGACTATTAATTAACATTGCCGCGGCATCTCTAGCGTCATGACTGCCCAAATAGGAACCAAGCGATAAATTTATAACGGCAGGCTTTTCCAAAGAATCGGCGACTTTGAAAATATAATCACATGCATCTGCAATTGTTAAAGACCAATTTGGAAAATTGAAATTAGTTTCAACAATTATCACATCAGATTCTGGCGCAGCACCTTTGTGTTTTCCATTTGCTCGTGCATTTCCCGCGGCTATTCCCGATACAGTTGTTCCATGAGAAGTACCTGTTTCTAGACTGGTGCATGTCCCATTATTTATGGCGCTACTATCCCACACCGACCCATATCCATAAGGAGAATTGGAAGGTCCACCAATAGTATGATCC
>Ga0172372_10012293_pt1 | contig 10745 bp, 9 predicted proteins | sample LakKiv5m_2_FD_114544 | JGI IMG/M metagenome (GOLD analysis project Ga0172372, IMG submission 114544) | Freshwater microbial communities from Kabuno Bay, South-Kivu, Congo - kab_092012_9.5m | ecosystem: Environmental > Aquatic > Freshwater > Lake | place: Democratic Republic of the Congo... | reverse complement strand
GGGTGCCCGTGGTTTGAGCGGTCGCGGCTGCGGCCGCTCCCTTTGGTGCTACCGAACGCAGGGGTGCCTTTGGACGAAGTCCAAGGAACGGATGATGTCGGCCGTCGACTCCCGTCCGCTACGCTAGCGGCGATGGCCAAGCCACTCGTCGGCATCACCATGGGCGACCCGCTCGGCATCGGGCCCGAGGTCGTCGTGAAGGCGCTGTCGGACGCCGCGTTGCGCGGCTCCGCGCGCTTCGTGATCTATGGCGACAACGAGCTGCTCCTCGCGGCCGCGGAGCGCGCGCGCGTCCATCCGACCTGGTTCCGCGCCTCGATCGACCACGCGCGCGACGGCAGCATGGTGCTCGGCGACCTCACCGTGATCGACTACGGCGTCGCGGGCACGCTCGGCAGCGCGCACGAGCCGACGAAGACGGGCGGCATCGCCTCGAAGACATTCGTCGAGGACGCGATCTCGGACTCGCTGCGCCCCGCGACCGACCAGCGTCGCCTCGATGCGATCGTCACGGCGCCGATCTCGAAGGAGTCGTGGGCGCTCGCAGGCTTCCGCTGGCCGGGCCACACCGAGCTCTTCGCCGCGCGCACGCGCGCGAAGCGGCAGGCCATGGCCTTCGTCTCGCCTCGGCTGAAGGTCGTGCTGGCCACGACCCATGTGCCGCTGATGGAGCTGCGCAACCTCCTCACGATCGGCCGCGTGCACGAACCGATCGTCCTCGGCGACGAACTCTGCCGACAGCTCGGGATCGCGAGCCCGCGGATCGCGGTGTGCGGCCTCAACCCCCACGCGGGCGAGAACGGCCTCTTCGGCGACGAGGAGATCCGCGTCATCAGGCCCGCGATCGACCTCGCGCGCGCGGGCGGCATCGATGTCCACGGCCCCTTCTCGGGCGACACGATCTTCATCGACGCGGCGGCGGGCGCGTGGGACCTCGTGGTCGCCATGTACCACGACCAGGGGCTGATTCCCGTGAAGCTGCTCGGGTGGGACAAGGCCGTGAACGTCACGCTCGGGCTTCCGATCGTTCGCACGAGCCCCGACCACGGCACGGCGTTCGGAATCGCGGGGCAGAACCGCGCGAGCGAAGGCTCCATGCGCGCGGCGATCGAGCTCGCGGTGAAGCTCGTTTCGCAAGCCGTCGCGCACGCGCCGTCCGCGCGGCAGGCCGAAGCCGACGACACGGACGCTACTTGAGGAACGGGATCGCGCCCGGGTATTCGAACGGCCGCTCGTTCGCGAGCGCGATGAGGCCGAGGATGCCGACCACGATCCCGTAGAGCCACACGCCGAAGCCGATGATCACGGCGACGACGGGACCGACCAGCGTGAAGAAGCAGACGACCCCGAGCACGAACGCGGCCAGCATGGCGAGCAGCATCGTGAGATGGCAGTTGATCGAGTTCCTGGCGTCGCGCGCGATCTCGGGGCTCTGCGCGCCGATCGCCCACACGATCGCGGGCGCCGCGACCGCGAGCACGGGGAAGAAGCTGTGCGCCAGCACGCTTGCGCGGCAGATCGCCGTCGCCACGCGGGGGCTGATCGGAGTGCTGGCGCCGGATGCCGCTGTGAACGGGCGGCTGCACACCGAGCAGTGCGCGGCGCCGGCGGGGTGCTTCGCGCCGCAGCGCTGGCAGTAGACGATCCCGTCGACCGCATCGGGCGGCGGCCCTGCGGCGGCCGCGGGGAAGACCTCCATGATCTCGGGCACGGTCGAGGCCTGCTTCCAGTTTGCGCCGCGCGGGTCGTGCACCCAGGTCGAGGGCCCGAGGGAACCCGATGCCGCGAGCCGTCGCAGTTCCTCGAGGTCGACGGGCCCCATCGTCGCGCCGCGCTGCGACCAGAACCACTTGCCGTCCTGTGCCTGCGTGCTTCCCGTGGCTTCGTCCATGGCGATCTCCTTCGGCGAGACGATTTCGGTGACCAGACTCCCCCGCGCGTTCCCCAACGACTTCACCTGCGACTGTCCGCGCGCCGCCCACTCGCGGCGCGCCCCCGCCAATCGAGGCCGCGTCCTTCCGAAGCGGGCGCGCGCGCTTTCGCAATCCGCTTCCCGCGCGTCGGGGCGGCGCGCTCGGGGAGCCTGCAAAATCGTTCCTGCAAAACTGCGGTGAATCGGAGGAGAGACGAGATCACAGGGTATCTTCCGCGCCGCCTCGGGCACAACGGGTGACCGCAGGCGCAACGCTCCTCGCCTCGACACGCTCCTTGGGATCAGATCGCTCGCCCGCACGCGGCCACCGCGCGCGGCGGGGCGTCGTTCGCTCGGACGAGAGGCGCGGCGCAACCCTCAGGATGGGCGCACGGCGCCCGGGAAAGGACGGAGGCATGTTCCTCGAAGGCATGGCATGGAAGGATGGAGCCCTCAAGGTTGTCGCGGCCCTCGCGGTTGTCGCGGTCGCAGGAGCCGCGGCTCCGACGGCGGGCGCCGATGTGATCGGCTCATGGAACCTCAACGGGCCCGAGATCGGCACGGGCCCGATCGCGGCGTCCACGGGCTCGGGCATGCTCGACGCGACGGCGTTCGGCGACTCGCTCGCCGTGATGCAGGGAACGCTCGTGGGCGCGCTCCCCGGCGAGGCCGCGGGCAACGCGCTCGCGGTCGTGGGTACCGCGGGCAACGGCCTGGCGCTGCGGTTCGACTTCGCGGATCTCTCCGCGTTCAACGACGACGGCCTCACGCTCCAGTTCGCGACGCGGCGCTCGAGCACGGGCTTCTCGATGAACCGCCTCGAGTACTGGAAGGGCCTCTCGTGGGTCACGCTCGCGGAGTTCACCCCGAGCACGACCGTGTGGGAGCTGAAGACCTTCGATCTCGCGGCCGCTGCATCGGCCGTTTCGGGTCCGCTGGCCCTGCGCATCGTCGTCGACGGCGCCACTGGCTCGACCGGGAGCATCCGCTTCGACAACTTCGCGTTGATGGGGACGCCCGTGCCTGCGCCTGCGGGCGCCGTCGCGCTCCTCGCGCTCGCGGGAGTCGTCGGGCGGCGTCGGGGCTGACGCCGTGCGCGGCATGCCGCATCGTGCGGCCCGTCCGAGCGATCGGCGGGCCGTGCGGTGCGCATGGCGCGGGGTCAGCGGCCGGTCAGATGTTCAGCCAGTCCGTGAACAGGAACTCGAAGCGCTGCAGGAGCAGCGTGATGCGTCCCATCACGGTCAGGCCGAAGGCGCTGCCGAAGCTGATCATGAGGAACCAGATGCCGACGCGGGCCGTCTTCCCGACCGCGCCCTTGTGCTCGACCGAGAAGAAGAAGTAGGTCAGCACCGAGAGGTCGCCGACGACGCCGACCACCGAGCCGACGCTGCCCCAGAAGTCGAACATGCGGATCGCCTCACCCGATGCGGCCACGCCCTCCTCGAAGACGACGAGCGGCTTCATGGCGGCGACCAGCTGCCGCATGAGGTCGGCCTCGATCGCGCCGACGAGGCGGATGCCCGCGGTCGTGCCGATCACGAAGGCGATCGGCCACACGGAGATCCAGCCACCCTTCGGCGCGAGTCGCCAAAGGAGCATGAAGCCGAGGAGAAGCGGCACGAACGCCAGCGCTGCGTCGAGGCCGGGCGTGGCCGACGCGGGCAGCGACGGCATGGCGTATTCGCGCACGAACCCGGGCGCCAGCGCGCCGAGAAGCTGGGGCACGATCGTGCTCCAGAAGCCCACCACCATCCAGTAGGCGGCGGAGACGCCGATCAGGATGCTCTCCGCGACCTTGTAGAACGGGTTGTCGCGATACACGAACGAGAGGATGAAGAGCGTGAGAAGCGCAGCCACCCAGATGCCGAGGGAATCGATGGGGCTCGACTCGATGCGGACGGGGCCGCCCGGCTTGATCTCCGAGCGAAGGAGCTCGGCCTCGGACGCCTTGACCGACTCGCGGGTCTCCCACCTGATCGGCTCGACGCCGTCGACGCGGCGCAGCGTCCCCGCGGCAAGGCCTGCGTCTTCGGGCGCGACCCACTTGCGCCTTGGGTCGGGGTCTTGCGTGGACTTCGGATCTGCGGCCACTGCGGCCGGCGACTCCTCGACGGCGGCGGGCACCGTCTCCTCGACGAGCACGCGCTCGACCGTGGTCACCACGGCGAAGCGCTTCGCCATCCCCTCGGGCCGCATGAAGGCGTTGAGCGAGAGGCCCACGATGCCGAAGACGGCGAGGGCGACCCACAGGAGGGTGTTCGGGCGCTTCGCGGGCTGCGCTCCCGCGTCGTTCGGTCCACCCCGGCTCGATCCATCACGGTTCGTGTCGTTCATCGAGCACCTCCCTGCGTGCCGCGCGAGGCGATCATGGCGATGTTCCCGAGCACGATCAGCGCGATCATGAGGAGGTGCGCCACCAGCTGCGGGCCCATGCGGATGCGCCCCTGCTCAAGCCGCTCCGAGTTCCGGTCGACCGGGTACTTCTCCGTCACGAGCGTCTCGTACTCCGCGGCGCCCTTCACGGCCACGAGGAGCCCGTTCAGCTGCGCGGGGTAGTACGGGAAGAGCTGGCTCGCCTGCACGCCCGTCGATCCCGATGTCAGCCGCGCCTCGGGCTTCATCGACTCGCGGCCGTACTGCACCCACTCCTTCGCGCCGGGGTAGCCCGCGGACACCGTCGAGACGAGGTCGAACGACCCGAGGTCGCGCACATCCGCGATCAGCGGGAGCCCCGAGGCGGCCGCGCCCGAGGCGTCGGTCGGGTAGGCCTCCGCGACATTCGTCGTGAGCACCTTGATGACGCCCTCGTTGCCGGCCTTGAAGCCGAGCTGCACATAGTCGGTGCCGTACTCGTACTTGTCGCCGTGGTACTCGAGCAGGACCTCCTTGATCGCCTGGTCCGCCATCTGCTTGCCGAGGGGCCAGAGCGCCATGAAGACGATCTTGTGGCCCTTCGAGGCGCAGTGGTGGACGAGCGCGTTCGCCATCGGCTGGAGCTCGGCCTTGCTCGCGGGGTCGAAGTCGAAGCTCAGGAGCACGCGCGAACCGTCGGGAAGCGACTCGATCGAATCGAAGGTCGCACGCGCCATCGGCCCGGGCACTTCGGGGAAGCGGAGCTTGAGCAGGATCGGCACCGCGATCGAGAGTCCCATCGCGAGGAAGATCCAGCGCCGGTCGAGCCGACCGAGGCGGACGAAGAATCCGCGCATGCCGTCGGGGGTCTGTTCTGTGTTCTTCGTGGTCATGGTGGCCCCGTCAGGTCTTCGAGAGGTAGCTCTTGTCGATGCCGAAGATGAGGCGGAGGCTGGTCGCAGCCACGCCGAGGGCGATGCCGATGGTGATCGCGCGCATGCCCGCTGTCTGGACATGCTCGGTGATGCCGCGCTTCATGACATCGAGCCGCAGGAACGAGAAGACGCTGTCCTCGGGGATCCACCCCGTGAGGAACATGCCCGCTGCGGTCTGCGAGAGAAGGATGATGAACGCCGTGCCGAGGAGGAGGATCGCCTCGATGTTCTTGGCGCGGAAGGCGCGGAACGCTGCGCTCGCGACATAGAACGCGAGCATCGCGAACATGGTCGAGGTGAGCGGCACCAGCATGTAGTCGTAGATCCAGCCGAACGGCGCCTGCGGCACATCGTGCGCGCCCGCGAGGTGGATGTCGGGGTGCATGCCGTTCGGCACCGCGCCGACCTTGAACATGCCCACGACGAGCGTGACGGCGAAGGCGAACAGCGTGATCGCCGCGTAGGCCCAGCCTGGGCGCCGCGACGAGATCTGCTCGAGGTTCACGGCGAGGAGGTTGCCCGCGCCGAGGACGAACGCCACGGCCGCGAGGATGTTGAACCAGCCTAGGACGGTCTCCTGCCAGCTGACCGTGAACGGCGAGAACTTCGCCACGATCAGGAGGAGCCCCGCCGAGGCGAGGATGAGCATCGGAATCGTGCGTCGCAGCATGCGTCAGCCTCCGAAGAATGCGCGGAACGCCGTGCTTGCGCCGGCCATGGGGCCGGAAGGCGAGAGCGAAGCGAGGGTCGCGAGGATGGCGCCGACGATGATCGCGCCCGCCGCGAAGAGCTTGCCGAGGTCCTGGCCCTTGATCGAGCCGAGCTGGTCGCGTTCGCCCGAGAGATAGGCGCTCGCGGCGTAGAACTCCTCGCCGATCAGCGTGTAGTCGCACGCAGCGACGAAGAACGGAAGCTGCGAGGCCTCCGCGGTTCCCGCGACCTGGATCGCGCCGATCGCGTTGCCGTTCTCGGCGAGGACGAGGCTCTCGGCGTAGAACGCGCCCATGTAGAAGCAGGCCGCGGGCTTCTCGCGCACCATGCGGCCCGCGACATAGGCCACATAGCCGAACTGCTCGTCGGTGATGTAGCGGATCGACGACTCGTCGTAGGTCTCGGGGCGGCCCGCCGCGAAGTGCGCCGACTGCACGGTCTCGCGCGCGGCGGTCATCACGATCGAGCGCGCGGTCGGGACCTCGAGCTTGGCGTCGTACTCGGCCGCGGTCTTGGCCACGCGGCCGAGGATCGTCACGCCTGCGACGGTCTGGATGTCGTTCATGTCCTGGATGCCGGGAACGAAGAGCACGGAGCGGCCCATCTCCGTGGCGCGGCCGACGGCCTCGTCGATCGCCTCGAGGGCTGCGATGCGGCGGATCTTGACGGACCAGCCCGCGCGGGAGAGAAGGATCCAAGCGAGCACCGACGCCGACACGACCACGCAGACGATCGCGAGGGGGATCTTGTCGAGGAGGAACGCGTTCGCGCGCGCGACGACGGGCGCCGCCTCGACCGCGGGCGTGCGCTCGCCGTCGGTGCCGATGAAGGCCACGCGGAAGACGATCTCGTCGGAGGCGTGGCGGTCGCCCTTGCTGTTCGGGATCCCCGTGACGAGGTAGCCGTCGCCCTGGCCGAGAAGCGGGTCGACCTCCGCGACGAGGATCCAGGGCGTCTCAGCCGCGCCCTCCCGCGTCGCCTCAGCGACCGTGCGGGAGCGCTCGACGATGGCCCGCGCTGTCTCGTCGGGCGCAGGCACGCGCCAGCGCACGAAGACCGCGGCGCCGCCGTCGCCGGGGCGATCGACAGCGGAGACATCGACGGGGTCGGGAGGAAGCGCCGCGAGCGGCGCGGTCGCCACGAGGGCGAGGAGGGCCGCAAGCATCGCAGGCACACGCCGGATTCTCAGCATCAGAAGCTCCTTGGCGTCGCGGTCGGTCAAGGCGGGAAGCGCGTCTCGCTTCGGCGCACCTTGGGGCGCGGTCGGCCGCGCTTGTTCCCGATCTCGTCTCGGTCTCTCTCTGGGGTCTCTCTCTCGGGTCTCTCTCTCGGGTCTCTCTCTGGGGTCTCGCGCTCAGGTCTCGATCAGTTCGATGTTGGCCCTCGGCACGGTCACGCTGCGACCGTCGCCGAGCTTCACCTCGAGGACGCGCGCCTTCGATCCCGAGCCGAGCACCGCAGGCTCGCTCGGGAGCGCCGACACGGTGCCGAGCAGCCCGAAATATGGATCGCGGATGAGGCGCACCTGAGTGCCGAGCTCGAGCGCCCCCTCCTCTGGCCGCGCGCCCTGCGCGGGCTGAGGGTCGCCCGCCTGGCGCGCCACCACGACCTCGGGGCGCATGACGCCCGCGCGGATCTGCGTCGCGCCGTTCACGCTCGCCTCTCGGCCTTCGAAACCCTTCAGGAGCGCGAAGGTGCGCTCCGCCATGGCGATGTCGCCGAAGCCCTCCGTCACGAGGATGGTGAGCCCGATCTTCTCGGTGCCCGTGATGGCGACGCCGAGGTCGTATCCGAGGATCGCGCGCAGGTCGGAGTCGTCGATGCCGCCCGCCACGATTCCCGCGACGCCCGCCGCCTGCGCGGCCTTCACCGCCGACGCGGTCACGCGCGCGCCGCCGAGGACGATCGCTCCGCGCATGTCGGGCTTGATGTGCGCCGCGTCGAGGATCTCGTCGTGGCGCGCGCACGCAGCGCGGATCGGCCCGACCGTCTCGCCGCCGACGCCGAAAATTCCTTGGACGAACGCGGCTTCCGTCTCGACGAGCGCGCCTTCGCCGGGGAAGACCTCGACCACTCGCCCGTCGACATACGCCTTCACCTCGACGGGAAGCGGCGATCCGCGCAGGATCAACTGCCCCGTCGTCGAGCTGATCGACTCGACCGTGCCCGCCGCGGGCGACGGAAGTTCCTTCTTGCCGAAGCCGAAGATCCCCTTCGAGCGCGCAAGCGGCTGCCCGGCCGTCACGGCGTCGCCCTGCTTCACGAGCATCAGCCCGGGAACGTCCGACGCCTGCGCAGAGAGCTGCGCCGCGACCGCGACGGGCGTCACATCGCCCTCGATGTAGGTCCGCGCGACCACATCGCGCGCCTTCACGAGGTCGCCGACCTTCACCAGGACTTCACCATGGACGGGGAGCAGCCTGCGCGCCTTGTAGTTCGCGCGCGCGGACACCTTGAGACCTGGCGTATAGGCCTTCGCCATGGGGCGAGAAGGTAGCAGATGGGCGGCCAAGTCGGATCATGACGGAGTCCACGCGGCGAGCAGGATCGCAAGATCCGTCGACGAGACCGATCCGCTCCCGTCGAGATCCGCGGGCGAGCCTGCCGTTCCCCATGCGGAGAGCAGGATCGCGAGGTCGGTCGAGCCGATCTGGCCATCGCCATCGAGGTCGCCGAGCTCGTTCCGCAGCAGCGAGAACTGCAGCTCGCCCGCGAAGACCGCGGTCACGCCCGAGGTCGGGCCCGGCGCCTTCGAGGCGTCGGTCGTCGGGTTCAGAAGGACGGGAAACAGCTGACCGTCGCTGCGCAGCACGAGGTAGCCGCGCCGCCCGACTGCGATGTCGACAGCGGGATACGCCTGTTCAGGGATCACGAGACCGAATGGACTGTCCGAGTTGTGGATCTGCATGCCGTCCGAGCGGAGAGCCAGCCACCGAGTCGTGCTCGGGAGGGTGGTCCCGAACGCACCGATCGCGATCTTCGACCACGATCCAGTCGCAGGCGCCGAGAGCGTCGACGAGGTCGTCGCGGAAGACCAGACTCGGACGGAGCCACTGAGCGCGATGGCCCCGCTGAGCGTACCTCCCGCCGCGATCGACTGCACGGCCCCGAGATTGCTGGGAACCGATCCCGCGGCCGATCCCCAACCGACGACCGTGCCGTCCGGCCGCCGCGCGATCACATGCGACCGGCCTGCCGCGATCTCGAGGACGGGCCCGAGCGTCCCCGGGACATTGCACTGTCCCTGGGTGTTGTCGCCGAAGCACGCCACCGCGCCCTCCGCGGTCAGCACCGCGGTGAAGTCGAGCCCGCAGCGTGCGGCGCTCACCAGCCCGAGATTCGCCGGCGGCGTGGACTGTCCCATGGTGTTGTCGCCGAGCATGACCAGCGCGCCCTCGGTGCTGACGAACGCCGCGTGGTTTCCACCGAACGACATCGAGCGAAGCGGCCCGACATCGTTCGGCGTCTGCGTCTGCCAGGCGAACGAATCGCCCCATGCGACCGCCGTGCCGTCGGTGCGCAGCGCCACGGTGTGGTTCGCACCGCAATCGATGGCGGCGATGGTGCCGATGTTCGCGGGAATCTGGAGCTGCCCCTCGATGTTCGCTCCCCAGCACCGCACCGAGCCATCGGCGCGCAGCGCGACCGAGTGCTTGGCGGCGCCCGCGAGCTGGATGATATCGCCGAGCTTCGGCGGGACCGAGCACTGACCGAAGCCGTTCTCGCCCCAGCCGACCACGACGCCGTTCGTTCGTCGCGCGAGGTTGTGGTAGAGGCCCGCCTTCGCGATGGTCACCGCGCCCGCGAACGGCGGCGCGTTGCTCTGTCCGTAGGTATTCGAACCCCAGCACCGAACCGTGCCGTCGGCACGCACCGCCAGCGAGTGGACATCGCCTGCCGAGATCGACTGCGCCCCGTTGACCACATCGGCGGGCACGGCGATCTGCCCCTGGCTGCTTGCGCCGAACGCGCGCAGCACGCCATCGGTGGTGATGACGAGGAGATGCGAGCCGCCTGCGGCGATCTGGCTCACGGGGCCAAGGTCGGGCGGCAGCGTGATCGATGGCACGGTGCCCGTTCCCCACACCCGCACCGTGCCGTTCGGCAGCACTCCCGCGATGAAGGTAATGCCAAGATCGATCCCGGCGAGCCGAGTGATGTCGATCGGCACAGCCACCTGTCCGAGGTTGTTGACGCCGACCTGCGAGAAGGACCCGTCGGCGCGGACGATCGCAGTGTGGTTTCCGCCCGCCGACACCGAGACCGCGTTGCGGAATCCCTCGCGCGGATGCACGAACCCGTTCGTACCCCACCCGACCGCGATGACGCCGCCATCGGCCACGGCGATCGACGCGGCACAGGAGAATGCGAGCAGCGGAATGGCGACCGAGGAGAGACGAAGCATGGCCGCGTGTCTACGCAACGCGACTCGGCGCATGCGGGACCGCAAACGAAAACCCGTGCACTTCGTTTGGACACTTGGGATCGGAGCGCGGGCAGAGGCCACGCGGCCGACAGCTCAGGACGCGCTCTCCCACACCTTCGCCCACCGCGCCACCGCGGCGCGGCGGTCGGCCTCGCTCTCGGGAAGGGCGAGCGGACGGCCACGCGCGTCGAAGAGGATGCCCACGGTGCCGCCCTTCACACGGCGCGTGACGGGCTTGCCGGCGCCCGCGCCGAGGTCGAACTCCCTCGCGGGCTCGACCGTGACCTCGACCTCCTGGTCGGGCCCGACGCGCACGAGGGCGACATCGCCGCACGAGAGTTCGCCCGACGCGCTCACGGCGCCCGAGACGCGGTACGAGAAGCACTTCCTGCCCCACTTCCCCTCG
>Ga0172372_10012291_pt1 | contig 10745 bp, 6 predicted proteins | sample LakKiv5m_2_FD_114544 | JGI IMG/M metagenome (GOLD analysis project Ga0172372, IMG submission 114544) | Freshwater microbial communities from Kabuno Bay, South-Kivu, Congo - kab_092012_9.5m | ecosystem: Environmental > Aquatic > Freshwater > Lake | place: Democratic Republic of the Congo... | reverse complement strand
ATTTCTGTGGCTGTCTTCAACTTGTTTGCAAGAATCGCCACCTTATAATTCTGATTAAACAGAACCTGATGCACTATCTCACCGATAAGACATGTTGTCTTTCCTGACTGACGAGGGATTTTGCAGATGGTAAATCGATTGTTGTGAACCGATCTAACAATGTCTTTCTGAAAGTCATACAGAGTAATGGTCACTAGACCCTGATCCAAAGTCACAATCTTCATGTGGTTTTCCATGAAGTAAACGGGATCTTGGGAGCATTTGATGTACTCCTCTAACTGATCCTTAGTGAATTCAATCTTGATGTTTCCACCTTTGAGCAGCGGATTGCCAAGATAGGTATCATCTGTTTTACGCATTACTTGGACTCTTCAATCGGCTTCACATCAATCATTTGCTTCTGCTGCGCCTTGATCATCTTCTGTAACTCTGCTGTGCTGCCGACGAAGATACTATTGTTGGTCACGCTTGCCGCTTTAGATGGTGCATCTTCTTTCTTGATGTCTTTCATGCGACGGTGTAAGTCTATCAGTTTGGTATTTGCCTCAAGAGTCTGACCGATTAACTGTGCGACCACTTCATATGCACGGGGCTGCTGACTGTCTTCAGCAAGTTCAAGAATGCCTTGTATAGCACTATTGGACTGCTCAATCACAACTTTCAGGTTCCTGCGAACCTCGTTGTAATCATCATCTGCCTCAGATGTCTTATAAGGTTTAGATTCAACATCAGATTTGATTGGCTGAATCTTTTTTGGTTCAGTCGCATCAACATCGATATCAAGTTCTTTTGCTATATTGAAATTAGAGTTCATAATCATCCTGTATTTTCCGTAACGACAACTGATGCGCCACCCGTTTTTCCTAAGTTGTTCGGGTCATAAGTTAGAGGATTAGAATCAGGCTGTGGCGTGGCAACAATATCAGCGTATTTTGGTGGGCTAGTCAAACCAGAATCAATAAAATCAGTATCAATAAGTGTTGCCTCGGTTTGTGTAATGAGTTTCTGTCTCTTGACAGGACCGTACAGATACATCTTTGCAGTAAATTGAATATTTGAAAGTGTAATCTTCCTTGTGGAGTAGTCTCCATAACTCCCATCATCACCATCACTCATAGATGACGAAGAGAATACGAGAGGAACGTCAACATCTACATCTGTTGGCTCAACAGCCTTGATTGTAAAAGTGAATTCAGGACCAAACATCGGAAGAATTTGCTCCATTATTTGAAGATTGTCATCCATTGTTTTAGTCATGATACTCAATGTCAAAGTCATGTTGTATGGAACCTTCTCTAATCTACGATACAAATCGTTATCTGAAGAATATGCAACAGTTTTCTGTATGCTGTTTAACTTTCTAGAGGAATCGTATTGGAGGTTACCAATTTCAAAACAAAGTCTAGGTAAATAAGACTCTATCTTTATTGGTTGATCGAAGTCCTTACCGATTCTATCAAGCCTAGCCAAAAATTTTTGCTTAGGTCCATATGCGATTGGAACTTTGATTCTTTCAATCTCACTACCATCAGCACCTTTTCTCGATACATATATGTCATTAAACAATGACGCAAAAGCCACTACAACTTTTCTGATGGTGCTGTGATAGTAATAATCTGTCATTGACAGTTCTCCGACAGAGTATATTCACGAATTGTTATGTCATTCACAGTATGTAATTTGCTTTTGCAAAAACAACTGGACCGCATCGAAGATTCAATCGGGACAACTGAACTCAGACAATTTCCTTCTGAATCTTTATATTCCTTTTCGGTAAAAAGGTAAGGAGTTTTGTACTCTGAGGAATCAATTTTCCACCTTTTGACATCTTTTGGTAGTGAATTTAAATCGCCCAACCCTGTGCAGGGAGAACTTGAGTTGAATGTGATCACTCCTGCGGGAATCGCTCCGAAACTTACACCCGGCCAATCGACAGACAGACTACTGAGTACTTTGGATACACAAGGTATTCTGAACCCTCTGCTGTACTCTTGATGCATTCTATTGAACCAAACAGGATTTATTGCGGGAACTTTCTTTCCAACAACTTTTGCGTTTATGTAAGACATCCACCAATTTTCAGTGAAAGGGATGACATAAGGATGGTGCAAATCGACATTACCGTCCCCACCACAAATTGCTGCTCTCCATGTATAATCGCAAAAAGGAACTCCATCAATAGGAAGGTATGGAACCATCCCATTCTCTACAAATAAAGGGTGAACAGTATCTTTACAGATTTTTGTTACAGAGTTGTTTTTCCTATATTGCGAAAGAGAATTTACAGAGTGTCTCCATTTATCCCATAATCTAATGGTTCCCTGTTCACTCTTGTCACTAACAGAAGCAAACCAATTTATCCAATACTCTTGCAATTTCTGACAACCTGATATACCACGAATTCGAACATTTTCAGAATCGGGATGTTCTGTTGGTATCGACAACTGAATGTCAATTTCTTCAGAACACTCATTGTCACCAAGAAACTTCAATTGTCTGGCGTTACAGCAATCCCTCAGATTTTTAAGATTAGAATTCCATAACGGATCTTCTCTCAACCAAGGGATGAAATAGTCATCAGTTTGATCTTTTGATTTGATAGGAAATCCCTCAACACGAAAGTTATTAGTATCTGACAAGTAAACATTTTTCGTGTTGAGGGTTTCCATATCAATCAGTTATATCATTGCAATATGATTAATCAGGGTCGGCGGGGCCACGGCCCACCTGGGTTGGGAGAGGTGTCCCCGAATGGAAGTGGTCTTCCAACTTCTTTAATACAATTTTCCTCAAGATACTTAAGTGCTTCTAAAACATGTGTTGCATTGTCCCTAACTCTCTGCCTCTCTATTGCAGCGGGTCCGCTGGCACCAAACTCATTAAGGAATCTTTCAATTAATTCCTTGAGGGTTTGCATTATTCTGTAACACTCAGCACTCATCACTCCCTTTTCTAAATCCTGAATGTAACATTGAATAAATTCCGGACGCCGCCATGTTGAAATGCTCTGCAACAGATACTCATTCGGCCAGGACAATCGTGTTCTTTGAACTGCCGCAAGTGCTTCAACGCAACTTGAGAAAATTGGTTGACTGGCTCTCAGTCTTCTTAGACCATTTTCGATATCTATCGTTGTAGAGATGATCAGTTCTCCGCAGATAGCGTCATCACTAACGACAGGTCCACCTGGACCACTGGTATCTGGATCTGGAAGTCCTCCATCCTGAGAATCAGAATCTGATGCTGCTCTAAATCCAAGTTTCCGTCTACCTTCACACCTGAAACAATCAGGAAGAATGGTCGATGTATTTCCTAACAAATAATCAACTATAACGGAGCAGTTGACATCGTTTTCACGGGCGGGTGTGTCGGGATTATCCACACAACCCGATTCTATACAATATCCTGTTTGCGTACACGGCGGATTTTCGTACCCGTACCCGCAGCATGGCGATGCTCTACCAAGTTCTCTGGCACGCTTCACTGCTGAAATTGCACAACATTCCTGCAACAATTTTTTGATTTTTTCGTCCAAAACCTGTTTAATTTCTTCTATAGACTTATGTCTCAGGCTTCCGTCTTCACATCTGAGAAAATCTTGAGGACATAGTCTCATATTTGGATCGAATAATTTATCTAATGCACACTTAAGAATATCATTAATTTTCGTTGGGTGTTCTGTAAAATTATCACATAACTCTTTCATACGATCTATACATGCTTGCGGAGCAGCAGGCATAGACTGATCTGGACGTAAATTATAAGGATTGTTGCTCTGTGGTGAACTTGGTGTCCCTGAGTCGGGCAACTCATAACCTGATTCAGCCAAACATCCTCGTATACGTTGTATAATGGCTCCCGAACCAGGTCCGCCTGAGTAATTTCCCCATATTGGTGTCCTTGGAGTCCATTCATCAGATTTCAGAATATGCCAAAGCGCACATGGAGACTTCAGCATCAAATTCCCTATAAGCATGGGGAGAATAATACCAAATATGGTATCAAGCCATTCATTCGTACCTTCCGGCGAGGGATCAAGACTATTCGGACCAGTTAAACAAGGTAAATCTCCATCCACATTCCCACACCCACCTCCAATGAAGAATGTGTCAAGTAATTTAAGTACTAAGTTTTTCAACTTGGTGCCGCTGACAACACCATCTGGCAATAAGTTTTCCAATAATCGTGATACCAGTTCCAAACAAGAGGCCAAACTCCTTTGTAAGTTTCCCCTCTCAATTGGACCAATTCGGTAAAAGTTTCTTCGTGTAGTACATTGTCCATTCTCATTACAATCTGTAAAGTAATAATTATTGTAGCAGTCCTTCATCAAACATTTTATGATTGCTAATCTATATGACAATGTGCTTAATCTTCGTTGCAGTACACTATTACAGTTTTGTGCAATTGCATCCGATAAATCGGTGAAAATATCTCCTGCTGCATCTTCGGGTGAAGAATACTCCACTAGAGATGCATCACTTGCCATTCTATAGATAAATGAATTGCCTTCACCCTCATTATAGAGATCTTCAAATTGTTTCAGAATGTGGTTCCATCGACCAATGTTCCCACCAACTCCCTTTTTATTCGCAGCAGCATCTCTATGGCATTTGATCCAATCAACGATGGTTTTGATGTGTGATCTTGGATCTGTAATTCCTCCAACGCAGTCAACACCATAATTGAATAGTGGAACGCCGTCATATCCATTAATCGGAGGATTAAAACTGCATTCTCCAGCAAATTTTTTGTCCGAGTAATTAAAGGGCCACGATTTAATTCCTGATGGTAGAAGAGTATTGTATTGAGTATACAATTCTCCTGCCTTGGTCAGTGCATTACATGCTTTCTTTCTGCTCTGTCTAGACTTCCACAAATCACTAGAAATATATGCTAATGAATTGAAAAATTGTATTGCATCCGCATCTACAAAACTGACTTCGGCGGGTTTGGGCAATGCATCATGCCCAAATCTGTTGATTTGTGATGGATCGATCAGTGCCGATCTGTACCATGTGGGGGGTTCAGGGCAATACCCTCCCGCAATACCTGGAAATGGAGATGGCGAATCAATGCACTTACAGCCTTCAGGTGCCCAGACTGGTGCGAAACCTGGTGCATCATCGGGTATCGGAGGTAATTGAGGAACAAACTCTCTCCAAAGTTGCGGATCTCCTGGTGTTTCTGGATTAGGACTACCATCTTTACAGACGCAAATCACCTTTTGCTGTCCACCATAGTAAATAACTACCTTCATACAATCTTTGGTCAAATCCTGTCCATCAGACGGGAATAGGTGCGGGTAAAAACTACAGTCTTGAGATCCACCATAACCAGGTGCAATTAGTCTATTTGGTCCTGGAACGGGGAAGAGTCCTGAGTCAGCAGGAACTGAACAAGGTTGCTCTGTATTGAATTCCAAAACTCCAGCCAGCCTGCAAGAAATTCCCAAAAATTGTGGATATGAACGCAACAATTTCTTCATAAATTTGGGATTTAATACAGGCAAAGGTTTGCCATCACGCTGTCTAGTATTCCACCATTGCCACCACTGCTGTGAGAGTATGGGCGTGAGTGGTCCGTGGGGACCATCGTTATCTGCTGCTCCATTCAATGCATAGCAATAAGTATAATCACATAGACTTATACCTGGAGGGGGTAAGTAGGGAACAACGCCATTTTCAACATCACTAGGATGGACAACGCCTCCATTTGGACATTTTGGATTTCTTTGTTCCGGTGGTGTATCCCACCATTCTTTCAATTCTTTGAGGAATTTATTGTATCTGTCTACTAATGGGCTTATTTGCAAACCAGGTTGACCCGGTAAGTCTGGATCTCCTGATTCTAGTAATTGTTGTGTCCACCAGTTCCATAAGGTTATACAGTTTCCGATCATCCGTGCTAACTGTTCCTCTGCAAAACCATTTGGATTACGATTTATTATTGCCCGAACATTATCAAGAAAATCGCAATCGTTAGAATCCAATTCCTGAAGTCCTTCAATTGGTGGATTTCGATTTCTGTAAGCGTCTTTAATTCTTTGTAGTTCGGCGCAACACTTCACGACTTGCTCACGAACATAAATTTCAGGACGGAACTCCCACCCTGGTGGAGTGACAGGACCACCTGTTGGTGTTATGGCATTGGGATTGGTTACTTCTATAAGATTAATGACACTCAGACCATCAGGCAAAGTTTCAGGGGTAATAGAACGATATTGTACCGATGCATCTGTAGAAATCGATTGACCATCGTTATCTGCGAAATCATTAGGATTAAAAGTTTTATTAGGATTTAGGGAGCCGTCAAAGAGACATGAATTTGGATCGAATAGAACTTTGTCAATGGCCTCAAGTGCGTCTTTTAAACGACATTCGTTAGCAGTACTCTCATTATCCAAATAGCGCAGAATTGTACTCTGTACTTGGTACAACCAACTTATACATTTATCACCACATGCAGCAGTATTAGATTCAGCGGTATCAACACATTCAAAAGGAATATAATATCCTGGGCTAAATATGCGTCCCAGAAAAGTGCCGTCGTCTACAGGCAGAATAGGTAAAGAGCAATTCCGGTCTATTTCCAAAAGAGTAGCAAATAATTTCCGCATTGTTTCAGCACAACATTTTGATCGGTCTCTTTTTGACTGACCAGTTGAAGGTGGAATGTTGATCGATGGATTATTTGGTGTAAAACTGTCGTTTGGATTTACCTGAAATGACATACTAATTCCCTTTACCTTGGAGTTATACAGTTATGTATGATACTTGGGTTCCCGAACTTGATGTTGCAAATCATAATGAAAAGTAACTTATCTTTTAAATTACATGTCATCAAATGGATTAGTCTCATCGAAATTTAGAATGGTATTGGCTTCAGATTCAATTTGTGAATTATTTGCTATATCCAATATTCCAAGTCTCTCTCTACTTGTTGAAGAGGATATTTTTGCGTATATGGAGTTGTCGGATTTTGTTAGGTATAGTGGGGTTTCACTTGAGCCAAACAGCCACTTACCAGAAACATCGGCAATAGAAAGTACTTTCGGAGAGAGTCTGCTGTCGATTGATTGAATTTTCGCCCGTGCAGTTTCTCCCGAAGTTCCTCCCGTAACTGAACCGTCTTGGAACTGATATACGAAGTCGCCTTTTCTGAAAGATCCCGTTCCATAGGTGGCCTCCAATCCTATGTCTAATTTGTATCCTGTCTCCTCATTAATTACATCTATTTCCTCTATTCCAGTATTGAATTCCTCTTCGCTGTATTGGAACAATTCACATGTAAGTTGATACGAAAACAATTTACCTAGTTGATAAAACGGATTTTCGTGTTCAACAAACTTTATCTCAAACAATCCACGATTCAACGGAAGAAACAGCAAGTCTCCTTCTAGTGGCCTTTTCTTGCCAGTCTCTCTCATGAACCTCTTCTTGGAAACTGTAAATTTAACACTATCTCTGACCTCAAAACCAAATTTAGTGAAAGTATCTCCACCCTCAAATGCCTGAGTAGTATCCATGTACATTTCTATCATTGAGAATGAATTAAACCTTGAATACCTAGACTCGCCAAAAAGATCATCCCTAACAACCAAATCCCTTGGAATGTAATACATCTCCAATCCATGAATTTTGATGGCTTCCACGGTCAAATCCTCGACCAGATTCTGCTCTGGCTTGTAGGTATGATTGTGAAGTCTAATGTATGGATTTAATGCCATCAGTTTATCCCATCATGAAGTCTGCTGGTAGTTCGTACTTGGAAACGATATCTTTCTCAAGATTCTCTATTTCTGTGTTTGCTTCCTGAACAATCTCTGTTCCTCTAAGTGTAATATCGCCAGGCAATTTCACTCCACTATACTTACTGAGATTGACACCCCATTGTTTTTTCAGAAGAGCAGTTGCATATCTCTTCAACAATCTGTCTTCATATATTTCAGGGTAAATTCTGGGATCTAAAATTCTGTAACACTCTATGATCAGATACATTCCAGCAGTCACGTTTTGTGACCAATTCATGTCAATATAAAGTCTATTCTGCACTCTACTGAATCTAACGCTCTTTTCAGGAGACAAATACTGTCTAAGCATTGTCAGATACTGTTGCGTCAAATCGTACTGAACTAAATCTATTGTTCCAAATGTGTACAGATCGTTTAGTGCATACTGATATCTGATGTCGAACATCCCAACTGATTGCTGTGTGAATGGAAAAATTCTGGTCACACTTGTGACGAGATTCTCAAGTAAAACATCATCTTCGGTTGTATCGGGACTTCCTTCGTGGATTGCATCTTGATCAGAAAATCCACCACCAAGAGATTTACGATTTGTGGCTCTCATCTCAATATAGCCACGCTGAATATCAATCGGCTGAACTTGGTACTTTAAATAAACCTTTTCAACACCATCAAAGTGATACTCAGAGAAAAACCGTAAAGCATCGTCTAAACGATCTTCAATCTGTTCTTCCGCTAGATTTATTTCGATTACGGGTGCGCCGAGTAGTCTTAGGCAGTACTCCTTCAGTTGTTCCCGAGAGGTTATCGCTGGCATTGGACTTCTCCTTCATAGGGTATTTATCCTTTACCATAATCCTCTTCTTCTGTATTTCTGCTATTCCGGATTGATCATAACTCTTCTGTTCGATAAAATGCTCCCAAAGAGCAACCACCAGTTCAAAAATATTAGGGTATTCATTTTCTCTACAAAAACTAGGATCTCTCAGGGAATCAACCTCAAGATTTATTTCAGAGTCTTCTTTGGAGATCAGAGACATCAAAACACTGAAATCTCTCTTTCTAGAGATATATCTTTCTCCGTCTGTCCATTGTCCACTAATATTGGATGTCTTTCCATTAGTTCGAACAGTCAACTGATTTCCATCATAAATCAATACTTCAAGCCCACCTTGCGGATTGTAGTTTGGTTCAAGAACCTTGAAGACATCAATTGGTATCTGAAGATCGTCAATATAAACTACATTTCCTATTTGTTTAAATGTTGACATGCTAATCTCAAATTGGTGGTAATGTTGGGGTATAGTCTTCTAATTCAACTATTGACAATTCGGGTGACTTTGTTTGTTTCGGATTCTTGAATGTAACATCAGCATCTTTGTAAATTGCAGATCTCTTCAAAACAGTATCGACACCACTTGTGTTGATGTCTCTGCTCACAACGGAGACATTTGTTGCAGCAAGGCCAAGAATTGGAATATCTCCCTTACCGTTTGTGTTTGCATCTGTTAATGTCACATTACTGTTAATTGCGAATATTGAATAAGTATTTGACGGTAATGAGTCAACAGAAGCAGACGCACCGATTGGAATATATCCCCCGCCCATAAATCTTATTGGGTGATCGCCAACTAAAGATCCAACAATAACAGATGGTGAATTGAGAGCCACTAGAGATGGACTACCACGAACGATTGCCGCTGTATCTGACAGATCATCAATTCTGATTCTTGATCCATTAGAAACAACAGCATAGCCGTTTCTAGCGAGAATGGTCTTTCCTTTTATTTCTGCATCAGAATTTACAAGACTAACACCAAACTCATTTCGATTGATTTTTGCTCCCTTGATTCTAACTTTAGAATTGTCAGCGGCAATAGCGTTGTAGTTTGCTCCGAAAATTCCACCTTCAACAACTACTCTTCCTCCGTAACTGTGAATTCCACAAGGGAATCCATATATCACGCTATTGTACATATAAACGTCGCCCATGGATTGAACACCTACGCAATTACTAGATCTTCTAGGCTCGGCTGCTGTGGTTGTTCCGCTTGAGCCGCTCATGTCCATGACGATCACAATTGGATTTAAGTCGTATGCTCTTGCACCGCCTCCAATATGTACCTGTGTTCCCTGATCAGCAACAACAAATCCATTTGGATTTCTAACTCTGAATATGGTTGTGTAGATTGTCATCGCAGACAGTCCAACCGACGATCCCGAGAATGTTGCGCCATAGGGAATACCGATTGGAACTCCTGCCGTGGCAGTAATCTCAACATTAGGAATTTCAAGAATGAAACTTGCAGGACCAGACCAACCATTTGAAATGCACGGATAGACACCAATCATAGATGTCAAGAATCCAAATGTACCTCCAGATGAACCAGAGTGACCACCGACAGAAGGATTATTTCCAGAATATCCAAGTGGAACAGTATTTGTAAACGCTAATTGTTCTGCGCCTATTCCGGCAAAGTTTCCAGTTTTAACTATCGGTTCAGTATATCCAGTTTCGCTTCCAAGACACTTGAGCAAAAATCTGTTCGGTGCAGTTACTCCTAGATCATATGCAGGCAAAACTTGAATAGTTGATATTGGCACATTCTGTACTGATCCATCTGCACCACCTATAGCAACCTTTTTGTTCCCTCTAATCGAGAATGCTCTATCGAGAACATATTCTCCGGGAGAGAAAATGAAGTTTGTTTGCTCATCAAGAGAATATTGCTTCTCAGATACAAATAGAGTGTAAGTTTCTTTAATGTCTCTTGTTTTGAGTTCTGATGGTTGTAAGAACGAAGATCTATAACTAGTTCTCAACTCACCGAAATATGTTGGCTCTTTCGGGTTGAAATCATTGATATGAGAAACATCGTTCAAGAAATTGGCAAATAGAGTATTGTTATTTCTGAGCACCGATTTGAAATATGAGAAATCCGTTGGCTGAGTTAGTCTCGTAGAAAGGTAATTATTTGTGATCCAAGTTGTGGGT
>Ga0172372_10012288_pt1 | contig 10745 bp, 7 predicted proteins | sample LakKiv5m_2_FD_114544 | JGI IMG/M metagenome (GOLD analysis project Ga0172372, IMG submission 114544) | Freshwater microbial communities from Kabuno Bay, South-Kivu, Congo - kab_092012_9.5m | ecosystem: Environmental > Aquatic > Freshwater > Lake | place: Democratic Republic of the Congo... | reverse complement strand
GCGAGATGCCCAGCGGCGGGCCGCTGCGCTCGACGGCTGGTTTCCGCGCGGCAGCGCCGATCCCTTGCTGAAGAAATTTCTCGAGGTGCCCATGTACCCTTACCAGGCCGAAGGCGCGTTGTTTGTGGCGGCCGAGCTGAATCTGTCATGATTCAGCCGGAGTGAAGCTGCACCTTCTTCCGCATTTGTCTTCTTCACCTCATCGTCTATAACGCGTTTTCTTCAGCTTGATTTCCGTTTTCTTCAAACTTCGCCTGAGGGTGTGAAGGTAGCTGAGGCGGCTGCAATTCTCGACCCTATTGAGGAGCAGCCATGGCGCAGTCGGGACAGCGGAAGTGTTTGAGTTGCGGGCGTTTGTTTTACCCTGACCGACGCAATCGTGAGCGTCAGCGCTATTGCTCAGAGACTGATTGTCGTCGCGCGAGCAAGGCCGCCAGTCAGTCCGCATGGTTGTCCCAACCCCAGAACGAAGGGTACTTCCGCGACCCGGTGCATGTGGCTCGTGTGCAGGCCTGGCGAATTGCAAACCCGGGATATGGCCGCGGCAGACGCCGCAAAGCGGTGGCGTTACAAGATCCCTTGGTTACACAAGTACCTGAGACGATTGAGGAATGTTCAATTCGTACCGAGATCGCTGCGGCCGCGGGTGCGCCGGCGTTACAAGATCTCTTGGAGGCCCCATCGCCAGTCCTGGTGGGGTTGATCGCGCATTTGTTCGAAGTGACGTTACAAGAGGACATTGCCGCCACAACCCGGCGCCTTGTACAACTGGGCCACGACGTCATCAACCGGAGCCAGCATGAGGACAGTGAAACACCTATTGCGACCTGAGCGGCTGCGCCAGGTGCCCGAACAATTCAGTTGGGTTGACCAGGCCTTGGTGCAAAGGCATTTCATCGATCGCTGCGATGCGCAGGCGGCGGCGCTGTATCTGTTCCTGATCACGGTGGCCGATGCCCAAGGCTTGAGCTATTACGGCGAACCCACGCTCGCGAGGCGGCTGCACCTGAGCCGCGAGGAGCTGTTCGCAGCACGCCAGCAACTCATCGACATCGAACTCATCGCCTATCAGGCACCGCTGTATCAGGTGCTGGCATTTCCGGGAGCGACGCCGCGCCCGCCGGTAAGCACGCCCGCACAGATACCCGTGACTCGGTCCGGCGACGGCCCGGCGAGGCTGGCGCAAATACTCGATCAGATGGGGCATCGCCGTGGTCAACTATGAGACCTTCTGCCAAATCCGCGACCACCTGGGTCGTCAGCAACTGACCGTCGCGCAAACCGCGCGTGCACTCGCACTGGACCCGCGCACGGTGGCCAAGTGGGCCGGCGTGGAACAGTACCGCCCGCGCGCGGGTGTGCCGCGGGTCGGCAAGCTCGATGCCTATAAGGGCCAGATCGTGCGCTGGCTTGATGCCCATCCCTACAGCGCGCAACAGATCTTCCAGCGACTGCGCGAGTCGGGCTACGCCGGGGGCGTCACCATCGTCAAGGATTACGTGCACCGCATTCGGCCCCGGAGCCAAGCGGCGTTTCTCAAACTCGATTTCGCCGCCGGCGACTGTGCCCAAGTCGATTGGGGGGAATACGGCAGCATTGGTGTGGGCTCGACGCGTCGGCGGTTAAGCTTCTTTCTGATGGTGCTGTGCTACAGCCGGCTCATGTACCTGGAGTTCACGGTCTCGCAGAAGATGGAGTTCTTTCTGGCTTGCCATGAGCATGCCTTCGCCACATTTGGTGGTTGCCCGAGCCGGGTCATGGTCGATAACCTTAAGTCGGCAGTATTGCAGCGCCTGGTCGGTGCCGCTCCGGTATTCAATCCGAAGTATCTGGACTTCTCTCGCCATTGGGGCTTCGAGATCGCCCCCTGCAACGTTGCCAAAGGCAATGAGAAGGGACGGGTTGAGAATGGCATCGGCTACGTCAAGAAGAACTTTCTCTCCGGCCTCGAATTACCCGACTTCGCAGCACTCGCGCCGGCCGCCAAGCTTTGGGTGGATACGGTGGCCAACGTGCGCATTCACGGCGCCACCCATCAACGTCCGATCGATCGCTTCGACGAGGAACGCGCTCATCTGCAGTCACTCAATCCCACCGGCTTCGATCTGGCGCGCGTAGCCACGGTGCGTGCGACCAAGCAGTTTCGGATCCTGCTGGACACCAATCATTACTCGGTGCCCGCACGCTACGCCGGCCAGTTGCTGACGCTCAAGGCTTATCCCGACCGCGTCTGCATCTATGCCGGCGACCAACTCGTCGCGCGACATCCGCGCAGCCAGGATCGGCGCCAGGACATCGAGGATCCCGAACATGCGCGGCAACTCCTGGCGCAACGCAAGAGCGCACGTGAGCAGCGCCTGTTGGTGCAGTTCCTGGCGCTGTCTCCACGTGCCCAAGCTTATCGCGAGGGACTCGAAGCCAAGCGCGTGAATGCGCGCGTGCACCTACGCAAGATTCTCGCGTTGGCCGAAGTGCATGGCAAAGAAGCCGTTGCCCGTGCGCTTGACGACGGCCTTGAATTACATGCCTTCAGCGCCGAGTACATCGCCAATATCCTGGCCGCGCGTCGGCGCATCAACCACGAACCGGCGGCCTTGCAACTCACGCGGCGCGCCGACCTGCTCGATCTGGATTTACCCGAACCTGACCTGTCCGTCTACGACTGCGAAGAAGGAGCCGACCATGACCTCACGCCGTGACCAACATCCCGATGCCGACGCCTTGTGTTCCCATCTCAGCACCCTGAGGCTACCCTTCATGTTGGAGCAGCATCAGGCGTTAGCGAAGACCGCCGCTGACAAGCAGTGGTCGCACTTGGACTACTTCTCTGAGTTGATCAATGGCGAGGTTGCCACGCGCGACGAGCGCCGCGTACAGCGGTGCATTACCCAAGCCCGGTTCCCTGTGCTCAAGACTCTCGATCAATTCGACTGGGGCTGGCCCACCAAAATCAACCGTCTGCTGATCCAGAATCTGTTTCACCTGGACTTCGTCAAGCAGCGCGCCAATGTCGTGTTTATCTCCAGCACCGGCCTCGGCAAGACGCATCTCATGACGGCGCTAGGCCATGCCGCTTGCCTGCGGGGTCACTCGGTTCTATTCACCGGCGCTATCGAAATCATCAACACGCTCTCCGCCGCTCACGCCACCGGCAGCATCAAGCGCGCGTTACATCACTACATCAAGCCCTCAGTCTTATGTATTGACGAGCTCGGCTATCTCCCGATCGACAAGTTCGGCGCCGACTGTTTGTTCCAGATCGTCAGCCATCGTTATGAACGTGGGAGCACCATGATTACCACAAATCGCGTCTATAAAAAATGGGCCGCTATTTTCAACAACGACGCAGTTCTCACTTCGGCTCTTCTCGATCGCCTGCTCCATCACGCTGAGACCGTGCTCATCGATGGCAAGAGCTATCGCTCCAAGGACCAGATCGAGATTTGAAACCCAGGTAGATCACCCCAAAACCGTCTCAGCATCCCACTGTGCCGACACATAGTTACCAGCAATTTCAGACCGGCTGAATTTCAGCAGGTTGGCCCCGGCGGCCACATTCGCCTATGGCATTTGCATTTTGAAATATGCCCAAAGGTCAGAAAATATTCATAGTGGCAAATGACCTTTAAGTTTTGACACCGAAGGTCAATTTTCTGCGCTTGGTTAGACTTTTTTCCCATCCAGAATTTGACCTTCGGATGGCGCACACCGAAGGTCATCGCCGCTCAAATGGGCACGAAAATCCGAAATTGCCCGAAGGTCAGGCGAGCCATTTATTGAAGCACCCCGTCGATACCTGGGGCACGATATGGGCACAAATTGGGCACGGAGGATATCTGTATCCCTAATGCATAAAGCCAACCACCGTTAAGTGATTGGCTTTATGGACTTTTTTGTGGTTGCGGGGGCAAGATTTGAACTTGCGACCTTCGGGTTATGAGCCCGACGAGCTGCCAGACTGCTCCACCCCGCGGCAGACCGCCATTATGCAACAAATGCTGCAACTGCGTCAATGAAGTTGACGAATTTAGTAATGAAACAAGTTCAGCCGGCCAACACGCGGTTTTTGCCGGCACGTTTGGCGAGGTACATGGCGCTATCGGCGCGCTGCAGTGCAGTCTGTGCCGTCTCGTCAGCGCCGACTTCCGAGACACCGCAACTGAAGGTGATGAGCACCTTGTCGTTGTTATGCAGGAAGAAGCGCCGGGTCAGTTCGCGCTGCACGCGCGTCATGGCCGTGATCGCGTCGTCCAGCGCCGTGTTTGGCAGCAGCACGACGAATTCCTCGCCGCCGTAACGTGCCAGTGTGTCTTCGGGGCGGATGGTTTCCTCGACGACCTTGGCCAGATGGACGAGGGCGGCATCGCCGGCGGCGTGACCGAGCGTGTCGTTGAGCTTCTTGAAGTTGTCGATGTCGAGCAGCGCGAGGCACAACTGGCTATCGTGGCGTTTGGCCCGCGAGATTTCTGTGTCGAGCGCGTCGTCCATGCCCTTGCGGTTGAGGGCGCCGGTGAGCGGATCATGGCGCACGAGCTCGCTCGCGCTCGCCAGTTCCTGCTGCAGGCGTTCGACTTCGCGTTCGGCTTCCTCGACCTTCTTGCGCATCATTTGCAGTTCGTCGTGGGTACGCTGGGCGTCGAGTTGAACCGCACGGGTTTCGTGCATGACTTCGTCGAGCACCACCGTCAGTTCCGAAATATCGCTGGCCTGGCTGATCTTGTCGGCGCACAGCTCGATCTTGTCGTGATAGCTGCCGGTCGAGGCGGAAAAGCCGGCCAGCCGGTCGACGAAGGTAGCGAGCATTGCCTTGAGCTGGTCCTGTGCCTCGGTGAGGCTCTTCTTCAGCGCGCTCTGCTTATAGATGACGTCCTTCATGCGCCGCTCGACATCGTCGAGGCGGCGCAGGTTGAGCGGCTGGTTGAAGAGATCGAGGACGGACGCGATCTGGCCTTGCAGCCACTGGTCGTCGATCACCAGTTCGCTGATGTTGTCGATGACCAGGTGCAGCAGATGCAGCAGGGAGGCACGCATCTCGGCCTGATCTTCGGCGACGAAGTGCAGCCGGTAGCCAAAGCGCTTCATCTCGGCGATGAAACCGGCGATTTCCGCGGGGTTGCGCGCGGCGCGTGCGCTGGTCGCGAGCCGGGTTGCCTCGGCGGCCATCTCGGCATTGTCGACCAGCACGATGGCGATCGCGGTGTCCAGCAACTGAGCCAGCAGTTCGAGTAATTCCGTCGTGGTGCTGCTGGCCGACTGGGTCGGAACGCTGGCAAAAGTCGGCGCTGGCGGGACGGCATTCGGAGAGGCTGAGCCGGCAGTTTCGGCTTCGGCCGCGGCCTCCAGCGCGCCGCCCTGCGCCCAGTTCTTGAGCAGGCCCTGCAGGCGCGCGTGAAGCAGGTCGGGCGCGGTCGAGGATGACAGGACGTGCTCGAGCGCCTCGCGCTTGCGGGCGGGGGTCAGGTCGGACTGGCGCGACTCGAGCCGCAGCAGCAGATCGCGGATCAGCGCCGACCAGTTGGGCGGTTCGGCGGTATGTTTGCCGAGCAGGTCGGCGAGCGCGGCCTTGACGCCCTCCCAGTTTCGCTCGCCGATGGCATTGTCGAGCTGGCGGCCGAAACGCATCTGTTCCGGCGTGCCGCGCGGCAGGCCGCCGGCCAGATGCCTGAACGATTTGTCCGGAAAGGTTTCGGTCGCGGCGGTGCCGGCGATCTCGTGGTACAGCGCACGGTAGTTGTCGGGCGTCGGCGCCGTGCGCTGCTGGGCCAGCCGCTTCAGGGTTTCGCGTGCGATCTCGAACGGGCTCATCGGAGGCCAGCTATTCGACGAGTCCGTGGCGCAGGCCGTAGTGGATCAGTTCGGCGGTGCTCTTGAGCCCCATCTTTTCCAGCAGGCGGGCGCGATAGGTGCTGACGGTCGCGACGCCGAGATTGAGCTCGTCGGCGATCTGCGTGAGCGGCTTGCCCTTCGCGATCAGCACCAGCACCTGGTATTCGCGGTCGGTGATGCGCTCGTGCGGCAGCTTTTCGGTGTCCTCGGAGATTGCCTCGACGAGCTGCTGGGCGACGCCGGGGCTGACATACTTCTTGCCACGCGCGACCTGGCGAATCGCCGTGACCAGTTGGTCCGGCGCGCTCTGCTTGGTCAGGTAGCCGGACGCGCCGGCCTTCAGCGCGCGCAGGGCGTACTGTTCCTCCGGATGCATGCTGAGGATCAGCACCGGCTGCTTGGGAAACTCGCGTTTGAGCTGCTTGAGCGTGTCGATGCCGTTGCGGTTGGGCATCGAGATGTCGAGCAGGAAGACGTCCCACTCGTTCTGGCGCGCCACCTGCAGGGCGTCGACGCCATCGTCGGCCTCGCCGGCGACGACGAGATCTGCCGTCTCGGAAAAGATCTGCTTGAACCCCTGGCGCACAATGGCGTGGTCGTCGGCGATGAGGACGCGAATTTTTTCCGACATGTCAGAACAGATCCTGCTGGATGGCTTCTTCCGGTTCGTTGAGGACGACAGCGTCAGCGCGGCGGTCTGGCACCTTGAGGATCAGCAGCGTGCCTCCCTGTTCCGCCATGGCGATGTGAAAAGTCCCCTCGAGACTTTGCATGCGCTCGCGGATGCCGCGCAGACCGAATGATTTCGGCTTCTCCATGTCGCGCTCGGCAATCCCGCGACCGTTGTCGCGTATTTCGAGTGAGATATTACCGTTTTCGCGTTTCATGCGCACGACGACGAGCGAAGCGCGCGCATGCTTGGCGATGTTCGTCAGGGCTTCCTGAACAATACGAAACAGCGCGAGCGAAGTATCCGGGTCGAGCTCGCTAACCTCGTCGCACTGGGCGCGACAGGTGATGCCCGTGCTGTGGGCGAAGTCGTCGGCCTGGCATTCGATGGCGGCCGCGAGGCCGAACTCCTTGAGGATGCCGGGACGCAGCTGGCGGGCGACGCGGCTGGCGGTACCCATCGCCTGGTCGAGCAGGTTCTCGATCGAGCGCGCCTTGCCGCCCAGTTCGGCCGGCAGCTTGCTCGCGAGCAGCGTGGCTTCGATCTTCAGACGCACGAGGATGCTGCCGAGTTCGTCGTGGATGTCGCGTGCGATTTTCTCGCGTTCCTCTTCCTTGGCCGCCTCGAGGTGAAAGGACAGCGCGGCGAGCTGGGCGCGCGATTCGCGCAATGCCGCCTCGGTAGTCTTGGTACGCGAAATGTCCGTCGCGATGCCGGTCCAGACTACCGTGCCCTCGTCGCTGCGGTGGGGCAGCGAGCGCATGTCGATCCAGCGCTCGCCATCCTTGAGGCGGCCCTCCCAGACCAGCGGGTTGCCGGACTGCGCGGACTCTTCGAGTGCGGCAACCAGCGTGCGGCGGTCGGCGGCCAGCAGGGTGTCGAAGAAACGCCGCGCCGCGCCGCGCAACTCATGTTGCGCGATGCCGAGCAGGCGCACGCAACCTTCGCTGACGTAGAGGAAACGAAAGTCTCCCTGCGTATCCAGTTGCAGGTTGAAGACTAGGCCGGGCAGGTTCGTCGCCAGTGCGCGAAACCGCGCCTCGCTGTCGTGCAGCATCTCCAGCGCCGCGCGGTGGTCGGCGCGCTGGCCGGCTTCCCTGACTTCGCGCTCGACCGAGGCGGGCAAACGGTTCAGGCGGTCGAGAAAGACGATGTCGTGCGCACCGCCGCGCAGGGCTTTCATCGCCGCGCGCTGATCGGCGGCTTCGGCAATGACGATCAGCGGTGTGTCGAGATTGCGGTCATGCATCGTCTTGAGCGTCGCCGCCGGCGTGCAACCGGCGTGGTTCAGGCAATGCAGCACGGCATCCCAATGCTGTTCGCGCAGCTTGGCGCGCAGCGCGGCGAGTCCGGGAACCGTGGTGAAGGCAGGGCGGGGGCCGTCCCACTGCCAACCCGCCGGCAATTGCCCGGCCAGTTCAGGCGAACTGCATGCCAGCAACAAATGCAGCGCGATGTCTCGATTCGACTGGGCAGGTTGCATCCGGAATATTTGGGGCGGCCAGGAGCAGGAGATTTTAGAGGAACGGCATCGGGTCGGTCAGTTATAATTTCTGCCAACGTGCCGGCATAGCTCAGTTGGCCAGAGCGCCCGCCTTGTAAGCGGGGGGTCCCCAGTTCGAATCCGGGTGCCGGCACCACTCCCTTCGCCAACAGAAATCCAAACGGCAGTTTCCGATGAGCGCAAAGATCCGCTTCATTCTCGCTGTTGCAATTCTGGTGTTGTTGATGACCGGCCCCTTCATGCTGACGGCCGGAATCCTGTTGGGCGACCTGCACGCAGACGAACGTGCCGCCTTCATGGCCGTATTCGACCGTTGGCTGCCGATCGGCGGCATGTTGACGCTGGTGGCACTTTTCCTCGGCGTGCACTTGTTGCGTACGCTCTTCAAGCAGTATGTGCGCGGACTCATGGCGATGGCCGAATCGTTGCGCCTGATGCTCGGTGCCAACCGTAATTTCCGCGTCACGCCCGAGGGTCCTCCGGAAGTGCAGGCACTCGCCAAGGCAGTGAACGATCTGGCGCAGCAGCGCGACGCGATGCTGGACGATGTCGATGCGCGCATCGGTCTGGCCAAGGCGGCGGTCGAGGAAGAAAAGAACCGTCTCGCCGCGCTGGTTGCCGAGTTGCCGATGCCGGTGGTCGTCTGCAATCTCGATGGCCGCATCCTGCTCTACAACAACCGCGCGCGCCTGCAGGCGCGTGCCCTCGTGCCCGATGCGCATGCCGCCGGCGCGCTCATCGGTTTGGGCCGTTCGATCTACGGTGTGTTCGACCGCTCGCTGATCGGCCACTCGCTCGAGACGCTGCAGCATCGCCTTGAGCGCGCAGGCAGTCAGCCACTCGCGCACTTCATTACTACCACGCGCGCTGGCCAGCTGATCCGCGTGCAGATGGCGCCGGTCATTTCCGTCGCGGAGCAGGAAAGCGCTGTGGGCGGGGAACCGCGCCGCAGCATCGGCGGCTATGCGCTGGTGATGGAAAATGTCACCAAGATGCTCGAAAACGGCGTGCAGTGCGACCGCGCCGTGCAGGTGCTGGCCGACGATACGCGTGCCGCGCTGGCGGGGATCCGCGGCAATCTGCAGGGATTGCGCGGCGCGGTCGGTGCCGCACAGGCGCAGGCGGTCGCCGATGCGATCCAGGACGAGGTGCAGATCCTCACCGTGCGCCTCAATCAGTCCGCGCAGGACTATGCCCGCTCGCTGGTCAGCCGCTGGCCGCTCGAAGAGATGCTGGGCGCCGATCTGGTGACGGCGGTCAGCCGCCGCATCGAGGGGCGGCTGGGCATTACTGCCAAGATCGACGAGGTGGCGAGCGACCTGTGGGTCAAGGTGGATAGCTACTCCTTGACGCAGGCGCTGACCTTCCTCGCCGCGAAGCTGGAGGAAAGTTTCGCTGTGCGTCTGGTGCGTCTGCGGCTCGTGCATGCGCGCCACATGGTGCATCTCGACCTGAGCTGGGCGGGCACGGCGGTGTCCACCGAGACGCTGCTCGGCTGGCAGCTCGAACCGATGACCGTGGGCGGCGAGACGACGCCGCTGACGCTGCGCGATGTGACCGACCGCCATGGCGGCCAGTTGTCCTGCGGCCGCGAATCGGCGATCCAGCAGTCCTTCTTCCGTCTCGAAATCCCCGTGGCGATGGCGCAGGATATTGGCGATGGCGCCGGGTTGGTGCAGGTCGAGAGCCGTCCCGAGTTTTACGATTTCGACCTGTTCCACCGCGCCGGCGAGGATCATGCGAACGACGCCACGCCGCTGGCCAGCCTTGCCTACACGGTGTTCGATACCGAGACGACGGGCCTCGAGCCCTCCGCCGGCGACGAGATCATCCAGATCGGCGCGGTGCGCATCGTCAATGGTCGCCTGCTGCGCCATGAGAACATCGACCAGATCATCGACCCGCAGCGGCCGCTGCGTCCCGAGGGCATCCCGATCCACGGCATCACCGAGGAAATGGTGCGCGGCCAGCCGACCATCGCGACCATCCTGCCGCAGTTCCATGCCTTTTGCGAGGGGACGGTGCTGGTGGCGCACAACGCGGCCTTCGACATGCGCTTCCTGCAGCTCAAGGAGGACAAGCTCGGCATCCGTTTCACCCAGCCGGTGCTCGACACGCTGCTGCTCTCGGCGGTGATCCACCCGAACCAGGAATCGCACAAGCTCGAGGCGATCGCCGAGCGGCTCGGCATCACCATCATCGGCCGTCACACCGCGCTGGGCGACGCCATCGTCACCGCGGAAGTATTTCTGCGCATGCTGCAGCTGCTGGCCGACATGGGGATCCATACGCTCGGCGCGGCGCGCGCTGCCGCCGAAAAGACCTATTACGCGCGCGTCAAGTACTGATCGCCGCCCGATCAACCCACAACTGCCATCCTGCCAGCGCCGACTTTTCCATGGAACTGCTGCTCTCCTTCATCGTTGGCCTGCTGAGCGGCGCGGGCCTGATGTGGCTCGCGCGCGGCGCACTGACGAATGCCTTCCAGGCCCTCTCGGCCGAGGCGCTCCAGCGCAACAACCAGACCTTTCTCGATCTGGCGAAGACCACGCTCGACAAGCAGCAGACAGTGGCGCAAGGCGAACTCGAGAAGCGCCAGCAATCGATCGGCGAACTGGTGACGCCGATCCGCGCGACGCTGGAAAATTTCGCGCAACAGGTGCACGGCCTCGAGAAATCGCGCATCGAAGCCTATGCGACGCTGTTCGAGCAGGTGCGCGCGCTTGCCGATGCGCAGGGCCAGTT
>Ga0172372_10012283_pt1 | contig 10748 bp, 9 predicted proteins | sample LakKiv5m_2_FD_114544 | JGI IMG/M metagenome (GOLD analysis project Ga0172372, IMG submission 114544) | Freshwater microbial communities from Kabuno Bay, South-Kivu, Congo - kab_092012_9.5m | ecosystem: Environmental > Aquatic > Freshwater > Lake | place: Democratic Republic of the Congo... | reverse complement strand
GACCTCCCGCGAGCGGTACGCCAGCCTTTTCGACCTAAAAAGCGACGATTACGAGGGCTGGGCCCACGGCCTGAAAAAGGCGGGCTACGCCACCAACCCCAAGTACGCCGAGTTGCTGATCAAGCTGATCCGCGACTACGCCCTGGACGATTACGACCGCTACGACAACCGCCAGCTGGCCTCCGCCCGCGGCCGCCGCAAACCGGGCGCCCCGGACACGCCGGGACCCGCCGTTTCCTCGGAAGTGTTCTGGTTTAACCGCATCCCGACGGTGCTGGCGCATGACGGAGAGTATCCCAAAGACATCAGCGCCCGCCAGGATGTGCCGCTCGTGCGCCTCTGCGACTACAACGATTTCGAACCCGACTACGCCCTGACCGAGGGCGAAAAGGTGTACCTCAAGCCCAAGCGCCGCAAAGCCGCCGAAAAAGTGCACCTGACCAAAGCGGGGGAATCGCTCCGCGACATCGCGCAGCAGCACGGCGTCCTCCTGGACGTTTTGGCCCGCCGCAACCTGGTCACCGAAGGCTTCGTGCCCGCCGCCGGCCAACCCATTTACCTGCGCAGCAAAGCCGCGCGCCCGCCGAAGGCGGCGCCGGCGGGGAGCACAAAACCCGACCAGGCTCGCCAGGCATCTGCCTCCACCGGAACCGGCGGCAACCCCGTTCGCCCACAAGTGCAGGCCTCCACCCAGCGCCCCGCGCCGAGCATCCCGGTTCCGCCTCCGGCAGGGTCGAATGGGGCCGCATCGAATGGTGGAAGCGCTAAGCCGACCAGCCAGACGACCCAACCCGCAGGCCAGGACAGCCCGGCTGCAAAACCCGCTTCAACTTCCGGCCAGACGACCCAACCCGCCGTAACAGGCACCCCCAACTCCCCGGCCTCCCTCGCCCTCCCGATCAGCCAACACACCGTAGCCCAGGGCGAGACGCTGTACAGCATCGCCCGCCGCTACGGCGTCAGCGTGGACCAGCTGCGCCAATGGAACCAGTTGCCCGACAATACCATCAAGATTGGGCAGGTGTTGGTTGTAGGAAAGTGATAGAAAATAAATCTGATAAGAATAATTTATCTCAATCCTCGGAGTTGCCTCAGTGTTTCGCGTTACTTCTGTATTTTAATTGAGGTTTACGACGGTAAAAAATGAAATTGCCCTGGCGAAACTGCTGGTTGTACTGCGAAACCGCCCATTCATATCTCGTATTTTTGCTGTCGTAAACCTCCTTTTAGCTACAGCCAGTAATAGTAAACACTAGCGAGTAAAAGATCATCAGAAAAACTCACCAAGTTTCCTAAACATTTCAATTGTATTGCAATATTGAACTTCAAATGCATTACAAGCTTCAGGTTTTTTTATTTTATTCCTTCTATTAGGTTGACTTACCTTTTGAGTCGTTATAATTCGAGTGGCTTTATCTGCCAATGCGTAGGCTACAATATGAGCATCTGCCTCGTCAGCATCAAGAAACTCCGCTAAAGCCACAGGTAGATATTGAGAACTCATTGATGCAGCCCAGGCAGCGATTTGACTATACTGTTGAATTACTGTAGTGGTATCCTTAAAAAAGTCCTGTGGTAGATTATCAACACACCACAATTTCAATGCATCCTCATGCTCAAACAATTCTTTTCTAACCTTATCAATACTAATAATTCTGCCGACATCTGCCAATTGCTTCACTTTGTGCCAAAAACTATGAGCTACATCAATAGGATAAGTAGCTCTATGAGCCTCTATAAAAAAATTGCTGTCGGCTAAAAATATTGGCATGAAGATTAAAAGTGCTCTGTGAAAAAAGTCTTATAGGTATCTCCTTTCAAACTTGTTAACCGATATGCATCACGATACAACAGTGTGCCCGCTTTAACTGCATTGTTTACATGCGCAGCATAAGTCATGCTTAATCGTTTTTTTGTCGTAGCATAAAAGTCTCCACCTCCTTTCTTACTTTCTTTCCTTATGATTTCACGGTTCACATATTCATCGTAGAATTTATAAAACTCACTACGTGTAATTTTACCTAAGTCCAATGCTCTCCTTGCAATTACAATCTCACTGACCTTAAAGTACTTAGAAGCATGTTTGATACTTTGACTTCTATCCCAAAAAATGATAAATTCAGTTTGAGGTACTAAAAATTCAGCGGCTACCTTATCACATAGTACTTCTACTGGATTATCCGCTGGCTGTAACTTTCTGAAATCGAATCCCGCACTATGGCCTGTCCATATGTGGGCAAGCTCATGAACAATGGTAAACATTTGAGCAGCCTTACTGTCGCTATTGTTAATAAACATAAATGGAGCAAAATCATCAACCAAAACAAAACCTCTACACTCCTCTACTGCAATAGGTCGGTGTGTGTTGTTCTCAACAATCCCATTAAACATAACAATTATTCCTAACTCTTCAATCTTTAGCGTCAAAAATCTAAGAGATTCTTCCCATGTATCAAAATGACTAGCCCAATCACTACTAAAACCTAACGTATGTCTAATGTCTTGTACTATTGTTTGAACATTCAAATTGTTGCCATATTTGCCCACAAAGGATATTGGCTGAAAATCATTATCTTTTAAGTATTCCTTTAGCCAGTCTTGTCGCTGTTGTATCAACAATATTGTATCGTATACATTTATACTGACACCTGTACTATCTCGATTGTTAGTTCTAAAAAATGGAATAGGCAGGGATTCCTCAGGTGGGCTCTTTAGAAGTAAGTAGCCGAAAGGCAAGTATACTCTCTTAGAGAAATCTTCAAGTTGCTTTACCGTTGGTTTTCTATCACCGTTTATCCACAATAAGACAATAGGGAACTTATAAATAAAATCCTCCAGGTCAAAACCAGCTCTGGCTATAGCCCATTTTATTACATGTGCACTGATGTCTAACTCTGTTCTCATCCTTGTACAAAGTTACCACTTCCTTGTTTTTGTGAGAAGTAATTCATGGGTACACAGCTCTAATGGTTGCAGCCAACACCAGGCTTTATCAAGTATGAAGGGCAGATTGAATGGTTTGAAAATCGAGATTCTGAATTATCCGCCAGCGTGCATCTCGTATTCCTTTCGGCGGAAGCTCTGTATCCAATAAAGTATACGAGGAAGTTCGAAGATTATATAACTCTTCAATAATTGGTGCATCTATCCGTAGGCGCTCCAATAGGAAACCCAGGCGCTTAACAACTACCTGCGTATTATACCTTATGGAATAGTCGAGCAACTTGACATAATTAATATTATCCCTTGAGCGATGAATGGCATTAGCAACGTCAACTATTCCTCCTGCATAATGCGGCTTATAGAGGCAGTCAATTATTGTCTTTTCTAAGTCTGAAGTGTAAACTTTATGAAAGCCATCAATCCAGACCTGGACCCCTCCAAAGAAGTGCTTGGGATTGTGGTAGATAAACTGAAAGGGTACCCTCTTGATCAGAATTTCTGACGGTTTTACCTGCTCAGCTACCACGATCTGCTCCTTCAAAGATGGCTGCGTGATAAGATCATGGATCTGCAACGCAGAATAGTAGCCGATGTAGTGGGCCGAATTGTTCACGAGGTACTTTGCTAGTAGGTGCCAGTTTGGCATGTAGTGTTCCGCATCTGCTTCAAAGGGTATAATGTAATAAACGCCCTGCTTCAGCCGCATCAGCAAACCACGCCTTGTCATATCACTCAACAACTCCCTCAAGGTGCTGTGCTTTACTTCTGATAAAGCGAGGCAAGCGCCTTCAAAGTCAAAACAAGGAATGTCCTGCTCGTGGAAGTAGGATAAAAGTTTGCCGGATTGAAACGAGATGTTCTTACCTTTCAAGTGCCAATTATCAGGTTTAACCTGATATAAATGATACAAAAAATCCAGTAAACGATCAATTTCTAACCCCCTACGCCGAATTCCGCCCCGCATTGATAATGCCATACATACTCCGCAACACCAGCTGCCGGAAAGTCTTCTCCTCTGCCGGGCTTAAACCCTCGCGCTCTTCGCGCAGGCGCTCCAATGCGTATTGCTGAATGGTCAGCAGGGGAAGCACGATGCGCTCCCGGAGCCGCACCGAGGCCTGGATGACTGGGGTGTTGGCCATTAGTTCGGGCAGGCCACACACCTCCAGCAGCAGGCGTTGAGCCAGCTCAAACTCGCGGTAGATGCCCTTCCAGAACTCGCCGAAAACCGGATGACGCGCCAGGTGCCGCGTCAGCGGGAAAAAGCACTTGCTCAGCGCCATCATGGAGTTGTCGGCCAGCGTGCGGAAGAATGCGGACTCGCAGTACAAGGCTTTGACCTCGTCCAGTCGACCGGCCTGTTCGTAATGGGCCAAAGCATGGCCAATGCCGTAGAATCCCGGCACGTTTTGCTTGAGCTGGCTCCAGGTTCCGACGAACGGAATGGCGCGCAGGTCCTCAAATTTGAGCTCACCGCCTTTGCTGCGCTTGGTGGGCCGCGACGCGATGTTGGTTTGCCCGTAGTACTCCAGCGGTCCGACATCGCGCAAGTAAGGAAGGAACAGGGGATCCTGCTTGAAGGCCTGGTAGTAGTGAAACGAACGCTCCGCCAAGTCCTGCATTAACGCCCGCTGCGGCTCGCTCAGACTCTCTTTTTCAGGCGAATACAGATTCTGCTTAATGCCGGCGCTCAGCAATTGCTCCAGGTTGTAGCCCGCCGAGCGCAAGGTGCCAAAGTTGGAGCTGATGGTCTGGCCCTGCACGGTCAGTTGAATCTCGCGGCTTTCGATGCGGTTGCCCAGCGATGCGTAAAAGCGGTGCGTGTTGCCGCCGCCGCGGCTCGGGGGGCCGCCCCTTCCATCGAAAAACACCACGCTCACGCCGTGCGTGCGCGAAATGCGCGTCAGCTCTTCCTTGGCCCGGAAAATGGACCAGTTGGCCATCAGGTAGCCCCCGTCTTTGGTGCCGTCGCTGAAGCCGAGCATGACCGTCTGCCGCATGCCGCGCGCCTCCAGGTGCTGGCGGTAGCGCTTGTTGGTGTACAGGCTCTGCATCGCCTCCGGCGCGCCGAGGAGGTCGTCCACGGTTTCGAACAAGGGCACCACGTCCAGCGGCACCGGCGCTTTCCAGCCCACGGCGCGCGCCATGGCGAGTACCTCCAGCACGTTGTGTGCCCCCCGACAATTGCTGATGATGTAGCGCTGGCATGCGGCCTGGCCGTTTAAACGGTGAATCTGGCGAAGGTCGCGCAGCGCCTCCAGCACATCGCGCTCCACCGGATCCAAAAGTTCGGCCGGTTGATAACTTCCTTTGATTCCCTCCAGCGCCGCCATTTTTTGCTCGGGCGAAAGGCGTCCGTACCCGAGCCGCTCCTTCGCGCCCCGCGCCAGCATCGCTTCGACCACACGCCCGTGCACGCGGCTGTCCTGGCGAATGTCCAGCTCCGCAAAATGAAACCCAAACGCACGCACGCGGGTCCGGAAATCGTCCAGCCGCTCCACAAACAAACCCTGGTGCTCGGCCAACAGGATGGCGCGCACCTCGTCCAACTCGGCCAGCAGCTCCGCGCTGTCTTTGTACGCTTCCTTTTCCTGGCGAATGGTGCGCAGCACGCGCAACTCCACGGCCGCCATACGAGGCTCTACGTTCTTGAACGTCAGCCGCCGCCGCAACCCCCGAATATCCGCGCGGTAACTCCGCAACACCGCCTGCCGAAGCTGCGCAGCCACCTGCACCGTGGTAGCGCTGTTCACAAACGGATTGCCGTCGCGGTCGCCACCGGGCCAGAAGCCCATCTGAATCATGTCCGACAGATCCGCCGCGCTGACCGGCTGCTCCGCTGTGCTGATCGCCTCCGCCATTCGACCTAAAACATAAGGAACTGTATGGTAGAAAACATTCTCCAGGTACCAGATCAGGCTCGTGGCCTCATCCAGCGGTGTCGGCTTTTGCGCCTTGATGAACGGCGTCTTGCCCAGCTGCAGCAGCAGCCGGTTGATCTCCGCCAGGTCGTTGTCCTGAATGGCGCGGTCCAGATCGGTGATGATGCCCAGCACCGGCCCCGGGTAAAACTGCGTGGGGTGCGCCGTCAGCACGATGCGCAACCGAAAATCGCGCAGCTGTGCCGGCAGTTCCGACAGTTTCTGCCGAAACTCCGCCTTGTCTTTCAGCGCCGGAATGGTGCCCTCACCGTCCATATCGTTCAACCGCGCAAACGCCGCATCCTCCAGCGCATCAAACAACACCACCTGCCGCTCCACATATTGAATGAACTGAAACAGCAGACCGTGGAAAACGTCTTCGGTCAGGTCTGCGGCATGCTCTTTCTTGAACCGTTTCAAAATCTCCGCGGGGCTCTGCTTCTTCTCGTACCCGCTCTCGCAGGCCCGGCTCAGCAGCGGCAACAGCGTGCCTGTTTCGTAAATGGTCTCAAACGGCAGCGTCAGAAACAGGCTGTTGTAGAGCTGGAACGGGAGAGCGACGTGGGTGTGGAAGGGGGTATTCATGTTAGTCAATCTTGAGCATCACTCCAATTCCACCGCCTTCAAAGCCGCCTTCCGCAACGAATCCCTTTCCGCCGGACTTGCGCTCCAGTTGAACTGGTAAATCGCGCCCTCCCAGGTGCCATAAATCGCATTCGGGAGCACGATAAAGCGCTTGCCGAATTCGGCGCGGAGGCTGTCGGCGGCGGCGTTGCGGGTGTCGTTGGGTTGCTTGTCCCAGAGGCCGTCGAAGTCGCCTAGGTTGTCGCCAATGAGCAGGAGCACATTGTAGCCCTGGGCGGTAATGGCGGCGCGGCGCTCGGTTTTGTCAGAGCTGCCGGTTTTGAGGAGGAAGTGGTCGGGGCTGAGCTGCGGCAGATTGTGGGCGAGCATGTTGCGCTTGGTAGCGGGCCCTTCGCCCGACAAGCGGTTGCTGACGTAAAACAGCGTAACGCCGAGGCTGTCGGCCAGGTGCAGGAAGCGCGCGGCGCCGGGCACGAGCGGTGCGGCGGCGAGTTCGGTCCAGCGGGCCCAGGTTTCGGGGCTGTAGGGTTGATCGGCGGCAATCTGCCAGCCGGTGTAGGCGCTATTGTCCAGCACGGTTTCGTCCAAGTCCAGGATCACGGCCGGGCGGGTGGGGTTGCTGCGCAGCGCTTCGAGCAGGCGCAGTTCGGCCAGGTTGTAGGCCTGGTAGCAGAGGGCCCGGTACTCGGCGGCCTGTTGGGTGTAGAGCGTGGCGCCGACCAGGTATTCCTGGGTGGGGGTTTGGGCAGTGGCGGAGAAGAAGGCGGCACTGCAATAAGCAAGCGTTAACAAGAAGTGTATTTTCATATATTAAACAGATTCCAAGGTTTGCCTGCCGAAATTTAACGCTTCTGCCTGGTAAGTAAGAGCCAGCCGTATTGACCCTTGCACTATCTTTGCCGCCTCAAAGCCCGCGCTGCGCAACCCCGCCCTTCGCCCGATGATCACCGGGGCATCTCTAAAAACACCAGAGACAAGGCTTGCCCAATTTTTAACACCGGAGTTTACTCCTGTAAATGAGGATGTTAAAAATTGGGCGTAACGCAGGATATGGGGTTTTTAGCGATGCCCCATGTTTTCTCAGGAAAGTCGATACTACTACCGGAAACTCATCCGGCTGGCCATTCCGGTCAGTCTGGGGCAGGTGGGGCATATGATGACCAATGTGGCCGACACGGTCATGGTGGGCAGCGTCGGTACGGTTCCGCTGGCGGGCGTTACGCTGGCTAACAACGTCTTTGTTTTCCTGTTCATTTTCGGGCTGGGGCTCAGCGGCGGGCTGACGCCGCTGGTGGGCAAGGCTTTTGGCGAAAAGAACCTGGACAAATGCCGCAGCCTGCTGCAACAGGGCCTGTTGTTCAATGTGTGTGCAGGGCTGCTGTTTACCGTGCTTAACCTGGGCATGGTGGTGTTTATGCCCTACATGGGTCAGGAGGAAGAGGTGGTGCGTGCGGCCATTCCCTATTACAACCTGATTTCGCTGTCGCTGTTACCGGTTCTGGCATTTGCCGGTCTGAAGCAGTTTTTGGAAGGCATGGGGCAGACGGTGGCGCCGATGGTCATCAGCCTGTTGGGCAACCTGCTCAATATCTTCCTGAACTGGGTGTTCATTTTCGGGCATTTCGGGGTGGAGGCCATGGGCGTGCCCGGCGCAGGGCTGGCGACGCTCATTTCCCGCTGCTGCATGTTTGTAGCGTTGGCGCTGTACCTCTACTACAACAAGGGTTTGCGGCCTTTCTATTCGGGTATGCGCAGGCTGCGGCCGAATTGGCCCGTTTTAGGAGAAATAGGTCGAATTGGGTTGCCGGTGGGTCTGCAATATTTCATGGAAGTCGCGGCCTTTGCGTTCGGTGCCATCATGATGGGATGGCTCGGAGCGGTTCCGCTTTCTGCCCATCAAATCGCGATCAGCCTGGCAGCCATCACCTTTTTGGCGGCCAGCGGCATCGGCACCGCTTCTACCATCATGGTCAGCAATTTTCACGGGCAGCACCGCTACGAGGAACTCCGCAAGACGGGGCACGCGGCCTTCCGCCTGGTGCTGATGTTCATGGGCTTCACTGCCATAACTTTTGCTATCCTACGCAACTGGCTGCCCAGCCTTTTCGTCAATGACCCCGAGGTTTTGGCCATCGCTTCAGGGCTGCTCATCATTGCGGCGCTCTTCCAGCTGAGCGACGGCCTGCAGATGGTTACCATCTCCACCTTGCGCGGCCTGGCCGACGTGCAAATCCCAATGTGGATTGCGATGGTGGCGTATTGGATCATCGCGCTGCCGTGCAGCTACCTCTTTGCCTTCGTGCTTGACTTCGGCCCGCCCGGCATCTGGTATGGGTACCTCACCGGCCTGACCGCTGCCGCCGGGGCGATGTTTTGGCGTTTTGAGGTGTTGACCAAAAGGTTGATTCGGGAGAACGCGTAGCTGAAATTTTTGTAAAAAGGCAAAATTTTATTGCTTTTCAATAAAAAATTGTCGTTCTTTGCGGTGCGCTCGTGCTATTCCCGCGCTCAATCCCCGTTAAAAAACAACTGCCATGTCCCGCTGCCGCAGTTTTATCTTCCAGGCCGTCCATGTGCTCTTCTGGATTGTCTTCGTTGGGCTTTGCATCGAAACCGGTGCACTGCTGACCACCTTTGTGGCCACCTTGATTAAGGGTCCAGACGTTGTCCGGTTTATGTACCAGGATATCAGCCTGCCGGGCCTGCAAGCCGGTAACCTGCTGTTCTATGTAAACATGGCTTCTTCTATGGTCTTGCTCAGCGGTTTAAAAGCGTACATGGCCTATCAGGTCATCCTGATTCTCCTTTCGTTAAAACTCGAAAAGCCGTTTGATCCATCGGTGGTTCGGCGGGTTGTTCGAATCAGCCATGTGGCCATGAGCGCCGGTTTTCTGGCCATCATGATGTCGGGTTACAGCAAATGGCTGGTGGGCAGGGGTTACGCCATTCCCCATCACTGGGATGGCGGGGAATTTCTGTTCCTGGCCGGCATCATTTACATCATTGCGCAAGTGCTCGAAAAAGGGGTGGAATTGCAGCAGGAAAACGAGCTAACCGTCTGAGCCATGCCCATCATTGTAAACCTGGACGTGATGATGGCGCGGCGCAAGATGTCGCTCAATGAGTTGTCGGCTAAGGTTGACCTGACCTTGTCCAACCTGTCTATCCTGAAAACCGGCAAAGCCAAAGCCATCCGATTCAGCACGCTCGAGGCGGTGTGCAAAGCGCTGAACTGTCAACCCGGCGACATTCTTGAGTATGTACAAGAAGAGCACGTCCACGAACCTTCGCCCGAAAACACCCCCGACTGAACCCTGCGGCGGGTTTGCGCGCATTGCCTAACTTTCGGGCCAATGAATACCATCCGCGTCTGGGAGCACGACTTTGAGCCCTATTTGGTCGAAAGCGAGATTGAAGAGCGTGTGCGCACCATCGGCGCGCAAATCAACCTGGAGTACGAGGGCAAATGGCCGCTGTTTATTGCCGTGCTGAACGGTGCGTTCATGTTCGCGGCGGACCTGTTCCGGCATGTCGCCATCCAGTGCGAAATCACGTTCGTGAAGCTGAACAGCTACGAGGGCACCGCGTCTTCGGGGCAGGTCAACACGTTGCTGGGGCTCAAAGAAGAGGTGGCCGGCCGCGACCTGATCATCATCGAAGACATCGTGGACAGCGGCCTGACCATGACCGGCATCCTCAAAGAGCTACAGGCCCGCAACCCGGCCAGCATCCGCGTAGCGTCGCTGCTGCTCAAGCCGGACGCGCTCAAGGTGCCCCTGCATGTGGACTACGTCGGCTTTGAAGTGCCCAACAAATTTTTGCTCGGCTACGGCCTGGACTACAACGGCCGGGGAAGGAATTTGCGGGATATTTACAAGATCGTTTCGGCCTGAAAAAGCCATGGCAAGCATGCGGAACCTCATGTTTGGCGCAGGCGCGTTGTTGTTCTCTTTGATCAGCACCGCGCAGATTCCCCATCTGACGGGCACGCTGCGCATGGAGCGGGGCAAGGGCTTGCTTTCGGCCGACATAACCATACAAAACCTTCCGGAAACGACTGACTACCGGCTCTGGCTCAACGCCGGGCTCACGCTGACTTACCTTCAGGACCCGGAAACCGGCGCGCGTTTCATCCCGGACAGGCTGTACGACCCAAGCAACAGCTACGAAGCCTTCCAGTATTTTTTGGTCGAAAGGGGAACGAAAGTCCCGCTGCCGGCTGCGTTGCGCTGGCAGTATCAGGGGGCATTTGCCGTGTTTGACAGCCTGCAAAAAATGACAGAGTGGGAGGATTGGATG
>Ga0172372_10012282_pt1 | contig 10748 bp, 8 predicted proteins | sample LakKiv5m_2_FD_114544 | JGI IMG/M metagenome (GOLD analysis project Ga0172372, IMG submission 114544) | Freshwater microbial communities from Kabuno Bay, South-Kivu, Congo - kab_092012_9.5m | ecosystem: Environmental > Aquatic > Freshwater > Lake | place: Democratic Republic of the Congo... | reverse complement strand
TCTTCTCGCTCAAGGTAACACTGGCAGCGAGATTCTGTCCATTCTTGATGCTCTTGCTGATGAAGCTGTGAGTGATACTGAGGAGAGCACTATCGAGTTCTGATTGTTAACAACTGTGTGCCCTGCGGTTGACATCGTGGGGCAACAGTGTTATACTTGGTGATATCGTGGTACGGCAGTTATATGCGGTTGGGCGTTATACCGTTGCGGCGGCGATGATGGCGTTATAATCCCCCGATGCCCCCCCTTATTAAAAACGCTCCACTACCCTAATCTATAACAACTCCGTACACCGACCTCGACCTATCTCTCTTTTAAAAATTTCCGGAAGTATGATGATTCTCCGAAAACCCCGCAGATATAATCGAAGGGCGCCATATTGGAACTTTTGGAAAGTTGTATTAGCGGGCTGGATGATACGCTATCCACGCCCTTTTTTTGTTGCACTGGGATTTTGTATAGTTCTGATATATAATGCAGTAACAAAATAAAACTGAAAGAAAAAATTCCGGAGATATTTTTTATGACTGCAACTAATAAAGTATATCACATCTATGCAAAAGATGCGTGTTTATTTCATTCATTAAAAGAAGAAGAATTTAATATTACTTGGGATACACTGAACAAACTTGTAAGTGTATTAGATACTCGCTATGAAACCAATGATTTAAGTTATGAAGAATTAATTGTTAGTAAAGAAGCAATATCAAATTCTTCTCACTAAGATTGACAAAAGCATATATATACTGATAAAATTGATATTGAAAGGTTTATTTCTCTTATGGCAAAAGGATTTACTGTTAAAGCAAACACACCAACACCAAAACAAGAATGGGATATTGATGCAATTAAAGAGAGGATGCGGGGGAAGAGTATTGTATTCTGTCTTCCTGGTCGCGGATGTTCTTTTATCTTTCTGAAGAATTTTGTACAACTGTGCTTTGATATGGTACAAAATGGAATGAGTATTCAGATTTCTCAAGATTATTCGTCGATGGTGAACTTTGCACGTTGTAAGTGTCTGGGTGCAAATGTTCTCCGTGGACCAAAGCAGATCCCTTGGGATGGAAAACTGCAGTATGACTATCAACTTTGGATTGACTCGGATATTGTCTTTGATACAAACAAGTTCTGGCAGCTCTGTGATCTTACTCTTTCAGAAGATGGAAAAGAAAAAGAAATTGCTGCAGGATGGTATGCTACCGAAGATGGTCACACAACCTCTGTCGCACATTGGTTAGAAGAAGATGACTTCCGCAAAAATGGTGGGGTAATGAATCACGAAACCGTTGATTCAATTCAGAAACGTAGAAAGCCTTTCACAGTTGACTACACTGGTTTCGGTTGGGTTCTGATCAAAAAAGGAGTCTTTGAAAATCTAGAGTATCCCTGGTTTGCTCCTAAGATGCAAGTCTTTGAATCTGGCAATGTACAGGATATGTGCGGTGAGGATGTTTCATTCTGTCTGGATGCAAAGGAAGCGGGATTTGAGATCTGGTGCGATCCTCGTATTCGCGTTGGGCACGAAAAGACTCGTATTATCTGATGGACTACAATGTACTCTACAAAGGGCGTAAAATTTATATGAATCTCACTGCAGAAGAGTGTAGTGAGATTCTTCAAGACTTCTCTGAGCGTTTTTACTCGGGTGAAGATATTAATCCAAATGATTTAGAACTGGAGGAAATTTATGGCTAAAGGTGGTGGATTGAATAAGACTATTTTTGAGCCTGGAGCACCAAAGAAAACTCGTCAAGGACGTTCTGCTCGTACACTACTCAGTGCGACCTCTCGTAATGGACGTAAAAAAAAGTATCGTGGCCAAGGTAAATAGAACTAACAGCATGTAGCAATACATGCTTTTTTAATGAGAATTAATGGCATACCTAAATCACAATCTTCCAACAATTACGTGCTATATTCGTAATGAATTTCTCTATAACCATAAAAAAGGCCATGGAGAGGTAACTTTATGCGACGTACACTCCGTAGCGTCCTTAGAGAAGCACGTACCCCTCTTTGAGGCGTTTCTCGAGAATGGTGTGAACTGGACACGGAGACCGATTCATGCATTTTGTTGGAAACCAGATGCACCAGTTCCTCAGTTAGAAGAGTGTATGTGGTGGGATTGCTTTTCTCCTTATATTGATGTTCAAGTTCGTTCAAGACTTGCTAACTTACGTGCTGAATTGATTAACTATCGTGGAGAAAAGAACGAAGGAACCTACTTATTCACTCTTGATTGGTCATGGGAATCAAAATCGACTCTGAATACTAATTTTAGTGAGACGCCAGAGCATAAATGTGCTCATTTCTTTAAGATGGATAACGGAAACTTCTATGCTTATCCAAATAATAAGATTTTATGGTACGATGATGCTTGGACACGCAATAGGATTACCAAAAATCCAGGGTATGAAATCGATTTAATCGAATATTCTGTCGAAAATCGTCGTAAAATAGAGACATCAGACGATTTTATGTACGAAATCACAAAAATTCGGGATAGCAACCCCGTAAAAAGTTCTGATTTAACAAATCAGGAGCAAAACAATGACCAAACAAGTCGATAAAGATGAAAATTTTATGAAAAATGAATGGGGGACACAGTTTTTATCAAGTGAGTATGGTTGGGAGGGGCAAATTGAGAAGCAAAAGATGCTTCGTGAGATTGCAAATGATGATTTGACGCCAAAAAAACACGATTTTTACCATCAAAGTGAAATTCACTCAAAAATTCGTAATGACAAAGATTATGATGATTGGGATTATGGAACTGAACCCATTTATGAGTCCAAAAATTCATAATAAATAAGACAGAATTATCATATCTAATGCCACTCGAAAGGGTAAGTCAGGATTTTAAAGATATTAGTATGTCATTTCAGGTTAATCCCCTGAATAGTGACTTGATTGCCCTTAGAAATGAAACTGCAATCTCTCGTTCTATTCGTAATATCGTTTTTACTGTTCCAGGAGAGAAGTTTTTCAATGAAAACTTTGGCTCTCGAATCTCTCAGAGTTTATTTGAAAACGTTGATGAGATTTCTGCATCAACAATTACCGATGAAATTCGTAATTCAATTCGTAACTATGAACCAAGAGTTCAATTGGTGAGCGTTGATGTCTATCCAGACTATGATAATAATTCTTTTGATGCTGTTATCGTTTATAACATCATTGGAGCAGACGTTCCTGCTCAACAGTTACAATTTGTATTGCAACCTACAAGGTAAATGCCACTAGTAAACTTTACAAATCTGGATTTCGACCAGATTAAAACAACACTTAGAGATTATCTTAAGTCAAACTCAAATTTCACTGATTATGACTTTGAAGGGTCTAACCTTTCAACGATTCTTGATGTTCTGGCATACAATACCTATATCACTTCATATAATGCAAATATGGTTGCAAATGAAGTGTTCATTGATAGTGCAACACTCAGAGAGAATGTTGTTGCACTCGCAAGAAATATTGGATACGTGCCTCGTTCTAAAAAAGCAGCAAAAGCAACGGTAAGTTTTTTTGTAGATTGTTCAAATATAATTCCAGCACCAGTTTCTTTAACCCTTAAGAAAGGACCTGTTGCAAGCACATCAGGTACGTTTGGCAATCAATCATTTGTGTTCTCGATTTTAGAAGATATTACCGTTCCAGTCTATGATAATATTGTTGAATTTAATGATATTGAAATTTATGAAGGAACATTGTTAACTTCTAACTTTACATATACGGATCGAAATCCAAATCAACGTTTTATATTACCAAACTCTGGAATTGATACCAATTTAATCTCTACAATTGTAAAAACTAATCAACGTCAACTATCGTCTACCGTTTCTGTAAAATATAATCAACAAGATAGTTTATTTGAAATTAATAAAGATTCTGAAATTTATTTCCTACAAGAAATTGAAGATGAAAGATATGAATTAATTTTTGGAGATAATATTTTTGGTAAAAAATTACAAGAGGGAAATTATATAGAAGTATCATATATCACTACAAATGGAGACTCTGCAAATGGAGTCAGTCAATTTGTATATTCTGGTCGATTAGTTTATATAAGAAATTCTACAGAATATACAGTGACTTCTGGCATTTCTCTACTAACTACAGGATTAATAGCATCTGGTGGAGAGAATATAGAATCTGTGGAGTCAGTTAAAAAATACGCTCCCAGAATATATTCTTCTCAAAATAGAGCTGTCACTGCAAATGACTATGAAACATTAATACCAACAAAAATTTATCCAGAAACTGAATCGATATCAGTTTTTGGCGGAGAAGAATTAATCCCACCACAATACGGAAAGGTTTTTATTAGCATTAAACCTAGAAGTGGTGATTTTCTTTCAAATCTTGTTAAAGAGAATATCAAACTCAAACTTAAAAAGTATTCTGTAGCAGGAATTGTCCCAGAAATTTTAGATCTCAAATATCTTTACATTGAAATTGATTCAAAAGTATATTATAACACAAATCTTGCTCCAAGTGCATCTTATGTTTCAAGTGTAATTCAATCAAATACAAATAAGTATTCAGAATCAACTGAATTAAATAAATATGGAGCAAGATTTAAATATAGTAAGTTTTTGAAAATCATCGATGATAGTCACGAATCAGTGACTTCAAATATCACTAGGATTCAAATTCGAAGAGACCTTAGAGCATCACTGAATAGTTTTGTTGAGTATTCTATTGGATTTGGAAATGAATTTTATATTAATAGTATGTCGGGATACAATATTAAATCTACCGCATTTAGAATCAGTGGAATCTCTCAAGATGTTTACTTAGGAGATGTTCCAAATACAGATAGAGTCACTGGTTCAATCTTTTTCTTTAACGTTCCAACTGCAAACTCAACAACACCAACAATTCTCAAAAGAAATGTTGGTACAATTAATTATAAATCAGGAGTTATTACGTTAAATCCTATTATTATTACTTCAGCAAAACAGAAAAATGGACAAGAAATAATTGAAATATCTGCCACTCCGAAGTCAAATGATGTTATTGGATTACAGGATTTGTATTTGCAACTAGATATTAGTAAGAGTAATTTTGAAATGGTTATTGATGAAATTTCTTCTGGGTTAGATCCTTCAGCATCAAACTACATCGTATCATCAAGTTACACTAACGGGAATTTAGTAAGATTATAATCAAATGATAGAAAAAAGAGTTGAGTTTAGCAACATCGTTCAAAACCAACTCCCTGCATATGTTAGGGAGGAATTTCCGTTAATCTCCGAATTTTTATCACAATATTACATCTCGCAAGAGTTTCAAGGAGCTTCGGTTGATCTAATTCAAAACATAGATCAATATATAAAAGTTGATGAAATTACAAATACAGTTGATTCTGTAATTTTAATCAATGATCAAATTGAAAACGATACTGTAGTTTACCGTGATTTATCTTTTTCAGATTCTATAATAAAAGTAGATTTGGGGGAATCACCAACAGGAACTAATGGTTTTCCAGATTCCTACGGACTACTTAAAATTGATAATGAAATTATCACTTATACATCAAAAACATCTAGTTCTTTTATTGGATGTATAAGAGGATTTAGTGGAATAACTTCATATACCACTTTAAATACTCCAGATAAGTTAGTTTTTTCAAGCTCAGAATCTTCTGATCACATAGCGAGCAAATATTCATCTAATGGAAAATTGTTAGTTCGTGGATCAAAAATTACAAATCTTAGTTCTTTATTTTTAAAAGAATTCTTATCCAAAATAAAATATCAACTTTTGCCTGGGTTTGAAGATAGATCTTTATATTCTGGATTAGATCAATCTATCTTCTTAAAACAAAATAAAGATTTTTATCGAAGTAAGGGAACAGATGAATCTTTTACTATTTTATTTAAAGTTTTATATGGAAAAGATGTTAAAATTATAAAACTTAAAGAAAACTTATTCAGACCATCTGATGCTCAATATAGATTAACTAATGATATAGTAGTAGAAAGTATTTCTGGAAATCCATTAAATTTAGTTAATCAAACTCTATCTCAAAATGCATATAATAATATTATATATGCCCGTAGTCCAATTACATATGTTGAAAAAATATTTTCTGGAATTGGAAACACATATTATAAGTTAAGTTTAGATTCTGGTTATAACAGGGATATTATTACCAATGGCGCTACACTTGGAAAATTCACTGCTCATCCTAACACAAAAGTAATAGGGCCAATTTCTGCAGGAACTACTGTTTTTGATGTAGATTCTACTGTTGGATTTTCTTCAAGCGGAGAACTTTTGGTAAAATATGGAGACAACACCACAGGTATTGTTACTTATGCATCCAAATCTTTAACTCAATTTTTTAATTGTTCTGGAATATCTAAAACTATTTTAGATGGGGAGAGAATCGGCGTTAATACTTATGCAAGTGCATATGATCCAAATGGATCTTTAGTAAAATTAAGAATTACTTCTGTTCTAAATTCTTTAGAAATTAATGAAGATACTCGATATCACGTAAAAGATGATACATCTATCATCAGAACATTAGGTGTTAATGACAAAAAAACTAGCTCAAAAAATTGGTTTTTTAATGTTCCAATTTCTTACATAGTAAAGTCAATTCTTTCAAAAGGAACTGGAGATACTTATGATATAACCACAAGTGATGAAAATATTTTTAAAATCGGAGATATCATCAATATTGTTTCAAATTCTGGCATTAAAAAAGTTTCAACAATTATAGATTTAATTTCAAATACAACATTTACGATAAGAGGACAAGGTTTTCTTTCCATAACAGATAATTACGTTATTACAAAACAAATTTCTAAAGCATCGTCTACAGTTTTTCCTAACGTTAATAAAATAAGTTCAAATGTACAAAATGTATATAAATTAAATGAAAAAACCTTAGTTGCCTCTCCTTCAATTCCAAGTTATTATAACCAATCTTTAAATGCAACAGATAGAATAATAATATTTTCTGGACCATTTTCTGGCGATATTTTTACAATAACACCAAATTCAGACCACGGATTTTATACCGGAGATAGCGTTTATTATACACCAGAAATAAGTTATATCACCACAACAACATCCGAGGGAACAACTTCTACAACAAAAATCATAAGAAGTTCTTTGTTTGACGAAGGTCTTTATTTTGTCAAAAGAATAGATCCTAACAGAATTAAATTAGCAAAAAGCAGATCAAATCTTTTTGCTAATGAATTTATTTCAATATCTAGTGCAACTACAGTATCCAATAATAAAATTGAATTGTATGAATTTAAATCTAAGACTTTAGAATCTCAAAAAATTCTTAGAGAGATAGATTTACCGATCAATAACGGAAACATTTATGAAACAAATGCAGGATTTACTGGAATTTTAATCAATGGTGTAGAAATTTTAAATTATAAAGCAAATGAATCAATTTACTATGGAGAATTAGAAGAAGTAGAAGTCATTGCTCCTGGTTCAAATTATGATGTCATCAATCCACCAATTTTAGCCATTTCAGATTCTGTTGGAACTGGAGCAACTGGTTTCTGCGCGATCAGTGGATCTTTACAAGAAATTAGAATTATAGATCCTGGATTTGATTATCTGGATGTGCCTATCATCAAGATTACTGGTGGAAATGGAGTTGGTGCAAAGGCATATGCTAATATGAAATTGGTTAGCCATGAGTCTTCATTTAACTCTCAGGGCAATGCAGAATTAGTCGGTATTGGAAGTGCTTTATCGACTATTGGATTCTCAACATATCATAAATTCAGAAACGCAGAGAGAGTCATTTATAAAACAGATAATCAAAGAGGTGTTGGTGGTCTTTCAACGGATTCTTCATACTATGTTTCAGTCAAAGATAATTTTACAATCAAATTACACAACACTTTAGGTGATGCTATTTCTGGTATCAATACCATCGTCCTATCATCATATGGTATTGGTAATCATAGATTCCAGTCATACAATCAGAAATCTGTTCTAAAATCAATTAACATTGAAAATTCTGGATCTGGTTATGAAAATAAAAAAAGAACAACTACACATTCGGGAATTAATACTTCGTTATCTGAAATTGAAATTGAATCTCACGATTATAAGTCAGGAGAAACGATAGTTTATACCACAGATTTTACTCCTATTGGTGGACTTTCGACAGGCACCAACTACATCGCAACTAAAGTCAACGACAACTCATTCAAATTATCTACAGTTGGTGTAGGTAGTACCCATTATGATTTTTACTACAAGACTAAACAATATGTTGAATTAACATCCGTTGGACTTGGTACGCACGTCTTTAACTATCCAGAAGTAAGAGTAGAACTGATCGGAAATGTTGGACTATCATCAATTGGAACAAAAACATTTGATGCTGTAGTTCAACCTATCTTTAGGGGTCAAGTTACATCAGTCCATCTCAGTTCCAAAGGTGTTGAATATGGATCTTCGGAGATCATCAATTTCTATAGACAACCTTCCTTTACTTTGAAGTCTGGAAAGAATGCACAACTGAATCCTATTGTATCTTCAGATGGAGAGATCATAGAAGTTTTAGTTGATAATGTGGGTTCTGAATATAATTCACTCCCAACTTTAACCATTCAAGGATCTGGCTCTGGTGCAGTTGTAACTCCAGTGATTACCAACGGTCAGCTAACTTCCGTAAAAGTAATAGAAGGTGGAACTGGATATGTTCGGGGGTCTACTTCAATCACAGTTACTCCTGCAGGATCTGCAGCAGAGTTTAATGCAAAAATACAGTCCTGGACTGTTAACTTATTTAAGAAATACTATTCATCAATAACTCCAGATGATGGTTTTATCGCAAAAGGTCTTAATGAAAACTTTGGTCTTCAGTATTCTCACATTTATGCTCCAAGAAAGTTAAGGGAGATTATACAACCATCAGATCAAAGTGGTAATAAAGTCTATGGCAAAACTGATCTTGCAAAAGAGAATAATATAGAAGCAAATTTAACAAGCCACTCCCCTATCATTGGATGGGCATATGACGGAAACCCAATCTACGGTCCTTATGGTTATATCACAAAAACTGGTGGTATTGTTGCACAGTTAAATTCTTCATATGTACTAGAGAGTAAAGCAAATAGACCATCTTCTTCTATATTTGAACTTGGATTTTTTGTAGAGGATTATACATATTATAAAAAAGTAGACGATTCATTCCTTGACGAAAACAATGGTAGATTCTGCGTAACTCCAGAATTTCCAAAGGGAATATATGCATATTTTGCTACGTTTGAATCTTCTGCGGATAGTGGGGGTAAATTCTCTGGATATAAGCAACCTAAGTTCCCATATTTGGTTGGGAATTCATATAAGTCAAAACCAAATGAATTCAATTTCCAAAAAGATTCGAATCAAGACGAACTAAATTTAAATCAAACAGATTGGGTTAGAAATACCTACTTCTATAATTTGATCAATGGAACAGCATCATATTCATATCTCACAATTCCCAATGAATTAAATCAAACGGTAGATGTTAAGTTTGCAACTCCAGGATTTGTAGAATCTGTTGGTATTGTAACAGGAGGTCAAAATTATAAAGTAAATGATACATTAGTCTTTGATAATGCAAACACTCAAGGTGATGGTGCAAGTGCTAGAGTTTCTAGACTTAACGGAAAAGCAGTTTCATCAGTAAGTGTTGCTACTAGTTCAATTTCTAATGTGGAAATCTATCCAGGAGAAAACAAAGGAGATTATATTATTTTTGCAGAAAATCCACACAACTTCAAAAATAATGATAAGATCTCAGTTTCTGGATTAAGTACAACTTCATCTCTATTGGAAGGGTTCTATCAAATAGGAATCTCTACAAATATACTTACTCTTTCTGGTATTGGAACAACTTTAGGCACAGTTACTACAGGAATTGGAAGCACTGGAGTTACTGGTATTATAACGTATATTAATGTAAATGGTACTTTAACTTATCCAAATATAAGAGAAAATGATATTTTAACCATTGAAGATGAAAAAGTAAAAGTTCTGAATGTTGATAGATTGAACTCTAGAGTTAGAGTTATCAGAGCTTATCAAGGAACTTCTGGAGTAGCACATACAGCATCCACTTCAGTAAAAGAATCTTCAAGAAAACTTACAATTAACGTAGGTTACAGAACCTCATACGACTATAGAATCAATAAGCAACTATACTTTAATCCAATTGATTCTGTTGGACTCGGTACAGTATCTGGCGTTGGAATTGGTACAACTATCATGTTCAGCAATCCTGGAGCAGGAATTACTCAGATATTCATTCCAACAAGATCAATTTATATTTCAAACCACGGTTTAGAGACTGGTGATCTTGTTACTTATTCAAACAATGGTGGATCTTCCCTTGTAGTTTCTGCAACAGGTATCGGAACTACTTCTCTTACAGATCAGTCAAATGTTTATATTGCAAAGATTTCAAATGACTTAATTGGTATTGCTACAATTAGAGTTGGTTTGGGTTCCACTGGTACTTTTGTTGGTATTGCAAGCACTCAAAGATCGGAATCAACCTTATACTTTATTAGTAATGGTTCTGGAGTTTATCATAGTTTTAAAACTAACTTCAGCGTAATCACTGGTACAATTGAAAAGAATATTGTTACCGTTTCCTGTGCTAGCACTCACGGTCTAACTAATGATGATGCCGTTCATATCGACGTAAATCCAGCAATTCCAACTACCTTTACTGTTAAGTATGATGATTACAATAGAAAGTT
>Ga0172372_10012280_pt1 | contig 10750 bp, 10 predicted proteins | sample LakKiv5m_2_FD_114544 | JGI IMG/M metagenome (GOLD analysis project Ga0172372, IMG submission 114544) | Freshwater microbial communities from Kabuno Bay, South-Kivu, Congo - kab_092012_9.5m | ecosystem: Environmental > Aquatic > Freshwater > Lake | place: Democratic Republic of the Congo... | reverse complement strand
GGGCGAGTGGCTGACCTCGAGGCCCGCACCGAGGCGATGGGCCTTTCCGCCGGCACCGGCATCGCACACACGCGCTGGGCGACGCACGGCGGCGTCGATGAGCGTAACGCGCATCCGCATGCCTCCAGTGGCCAGGGCATCGAAGTCTCGGTCGTACACAACGGCATCATCGAGAACCACGAGGCGATGCGTGCGACCCTGCGCGAACAGGGCTATCGCTTCGAATCAGAAACCGACACCGAGGTCATCGCCCACCTGCTTCATCGCGCGCTCCGCGGCGGGGTCAGTTTGCGCCAGGCCGTGCAGCAGACTGTTGCGCAGCTTCAGGGCGCGTTCGCGATCGCCGCAATCTGCGCGAACGAACCCGGTACCGTGGTGGGCTCGCGTCGAGGCGCGCCGCTTCTGGTCGGCGTCGGGCACGATGGCCAGGGCACGGGCGAGAACTTTCTCGCCTCCGACACCTCGGCGCTGCTGCAGGTCACCCGTCACATCGCCTACCTCGAGGAGGGCGATGTCGTCCAACTCATGCCAGCCGGCTACCAGGTCTTCGACCAAAACGGACAGCCCTGCGAACGCAAGGTCGTGCTCAGTCAATTGTCTGCCGACGCCATCGAACTGGGACCCTATCAGCACTACATGCAGAAAGAAATCTTCGAGCAGCCCGGCGCGATCGCCAATACGCTCGAAATGGTGCTGGGAGCCTCCTCGCTGACGCCCGAACTTTTCGGCACCCAGGCTCCGGCGGTCCTTGCGGACACATCCCAGATCCTGATCCTGGCCTGCGGAACCAGCTATCACGCCGGCTGCGTCGCACGCTACTGGCTGGAGTCGATTGCCGGCGTGCCGACCAGCGTCGAGATTGCGAGCGAGTATCGCTACCGGGATTCGGTTCCCCAGCCCGGTACGCTGGTGATCACCCTCTCACAATCCGGTGAAACGGCGGACACGCTGGCCGCGCTCGAGCACGCACGAAGCCTGGGTCTGCAGCACACCCTGGCCCTTTGCAACGTACCCGAATCGGCCTTGATCCGCGCCTCGATGCTGCGCTTTCTGACGCGTGCCGGCCCCGAAATCGGCGTGGCCTCGACCAAGGCCTTCACCACACAGCTCGCCGCGCTGTTCACGCTGGTGATGGTGATGGCGAAGCTGCGCGGCCGGCTGCCCGCCGAGCAGGAACGCAGCCTGCTCACGCAGTTGCGCCACCTGCCCGCCGCGCTCAACCGCGTGCTCGAGTGCGAACCCGAGGTCGTCCAGTGGGCACAGCGCTTCGCCTCGCGGGAACACGCCCTCTTTCTGGGACGAGGCGTGCACTATCCGATCGCACTTGAGGGCGCGCTCAAGCTCAAGGAAATCACCTACATCCACGCCGAGGCTTACGCAGCGGGCGAACTCAAGCACGGCCCTCTCGCGCTGGTCGACTCGCAAATGCCGGTTGTGGTGGTCGCTCCCAACGATCAACTGATCGAAAAGCTCAAGTCCAATCTCCAGGAAGTCAGGGCCCGAGGGGGCGAACTCTTTGTGTTCGCCGACCAGGACACCCGGATCGTTCCCGGCGATGGCATACATGTCATCAACCTGCTCGACCATGCGGGCCCGCTTTCGCCCATCCTCCATACCGTGCCCCTGCAGCTGCTCGCCTATCACGCGGCGCTCGCACGCGGCACCGATGTCGACAAGCCACGCAATCTGGCGAAGAGCGTCACCGTGGAATAGGCGGTCAACGCCGCGGCGCGCCGCCGGCTATGACGGGGCGGTCAAATAGCCATCCGGAAAAACCCGGAGGTCGCGCAGGCGCAACGAAATGTCAGGATTTCACTATTGGTCAATATTCTGCGGTGATTGAAGCCCTCGGTTACACCCGAGCGCTTCGCGACCGTTTATGGTCTGACCTATGGAAGAGATCTCATCCAAAAAGCAGTTCGCCGCGCGATTGGCTCAGGCCATGCGCGAATCGGGTTACAACCCAAAACCCTCAGTGCTCGAACGCGAGTTCAACCAGCGCTACTGGGGCAAGCCGATGACGCTGCACGGTGTCAGACGCTGGCTGCTTGGCGAAACCCTGCCCTCGCAAGACAAGCTGATCGTGCTGGCCGAGTGGCTGGGCGTGCCGCCGCATCAGCTGCGCTTTGGCGAGGAAGTGAGCGGGCGGATCGAAGAGCGACGCGAGCGCTGGGACAGCGGAATCGGCTACCAGGAGCGGGAGCTCTTCGAGGCCTTCCTGGGCCTGCCCGTGCCGCAGCGGCGGGTGGTTCGCGAGGTCATTCTCGCTTTCGCCAAGGCCTATCCCGAGCGCAGGTCGCCCGAGTCCGATTAAACGCGATCTCGAGCCTGCCAGGCGGGCTCTGAAGCCGTCGGCGCCTTGCGGGCTGCGATCCGTCATCACGCCGCCTCGATCGAGGCAATTCCTGCTGTTTATTTGCCGTTAAGGCCTCGCCGCCCCAGGCAGCCCAGCCCATGACGCGCGGGACCTGACATCAGGCTGCCGCTTCTAGCTCACGAATCTGCGCCTCAAAACCCCGCAGTCGCTTGTAGACCGAAAGCAGCTCGACGATGGTCGACCAGCTCGTCACCAGATACTGAAACGACTCCTGAACCTTTCCAAAAGCCCGGATGATCTGCTGCATTACACCCAGGGTGAGGCCGCCCGCGACGATGGTGGGACCCAGCGCAATGTAGGGGACCAGTACGCTGAATTGCAGGTAGGTCCACTTGGCGACATCGAAATAAAGGTAGTGAAAAAACAGCCTGAAATAGTTGCGACGGACCGCATCGAAAAGCGAAGCGACCGACGCGGGCGCGGCACGGGCCGCATCGTCCTCCCCGATCACGAGTTCCTTGCGATAAGCCGCTTCGACCCGTTGATTGTGGAACTCGAGGCCCGGAAGCTTGAAGCCCACACCGGCCATCAGCACCGTGCCGGCCAGTGCAAAAAGAATCGCGACATAGACCAGCGCGCGGTCAACCTCGCCGACCCAGGGCAGTGATTTCACTTCGGCCGAGAGCGTCCAGAGAATCGGTAGAAAAGCGAACAGCGTGAGGACGCTTCGCATGAAGCTCACGCCCAGCGTCTCGACGATTCGCGCAAAGCGCATGGTGTCCTCCTGAACCCGCTGCGATGCGCCCTCGATCCCGCGGACAACCGGCCAGTGCGCCATGTACCAGTCGTTCATCGCCGTCCGCCAGCGAAACACGTAATGCTTGGTGAACCACTCGAGTACGACCGCGATGAACACGAAAAGCGCAGCAATCTTGCCAAAGCTGAGGAGGTGGCCGAAGTACTCGTCCAGCGAAACACTGCCCGGCGTGGCCAGCGCTTTCTGGATCAGGTTGTAGAAGCCGCCGAACCATTCGTTGATCTTGACATCGAGTTCAACCTTGTACCAGGTTGCATAGAGAATCAATGCGGTCCCTGCGATGGACCATACGAACCAGCGACGATTGAAGAAGAACGAACGAAACATCTGGATGCCTCCCGAGAGCAGGGCTCAGTCGATTCGAACCAGAACCTTGCCCAGGTTCTTCATCGACTCACAGGCTTCGTGCGCCTGAACGATCTCGTCCAGCGAAAAGATCTTGTCGATCGGATGCCTCAACTGGTCCGCCTCGAGGGCCGAAGTGATCCATCGGGCCGCCTCATCGTGCGCCGCGGCCGACATCTGATAGACCAGCACGGCGCGCAGCGTGAGATCTTTCTGGGTCATCTGCCAGAACGGGAGTTGCGGCTGCGGCACAGCGTCCGACGCATAGGCTGCGATGACGCCGCGCGGCGCGATCATCTCGAGGTCGTCGGCCAGATTGGCGCCAAAGGCGACTTCAATGATGCGATCAACCCGGCCGGACCCACCCAGGGCCTCGGCCACCTGCGCGGGCACCGGAGCGGCGTGCCGATCGATGACGGTATCCGCACCCGCCGACCGGGCGAGCGCCGCCTGATCGGCTCGACTGACTGTCGTGAGCACCCGAGCGGCACCGCCCAGGCGAGCCATCTGGACCGCGTAGTAACCGACTGCGCCGGCACCGCCCTGAATCAGCACGTTCTGACCCTGTACCGATCCGTCTGCAAACACACATCGATGCGCGGTCATCGCCGGAATGCCCAGACAGGCGCCGGCCTCAAAACTGACCGGGCCCGGAAGGCGCACAGCCTTGTGGGCCGGTACAACGGTGTACTGCGCGGCCGTTCCGCCCGGCCGCATCCAGGTCGCTTCATAAACCCACACACGCTCGCCGATCCGACCGGGGTCCACGCCCTCACCGACCTGGTCGATCACGCCCGCGCCATCCTGATGCGGAATGATCAGGGGATAGGGCATGGCAAGCCCGCGAACGCCGCTGCGATTTTTGGTGTCCGAGGGGTTGACTGCGGAGATCCGGACACGTACCCGGACCTCACCGGCCGCTGGGATGGGATCGGGTCGCTCGCCCCGCTGCAAGACTTCGTGAGCGGGCCCTTTGCGTGAATACCAGGCAGCGTGCATTCCTTGTCCTCAAAAAAATAGGCCGATCGTGCAAGACCGTGCCGCCAAGTTTACCGGCATGACCCGTCTGAAGGACCGCGCTCACCGTTGTTTACCAACGCTTACAGCACCGTCCGTCCTGCGGCTCAATCACGGGCGTAGCATCCAGTTCATCGGAATACGCCGTCAAACGGCTCGCTCCGAATCATTTCCGATCCAATTGTTCCCAAAGGAGTCGATTCATGAAAAATGCGCTGATCCCCCTTCTGGTCTCCGGCCTGGTGGCCACGTCGTGGCCCATGCTGAGCACCGCCCAGTCGGACGCCCCTCAAAATGCGGCAACCCCGAGCGCCCGCCATAGTGAACACGGCGCGCGCATGATGGGCCATCGTGGTGAAGGCAAGATGCGTCACGCAAGCATGCGACACGAGCAAGGCTCACCACAGGGCGGCGCAATGGGCTGGCTGCGAGGTCTTGACCTCAGTGAAGCCCAGCGCGACCGGATTTTCGAGATCATGCATGCGCAGGCGCCCAGGATGCGGGAGCAGCGAAAGGCGATGCAGGCCGCGCGCAAGGAACTCGGCCAGCTCAGCACCGCGGCCACGCTCGACGCAAACCAGGTCCAGGCGGCCAGCACCAAGGTCGCTCAAGCGATGGCGTCGATGATCGAGAATCAGGTTCGCACCCGTAACGCCATCTTTCAGCAACTGACGCCCGAGCAGCAAAAAACCGTTCAGGCCCGCATGACGGCGATGCAGGAGCGCGGTCGCGGCGGCGACCACGGCATGGGCCACAAAGGGCATCGTCATGGCCACGACCAGGGTCACGGTCAAGGGCACGGGCAGGGTCACCGCCACGGCGCAGACAAAGCCCAAAGCCCGGCAAACCTGAACAGCTGATTCAGGCCCCGAATGCGGCCCGCGCCCCAATCGGGGATTCGCGGGCCGCGCCGCATGCAAGCCCGGGACGCCTTTTGGGCGCTCTACAGGCTAACATTGCGGGATGAACACCTTACCGACCCGATCGAGCACACCGCTCACCGAAGCCGAGTTCGACGAACTCGATCGCCTGCTCGAGCAGGCCGAACCCGACGAGGCGATGCTGATCGATCAGCTCGATGGCTTTTGCGTAGCCGTCGCGAGCTCGCCCCAGGCCATCCCGGATGAAGAATTTCTCGCCGAGGCCATTGGCATCGCCCAACCGATCCAGTCGCCCGAAGTGCCGGCGCGGCTGGTCGAACTGCTACGGCGGCACCGCTACAGCGTCGCGCAACGCCTTGCCCAGGGGGATGATTTTTCGGCCGTACTGGGCCAGGACGAAACCGGCACATCCGTCGCCGAGCCCTGGGCAGCGGGCTACCTGCGTGGGCTCAATCTCTACCCGGACGCCTGGTCAGCCGTCGATGGCGACGAGGTCTGCGAGGAGGCGCTGGACCTGATTCTTCGCTTTGCCTGTGAATCCAATCCTGACGCAGGCGAGGTTGAACCAATTCCCGAAGACGAGCGTGACGAACTGGTCGACATGATGATCGATGGCGCGCTGGAAATTCACGCGCGTCTTGCGCCTGCCCGAGAGCAAGCCCTGAAACCCCAGACCGTCCGTCATGAGGGGCCACGACCGGGCCGCAATGACCCCTGCCCCTGTGGAAGCGGCAAGAAATACAAGCAGTGCCACGGCGCGCAATAAGCGCCGCGCCGATCAGCGTGCGCGCGAGATGACCGACCCCCATCAGGAGAAAGCACCAAATGACTACACACCCCCGAGTTGCACTGGTGACCGGTGCCGGGACCGGTATCGGTCGGGCCGCGACGCGCGCGCTCGCTGGCGCAGGCTGGCAAGTCGTCATCGCCGGCCGGCGATCCGCGCCGCTTGAGGAAACCATCGCGGCAGTGGGCGATCAGGGGCCCAAGCCGCTTGCGGTGCCGGCCGATGTGGGCGACCCCGAATCGGTCCACGCGCTCTTTGCAAGAATCGAATCGACTTTCGGGCGGCTTGATCTGCTCTTCAACAATGCCGGCACCGGCGCGCCGCCCGTCCCTCTGGAGGACCTCAGCTACGCGCAGTGGATGACCGTGGTGAATGCGAACCTGACGGGCGTCTTTCTGTGCACGCAACAGGCTTTCCGCATCATGAAGTCGCAAAGCCCGCGCGGCGGCCGGATCATCAACAATGGATCGATTTCGGCGCATACGCCCCGTCCGCACTCCTCACCCTACACGGCCACCAAACACGCCGTAACCGGCTTGACCAAAGCCACGGCGCTGGATGGTCGCCGTTACGACATCGCCTGCGGACAGATCGACATTGGTAACGCCAGTACCGACATGACCGAGCGCATGCATACCGGCGTTCTGCAACCGGATGGAACCCTCCGCCCCGAGGCGACGATGGATGTTGAACTGGTCGGCCAGGCTGTCCTGCAGATGGCGAGCCTGCCCCCCGAAGCCAATGTCCTGTTCATGACCGTCATGGCGACGAAAATGCCCTTTGTCGGGCGGGGCTGATCACCCGCCCGGCGTCGCATCCTCCATCGCCTCGAGAAGCGCCTGCGCGCCCTGCGCACCGCTCACTGCCGTGCGGCGGTTGATGATGAAGCAGGGCACGCCGCTGATGCCCGCCTCGCGGGCACGCTGGTCGGCCTCAGAAACCGACTGCTTGAGCTCAGGATCATTCAAGGCCCGCTCGATCGCGGAATCGGAGAGCCCACCAAGCTGCCCGATTGCCTGCAGGACGACCGGATCGGTCAGGTCGCGCCCCTGCTGGAAATAGGCTTCGAACAGGACTTCGGCCAGCGCGTCCTGACAGCCCTCTTCGGCTGCGAGTTCGAGCATCGCATGCGGGGTCAGTGTATTGGGCTGTCGGGCGATCGCCTCCATGTCGAGTTCGAGCTGAACCGCCTGGGCCGCCTGGCGGACCCGCTGGTAGAGCCCTCGCGTATCGTCGGTGCCGAACTTGCCCCGAAGGTAATCACTGCGGGCAACCCCCTCGGGCGGCAGGTCGGGATTGAGCTGGAACGGATGCCAGCGTATGGCAATCGAGGCCGCCGGATACGACTCGCGAAAGCGCACGACCGCCTCCTCAAGCTGGCGCTTGCCCACGAAACACCAGGGGCACACGACATCGGAGACGATGTCGATTCTCAGTTCGGGAAGGGCGTCGTTCATGGTCAATCCACCGTGATATGAATGGCCGGTTCGTCGGGTTCGACCACGCGATCTTAGAGCATGCGTCGGCCGGTTCACGCGACCCGGCCGTCCCGCACGGCTGATCCGGCGGTGCACCGGCGTTCCGGACTAGAATAGGTCCGATGAATGAGAGCGCCTCCATGAAAGATCGCATCGTGCTTGTGACCGGCGCCAGCCGGGGGATCGGCCTGTCGTGCGCGGCCCGCTTTGCGCAGGCGGGCGCACGGGTCATCGGTGTTTCGCGCGCGCTCGACCGCCTGGCTGTTGCCCAGCAAACACTGGCTGACCGCGACCTGGCGATGACCGCAGTCCGCGCCGTCGACCTCACCGACGCCGGGGCCGCACTCGCGCTCGTCGAATCGATCGAAGCCGAGTTCGGACCGATCGATATTCTGGTCAACTCGGCCGGTGCAGCCCGCCGTTTCACGCTGGCCGAACTCGACCCGCAGAGCCTTCGTGAGTCGATGGACGCCAAATATTTTGCCTATGTCAATGTGCTTGACCCGATACTCAAGCGCATGGGTGAGCGCCGCGCGGGCAGCGTGGTCAATATCGTGGGTCAAGGCGGACGGCAAGCGCGCGAGACCCACATCGGCGGCGGCGCGGCCAATGCCGCCCTCATGCTCGCCACGGTGGGCTATGCGCGGGGCTATGCGCCGCTGGGTGTCCGCGTCAACGCGATCAACCCGGGTCTGACACGCACCAGCCGCGTCGACCAGGGGCTTGAGGCTCAAGCTCGGGCAAGCGGACGTGACAAGGCCGAGCTCCTCGCGCAGGCGGTCGCGGCCATTCCGATGGGCCGAATGGCCGAGCCCGAGGAAATCGCCGAAGTCGCTTTCTTTCTCGCCTCGCCCGCCGCCAGCTACGTGAGCGGCGCAGTGATCCCGATGGATGGCTGCACCGCCTCGGTCATCTGATGCAGGGCCGGGCGGATACCGTGACGGACGCAGGACATCGGCCGGCTCTCACGCGCCTGCGGGCAAGCCTCGCGCCCGGTCAGACAAGTGACGCACTCATCGCATGCTGGCGCGCCGAGTCCGCCCTGGTCGCGGCCCTGCCCGAGCGTTTCGGCGAAGTGCTCGAAAGCCTTCTCACCCGCTACGAATCCGCTGCCGCGTTTGGGGAAGAAAGCTGCTCATTCAGCGTCGTCGATCTCCGGGCGCAGCTGCAGGTCTGGCTCGACAAGGCAGACGCCCGATTGAGCGCGCGATGATCCACAGCACTCGTTCGAATGACTGAAGCGATGCCGGCGAGCGCCCGCACGCCCTACGCCGGACTTACCCCGCAAACCGTACTCGATGCCCTCGAGTCAGTCGGCTTCGTCGGCGATGGTCGACTGATCGCGCTGAACAGCTACGAAAACCGCGTGTATCTGGTGTACCTGGAAGACGCGGATCCAGTGGTCGTCAAGTTCTACCGCCCGAATCGCTGGAGCGATGCGCAGATTGCCGAGGAGCACGCACTCCTCGAGGAACTTCACGAAGACGAGGTGCCGGCCGTCGCCCCGTTGCGGCTTGATCGGGGAGCCGCCCGAACGCGCGGGATCGGGACCGAACAGCCACCGGCAGAGCTGCTTGCGGACGGGACACTCGCGCGCTGGGAGGGGTTCCGCTTTGCCGTGTTTCCGCGCCGCGGCGGTCGGGCCCCTGAACTCGATCAGCCTGGCGTACTGGAATGGATCGGCCGCTTCATTGCCCGCATCCACCGGGTGGGCGCCTGGGCACCCTTCAGACACCGCCCGTCCATCAGCCCCGCAAGCCTCGGCGACACCGCGCGTCGCACAGTGGTCGAAAGCGGCATGCTCCCCGACGAATGCAAGGGCGCATGGCTTGCAGCCGTCGACGCCGTATTGCTGAGGGTCCGTGCGGCATTCGACGCATTGAGCGATTGTCCCAGCATTCGTCTGCACGGGGACTGTCATCCGGGCAATGTGTTGTGGACCTCGGCGGGCCCGCATTTCGTCGACTTTGACGATGCCCGAAACGGCCCCGCAGTCCAGGACCTATGGATGCTGACCTCAGGACAAGGTCGGACGGCCACGGGGGACCTTGCGCGTCTGCTCGAAGGCTATGAAGCGGTGCGGCCCTTTGATCGACGCGAACTGAGCCTGATCGAGCCCCTGCGCAGCCTCCGGTTGATTCACTACAGCGGGTGGCTCGCCAGCCGCTGGGATGATCCGGCTTTTCCGGCCGCTTTTCCGAACTTTGGCAGTGCGCACTACTGGCAGGAGCGTACGGGCGAACTGCGTGAACAGATCGCAGCCTTCGACGATTCAGCCCACGACGCCTGAGTCGGCGGGCACTCACTGTCCGATCGGGGCCGAACGCGGCGGCCCAGTCTCCGCTCTCCCCGCGCTCGACTAAAATCTATCCAATCCATAACAGAGGCAGACTCGACATGAGTATCAGAACCATTGGCATCATCGGCGCCGGCACCATGGGTAGCGGCATCGCACACGCCTGTGCCCTCGCAGGGCTTGACGCGGTGATGCAGGACATCAGCGAGGCCGCGCTCGAGAAAGGGATGAAGACCGTCGCGGGCTCGATCGAACGACTGGTCAGAAAGGGAAGCCTCGACGAGGCCGGCAAGGCGCAGGCGCTCAGTCATGTGCGAACGAGCGCCAAGCTCGAGGATCTCGCGCACGCGGACCTGATCATCGAGGCCGCCACCGAAAACGAAGCACTGAAACTGAAGATCCTCGCCGGTGTCGAATCGGTGGCCGGCCCCGACACCCTGATCGCAACAAATACCTCGTCGATTTCGATCACGCGACTCGCGGCCGCGCTCAAGGCGCCTGGCCGCTTCGTGGGGCTGCATTTCTTCAACCCCGTTCCGGTGATGGCGCTGGTCGAAGTGATCCGGGGACTGCGCACCGACGATCAGACCGTCGAGGCGGTCACGGCCTTCGCTCAGGCGCTGGGCAAAACCCCGATCGGCGTCAAGAACAGCGCCGGATTCGTTGTCAACCGCATCTTGTGCCCGATGATCAACGAAGCAGTTTTTGCTCTGGGCGAAGGCCTGGCCAGCGCCGAAGAGATCGACGCCGGCATGAAGCTCGGCTGTAATCACCCCATCGGCCCGCTTGCGCTGTGCGATCTGATCGGACTC
>Ga0172372_10012275_pt1 | contig 10751 bp, 9 predicted proteins | sample LakKiv5m_2_FD_114544 | JGI IMG/M metagenome (GOLD analysis project Ga0172372, IMG submission 114544) | Freshwater microbial communities from Kabuno Bay, South-Kivu, Congo - kab_092012_9.5m | ecosystem: Environmental > Aquatic > Freshwater > Lake | place: Democratic Republic of the Congo... | reverse complement strand
GCAGCTCCTTATCTTCGGGTAATTCGCCTCGCGTCACATCGCGGCCGATCAGGTTGCACAGGATCCTCCTGAAATACTCGTGCCGCGGAAATGAGAGAAAGCTCCGGCTGTCGGTCAGCATACCCACAAACCGCGAAAGCAACCCCATGTTGCTCAGGATATTGATTTGTTTTTCCATACCGTCTTTCTGATCAAGGAACCACCAGGCGCTGCCCCACTGAATTTTACCCGGCATACTCCCGTCGTTGAAATTGCCTGCCATGGTAGCAAATACCTCGTTATCTGCCGGATTCAGGTTGTAAATAATGGTTTTTGCCAGCATATCGTCCTTGTTCAGCGAATCCAGATACCGGCTCAAATGCCAGGCCTGCCGTTCGTCGCCGATACTGTCGGTTCCTGCATCGGCACCCACCGTCCCGAGCAGTCGGGTGTTGTTGTTGCGCTGTGCTCCCAGATGAAACTGTTGCGTCCACCCGCGCCGCGCATACGCGCGCCCGAGTACGTACAGGAGGGCCGACTGGTACTCCTCTGCTTCTTCTTGCGTCGGCTCCAACCCTGAAAGCCGTTTTCGCAGGATGCTGTCAGCCCCACGCATGTTGAACGGCGTGGCATACATCCGCTCCAGTCCGTGGTCCGACAGGCGGCAACCCAGTGTTTCAAAATAATCCATCCGCCGGTTCAGGGCCTCCTCCAGGGTGTCGTACGAGTGTATGGAGATACCCGCCTTTTCTCCAAGTTGCTCCAGATAGCCGACAAAGGATGCCGACTGAATCAGAACAGCCTTGTCGGGGCGGAAGGTCGGGAATACCTGTGTACCCGTCTTACCCTGCATGGCCTGGTGAAATACCAGTTCATCAGCCGGATCATCGGTGGTGCAAACTACCTGCACTGACATTTTTTTCAGGATATTTCCGACGCTCAGGGCTGGCAACTGACGGTTTCCCTCTTCATAAATAGCGGCGGCAGCAGATGGATTCAGCAGGTCACTAATGCCGAAATAGCGCCGCAGCTCGAGGTGCGTCCAGTGATACAGCGGATTGCGCAGGGTAGCCGGTACCGTTTCAGCCCATTTTTCGAACTTCTCCCGATCGGTGGCCCCGCCGGTGATATAGTGCTCTGAAATCCCGTTGGCACGCATGGCCCGCCATTTGTAATGGTCTCCCTGCAACCAAATTTCCGTCATATTTCCGAAAATGCGGTCAGAGGCAATATCGGCAGGCGACAAATGACAGTGGTAGTCAATAATGGGCATGTCGGCTGCGTAATCGTGATAAAGCGCCGCGGCAAAGTCATTTTCAAGCAAAAAATCGTCGCCCATGAACGGCCTGATTACCCCGGCGGCAGTTGTTTTGTCTTCTGTCTGCATAGCTGAGAGAAAAATTGGGAAAGTAAAGGTAGTGCGATAAATGATATTTGTACGCCTTGCCCTACATTCGCGCTAAATGTCATTCCATGAAATATCTGTACGCTTTGCTGGTCGTGCTTTGTCTGTCGGAACCGCTGCTGGCCGGCAAGCCCCGGTGGATTTCGCTATTCGACGGAAAAACACTCAAAGGCTGGAACCAAAAGAATGGTAATGCAGTCTATTCTGTTGAAAATGGCTGTATTGTGGGTACAACGGTGGCCAATACATCCAATTCTTTTCTCTGTACCAACGAGGAGTACGGCGATTTTATTCTGGAACTGGAATTGCTGGTGGACGACCGGATGAACTCGGGTATTCAGTTCCGCAGTCTGTCGCTGCCCGATTACCAGCAAGGCAGGGTACACGGTTATCAGATGGAAGTGGATCCTTCCTCCCGGGCCTGGTCGGGGGGTATTTACGACGAGGGTCGTCGCGACTGGCTCTACATCCCGGAACAGAATCCGGCGGCCAGGCAGGCGTTCCGGCACGGACAATGGAACAAGTACCGCATCGAGGCTATCGGAAATGTATTGCGCACCTGGGTCAATGGCGTGCCAGTCGCACATCTGGTGGATGACATGACGGCCCGCGGGTTCATCGCCCTGCAGGTACACAGTATATATGGAGAAATGAAAGAGGGAATGCAGATTCGCTGGCGGCATATCCGCATACAAACCAGTGATCTTGCAGCCAGCGCACCCGACCAGATACCGGTGGTCAATCTGATTCCCAACAACCTGTCTGCCCAGGAGGCCGCACAGGGATATAAACTGCTGTTCAACGGCACCGACTTCACCGGCTGGCGAGGTGTCCATTCGGATAAAATGCCCGCGCGGCGCTGGTCGGTACAAGACGGGGGCATACAGGTAAGCCCCAGCGATGGGAGTGAAACTGGCAATGATATCGTTACGGAGGAACAGTACAGCGTCTTTGAGCTTGTTTTTGAGTTCAGGCTGACCGAGGGAGCCAATTCGGGGGTGAAATATTTCGTGAATGAGGACTATGATTCGGGCGGCAAATCGGGTATCGGCCTCGAATACCAGATTCTCGATGACGACAAACACCCCGATGCAAAACAGGGGGTAGTGGGCAACCGCACCCTGGCCAGTCTGTACGACCTGATACCCTCGTATAAACCTGACAGGCGTTTTCAGCGGAAGCCCGGCGAATGGAATCAGGGCCGCATCGTTGTGCTGCCCGACAATACCGTTCAGCACTGGCTCAATGGCTTTAAAGTGGTGGAATACGAGCGAAAATCGAACATATTCAGGGCGCTCGTCGCCCGGAGCAAATACGAAAAATGGGATGGATTCGGAATGAAAGACCGGGGCCCCATCCTGCTGCAGGACCACGGCGATCAGGTCAGTTTCCGGAGCATTAAAATCAAGTCACAACCATGAGTACAAGACGACAATTCATCCGCAACAGCGCCATCGTTACGGGCGGCGCGCTGGCATTCAGCGCCAAAAGTTACGCCCGTATCCTTGGGGCCAACGACCGGGTCAGGGTAGGGGTTATCGGTTTTTCTGATCGCTTCAAAAATTCCTTGCTGCCGCCGTTTGCCGCCTTCAGCAAAGAGATGAACTTTGAAATAGTAGCGCTGTCAGATATCTGGAGCCTGCGTCGCGATGCCGGAAAGGCCCACCTGAATGAGAAGCTCGGTGCTGATATACAGGTTTTTGAAAATAACGAAGCGCTTTATGACGCGCGCGTGGCCGATGCCGTTTTTATCAGTACAGCCGACTTTCAGCATGCGGTACACACCATCCAGGCGGTCAGGGCCGGCTGCGATGCCTATACCGAGAAACCGCTTGCTGAAACCATGGAGGATGCCCGTGCCGTGCTCAAAGCCGTGCAGGAGAGCGGAAAGATTGTCCAGATCGGCTCACAGCGCCGGAGTGGCGACAACTACCGCGAGGCAGCAAAATTCATCCAGTCTGGTCAGTTTGGACCCATCGTGATGGTGGAGCTGATGTGGAACGTGAATCAGCCGGGCCGCTGGCGACGTCCGGCTCTGGTGAACAACCTGAAGGAATCGGATGTGGACTGGAAGCGATTTCTGGCCAACAGGCCTTACGAGCCATTTGATCCGCGCAAATACGTGGAATACCGACTGTTCTGGCCTTATTCATCCGGCATTCCCGGGCAATGGATGAGCCACCAGATAGATACTGTCCACTGGTTTTCCGGATTGCCACACCCGCGCAGCGCAGTAGCAAACGGCGGTATTTACCAGTGGAAAGACGGTCGTACCAACGCAGACACCCTCACGGTCGTATTCGATTACGGTCCGGCCGACGATCCCTCCACCGGATTTCAGGTGCAGTTCACCTCCCGCTTTTCCAATTCAGCGGGCGATACCAAAGAACTGTACTACTCCAACGCCGGTATGATCAACCTGGATACCAACGAAATCAGCGATCGTGGCGGACTGAAGGAGGCTGAAGCATCGGCCATGGGCATGAAACCCAATCTGCTGGTGGCTGGCAAACTCGAGGGCCCCGGTGTAGTGTATGACGCCAACACAGGTTCCGACACACATACCTCCAACCACGTTAAAAACTGGATGGAGTGTGTGAGAAACAGGAAACAGCCCAATGCTCCTGTAGAGGCGGGGTATCAGCACTCGATTGCCAATATCATGGCCACTGCAGCCTGGCGCACGGGTATGCGCGTGACCTTCGATCCGGTGAAGCAGGAGGTGATGGCCGGGAAAAAGCCCTTCAAACCCTTTTAAATATCCAGTATGACCGGAAAATACCGCTGGACCATCTGCGCGCTGCTCTTTTTTGCCACCACGGTGAACTACCTCGACCGCGCCGTCATCAGTCTGGTCAAGGAATACCTCGATACCGAGTTCAACTGGACCAAGACCGACTATGCGAATGTGACCGTGGCCTTTCAGTTGTCGTATGCCCTCGCCAATGTGCTGGCTGGCCGACTGATTGACCGGCTGGGTACCAAAACCGGGTACGCTCTTTCCCTGCTCACCTGGAGCGTTGCCGCCATGGGACACTTTTTTGCCCGGACACATGCAGGGCTCATCCTCGCCCGCGTCGGGTTAGGTATCACGGAGGCGGGCAACTTCCCGGCGGCCATCAAGGCGGTATCAGAGTGGTTTCCCAAAAAAGAGCGTGCCTTTGCAACAGGTGTTCTCAATGCAGGTACCAATGCGGGTGCTATCATTGCTCCGCTGATTGTGCCTTTCATTGCACTAGCGTACGGCTGGAGAGGCACTTTTCTCATCGTGGGTGCCGCCGGACTGATCTGGCTGTTTTTCTGGTACAGATATTACGATATACCTGCCCGGCAAAAACGCCTGTCGCAACAGGAACTCGACTACATCCAGAGCGATGCCGACAGAGAGCCTGAGGAGGCAGATAACACGCCCGTCAGCTGGAGAAAACTGCTTTCCCTGCGGCAGACCTGGGCGTTTGGTGCGGGTAAATTCATGACTGACGGAATCTGGTGGTTTTATCTGTTCTGGCTGCCCGACTTCCTGAAAGAGCAGTATGGCCTCTCAAAAACCGGACTGTCGGCACCGGTGGCAGTAGTGTACATAATCGCCATTGCCGGGAGTTTGCTGGGTGGCTGGCTGCCGCTGTTCCTCGCCAATAAAGGCTGGCCGGTGTTCCGCGCGCGCCGCACGTCCATGCTCATATACGCATGCTGCGCGACCCCTGTTGTAGCGGCACAAACCCTGGGCGAGTACAATATGTGGTTCAGCGTGCTGATGATCGGACTGGCCACCGCAGCGCACCAGGCGTGGAGCGCCAACATCTTCACCACCGTCAGCGATATGTTCCCGCGCCGCACAGTAGGGTTCGTTACCGGATTTGGCGGACTCACGGGCACCCTCGGAGCGGTTATCATCGCCAAATCGGCAGGTTATCTTTTCGACTATTACAAAGGACTCGGGCATATACAAACCGGTTATTTCATCATGTTCGTCATCAGTGGCTCGGCCTATCTGTGTGCGTGGTTCGTAATGAGGGCGCTGGTTCCTGAAATAAAAAAAGCAGATATCTGACATGGCGTTTGATCCACTATTCAATCTGGGCGGCAAAGTGGCGGTGATTACCGGTGGCTCCGGTATTTTGTGCAGTGCCATTGCCCGTGCGTATGCAGACAGAGGCGTCCGGGTGGCCTTGCTCGGTCGCACCCTCGCCCGTCTGGAATCAAATGCCTCAGTAATCACTGCCAGCGGGGGAGAGGTGCTGGTTTTACAGGCCGATGTCCTCGACCAGCCTGCGCTCGAGATCGCGCGCGCCCGCGTGCTCGACATGTGGGGCCAAATTGATATCCTGATCAACGGTGCGGGCGGCAACATCCCGGGAGGAACCGTCGGCCCGCAGGAAAACTTCTTTGATCATCATGCCTTTGAAAACTTCAAACAGGTACTGGATCTTAATCTCGATGGCACCGTACTGCCGTCTATGGTATTCGGCAGGGCGATGGCTGCCAGGAAACAGGGTGTTATCCTGAATATATCCTCCATGAGTGCCACCCGGGCAATTACTCGGGTGGCGGGTTACTCCACGGCCAAATCGGGGATAGAAGCCTTCACCCGCTGGCTGGCTGTGGAGGCTGCGCTCAAATTCGGGGAGGGTATCCGTGTGAATGCCATTTCACCCGGATTTTTCATCACCGAACAGAATCGTGCGCTGCTGACCCACCCGGACGGTACGCTGACAGAGCGGGGCGGGCACGTCGTCAGAAACACACCCCTGCGCCGTTTTGGCGTTCCTGATGAACTCATTGGAACCTGTATCTGGCTGTGTTCGGATGCATCACGCTTTGTCACAGGCGCGGTGATACCGGTAGATGGTGGTTTTTCGGCATGGACGGGGGTATAGGGGGACTCCACGTCAATGAGGAAGGTTACCCTGCTCACCAAACGTCAGAGACAACCTCTATGCTCAGTTTTGATAACTCAAATTTATAATGGAGGGAAAGTTTCCCTCAGAAATACTTGCTTAAGTTTAATTATGATGTCAAAATCATACGATAAAGTATTTTTTCAGCTCTTGTAATATCGCTGTTCTGATCGGCATTGGATTTATGTTCTACGCTGGACACGTAAACTTTATCATTACCCTCATGAAAATATACTCGAAGTGCTGTTGGAGAAAAAATTCTTAGTTCGTAAACCTTTAGTTTAGAATTTAAAGGAGAAACATCTTTTACAAAATCACCGTCAGCACTGAATGGTGTCATTAATGTTCGTGCTTTGGCTCGCTTGAATCGCTCAAGGATACTGTCTTGCTCAACAGTACTGAGAGTATTAAAACTTTTTTCAAATGCGGTGTGAAAAATGCCCGTCCCCAAAATAAGTCGTAATTGCTCCAATTTATCCAAGGTTAGTGCATCTGCCTCATTCAAGTGAGAAAGCACAAATTCTGTATTGGATGTTGCACCATACAGGTTGACCAATTCAAGGGTTTCGGGTGTAGTAATGGACTGTACTGGTATGGTGTCTACCTCTAAGGATTTGACAAGCGAAACACTGAAGAGGAAGCCGTTATTTTTGGCAACAATTGCGAGGTTGGTTGCATCCAAAGTAATAGTTTCATGAATTACCTGGTACTGGCAATTCAAGATTTCGTCAATCTAGGCATTGTCTTCCCGAAAAAACTCATTTATGGGATAACTTCTGTCAAAAATCGAATATGCAAGGGTCTTCAGGTCCTTATTATCAATTTTTTGGAGTATATCTGCAAGTGAGAAACTACCACAAACTATCATAGTCGAGGGTAGTTTTTCGGTCACTACAGTGGTATTAACTTTGCCATGATTTCTTTTTAACAGGTCAAATTCTACCACTGTTTTTGATAGCAAATCAACGAAGCGGAATAAATCATCGTTAGTAGGCAGACATTCATTGAAGTAAAATCGGTACATATTGATGGTTATATTAGTTCTGAAGCATTTATTTCAAACTGGTCCGCCAAGCCTTCCGGCCAATGACGCAATCTGCCATTGGGTGAGATAGTTGTACTTTCAATCTCTGTATTGTTATTTTTATCTAACATGAACCAGTGAATCTGAACCTGATTTGAGAAATCGTTTTTACAGTTTTTGGTATAAATTCTGACGCCGTTTAGTAAATGATCGCTGTGAGTTTCAATGATGACCTGGGCACCAGCTTCAACACATTTGCAAACTAACTGGGCAAGTTTTGTTTGGCCGCGCGGATGCAGGTGGGCCTCCGGGTTTTCAACTATTACCAAACTGTTGGGGATAACTGTTCCCAATAGTAAAGCTGTTAAAACTGGCAAGGTGTAACTTAATCCAAAACCAACATTTTTAGCTCGAAATTCATTGAAAAGTCCGAAAGATGAATCACTTTGCTTTTGGATGGAGTAATCAAATTTCACGTTTGGTGAAATCACGCCCAACCATGCCCGTAAATTGAATAAAAATGTATCTCCCTCAGAAACTTCATGCCGAAGTATGGAATTTAATACTTCGTCACTGTAATAATCAATGCATTTGAACAAGTTCTCTCCTCGACTACCCAACACGTTGACGTCATGAGAAATGGGCATAGATGTTTCCGGGCCATAACGGTCTGCTGCTATATATATAGTATTGGGAAAAATAGAGTGGCTTGTGAGAGCCTTATTTTCTAGTTTACTTCTGTCGAATGTGAATCCAACCATTTCGCCATGATCCAGCGTTACGGAAAGTCTGATTCCATCTCTTGCAAAAGGATTTCTCATCTCTTCTAAATTGCCATGACCCTTCAACGAGATATGTGTGCCTCCTGCGCACTTTTCTAGAAGTAACAATGCCTGAATTACACTGCTTTTGCCGCTGCTGTTTATCCCGGTAAGCAAGGTAAGGCCTCCAAATTCCAGTTCATTGGCCACAAAGGATTTGAAGCCAACCAATTCAAGTGTGTGGATCATAGGGAATGACGATTGATAATATCCAAAATCCTAGAAAAACGCCGTACCACAGAGGTTTGTTTCATGCTGTCACGCGAAATATCGTTGTGGAATTCATTGGTATTTAACAACGATATATAATCAGCCATCATAGCTGTTTTATTTGCCAATAGCCGAGCAAAAGACGCCTCCTCTAACCCGAGCAATAAATTACCCCAAGTTTCAAAAAGTGATTTATTGATTGGTTTTCTGTTGTTATTCCCATAACTTTTTCGGAACGTGTGTTCATCAAAAAGTTGTTTGGAACGTGTCATCGCCAATTCAAAAGCATGCTCTAATTGCTCGATCTCGCATACTCTTACATCTGAAGTATTGACCTTGCCTTTGGCTATCATTTTTTTGAACTCACGACTATCTAGTGTAGGCATTGCATTGATGATGATCATCGTATCACTCAGGTATGTATCTACATTTGTTGTTCTGTATCCTTCAAAAGAGCGCACTAAGAAGCCTAAGAAACGCAGGATAAGCTCTTTGTCTTCCATACGGTGGGATTTGATACTACCTCCGGTAGCCTGACTGAAAGCAATTGATTTTGACAGGTGGTTCAGTAATTCGGTGGAAGGGCCTATATACAGTGCATTCCGAATTTCCTGGCTGCTAAGCGGTTCGCCACCAGTATTCAAACGTTTGAAAATGTTCCGCCGTACCTCCTCAGGTGTCCCCGGATTAATGATGGTAAATTGAAACTCTGATTCAATAATACGGTTTTTTAAATTTTCAGGAAGCTCATTGAAGGTTGAACCCTCATATTTTTTCCAAAATTCAAGATTCTGTAAGCGGAACCCCTGACCTCTTAAGGGCTCTTTCCGTTCAGCAAAGTATTGATCACCCAGTACAAAACTCCGTATAGTACTCAACCGCTGTAAACCATCTACTACGGTGTAATGGTTTCTCTCATCCGCAGACACATAAAACATGGGTAAAGGAATACGAAGCATCAGAGATTCGATCAGTTGCGATTTTTTTTCAGATGTCCAGACTTCAGCGCGCTGAAAGTCCGGATTCAATGTTATGGTTCCCTGCATGAGGCGGCGAAGGCATGTTTCCATGGGTACTATTTTTGTATCAATAGAAATCTCTTCCGGGTTGAAAGGGTCGGTCATTTCTATTTCTTCATCCTCATTGTATTGTTCAATGGGCCTGAGTTCCAACTCCAACTCTTCTCTCACCATAGATAGTGTTTCCTTATGCTTAGCTAGAATTATTTGTTCCATGAAATTCTGATTTTTTAGCGCAAATTTAGCACTTTATAGTCAACAGATTAAATTGTCAAATATTTATTCGACAAAAAACAGGAGACCGAGATTTCCCGAGATTTTTTCAGGCTTAAATTAACAAAGATAAGCTGCCTTCGCGTAGTTTTATCAGCAGAGTTGCACGGAACCATCCCTGCGATATTTCATCTCTTACCTTTCTTCCGCCAGGTGAGCAGGCGCAGATAATGCGGGTATATTTAGTGGGCAGACTGCGTGAGTCATTGATATTCAAAAAACACTATTTCTTTGGAAATAAATATTGGGTAACAACCAGGAACAACCCAAGTACATTCAATGTGGTGGTGGTAATCAGGGCGACCAAAACGGTATCAGAGAGCCTGTACCAGCCACTTCCGGTGGCAATGATTATCCAGATGTGGATTCAAGAATTACTTTTTGAATATCCTTGATGTTGGTTTCACTTGTAGTGCTCATGCCCCTATTTTCATGGTGGAGATGAAGTAGCCCTTTATTATGTCCTTTCCAATTTTTTTGTTTCCTCCGCTTTTATAGGTTATTTCCCAGGGAGAACCTATAGAATGGGACCAATTGGAGAGTTGTGGGCCTGTCAAGTCCCTGCCAATTTCCCAGGCAAGCTTGATCGTATCCATTTCATCCTCCGTGAGTGAGTCGAGCTGCGAACGGAAAAATTTCCCGCCGATACGAACTTCGAATTCAGGAACCTCTGTGATTGGTTGATTACCCCAGGATTTGAAAGCATCATAGACTGTTCTGATAACCGGACCATAACTCCAGGCCTCAATATCTTCGTTGATAAGAGGAGTGTCGAATCGTGCTAAATGAATGCCGTGAGCGAGATATATCAACTTCTGTAACTTCATAGGGGTGACAGTCTTGCTTTGTTCAAGACCAAGTTCAATGAAGTGGGCTGCTACTACGATTGCAGAAGTCATGGTGCAAATATATTCTTCATTTTCTAAAACAAAATATTTTTAACAAATTTTTTGTGTTTATACGGCCTCTTTCCGCACAAATTTATACAAGAGCTTGTTCAGGATTCTCTTACCGAGTCAAAAACGGCTCATTTTTCGCCATTTTTCACCTTTTTTCAGTTACTTAGCACCGGCTATGCGCCTTCAAAAACGCAAAAACTGACAAAAAATCAGCCTGTTTTTG
>Ga0172372_10012274_pt1 | contig 10751 bp, 8 predicted proteins | sample LakKiv5m_2_FD_114544 | JGI IMG/M metagenome (GOLD analysis project Ga0172372, IMG submission 114544) | Freshwater microbial communities from Kabuno Bay, South-Kivu, Congo - kab_092012_9.5m | ecosystem: Environmental > Aquatic > Freshwater > Lake | place: Democratic Republic of the Congo... | reverse complement strand
GCTGCCCCACCACCACGACAACTTGCAAAGACACTCTCTTTCTCTAGATTGTGTGTGGATAAGAGAAGGAAATTCAGCCGGGAGTTCAAACTCGAGGCGGCGAATCACTCAGGGAAAACCCCTCTGCTTGCCAGCGCAATCAGCCAATAAGCGCAAGCCAAACCCCCTGTTGTTTGTGTAGCCTTGGGTCTTGCCGAAAAGACACCATGAGCCTGTCCGAACTCCCACCGCTGTCGCATTATTTTTCGCCCGAGCACGAAGCATTTCGTGCGGCATTGCGTCGGTTCATTGCGCGTGACATCACCCCCTTTGTGAACGACTGGGACGAGGCCGAAACTTTTCCGCTGTCGCTGTACAAAAAGGCTGCTGATGTGGGTGCGGCCGGTGTGGGTTTTGCCGAAGAATTTGGCGGCACACCGGGCGATGTGTTTCACAAAATCATCCTGGCCGAGGAATACGCCCTATGCGGCAGCGGTGGTGTGTTGGCTTCTTTGAATTCGCACACGATTGGTTTGCCACCCATCGCCTTGGCGGGCTCTCAGGCCTTGAAACAACGGGTGTTGCCCAGTGTCTTGAAGGGCGACAAAGTGTCGGCCTTGGCCATCACCGAACCCGGCGGCGGCTCGGATGTGGCCGCGCTGAAAACCACGGCGGTGCGTGAGGGTGATCATTACGTGGTTAACGGCGAAAAAACCTTCATCACCAGCGGCATGCGGGCCGACTTCATCACCACGGCCGTGCGCACCGATCGCAACAGCCAAGGTGCAAATGGCATTTCTTTGTTGGTGTTAGAGGGCGATACGCCGGGCTTGCACCGCAGCCCTTTGAAAAAAATGGGATGGTGGTGTTCGGACACAGCGCACCTTCGTTTTGAAAACTGTCGTGTGCCGCTGTCGCAGTTGGTGGGCGAAGAGCACCATGGCTTCAAACTCATCATGGCCAATTTCAACAACGAACGCTTGAGCATGGCGGCCCAGGCTTATGGATTCGCGCAGGTGTGTTTGGAAGAAGCACTGGATTGGGCACGGCAACGCCACACTTTTGGCCAAGCGTTGTCGCAGCGGCAAGTGGTGCGGCACAAATTGATGGACATGCACATGCGCATCGACACCGCCCGCAGCACGGTGCACGAGTTGGCCTACCGCATCGAACACCAGTTGGGTGATCCTGCGCAATTGGTGGCCCGCATCGCCATGGCCAAGGTATTGGCCACACAAGCCATGCAGTTTTGCGCCGATCAAGCGTTGCAAATTTTGGGCGGCATGGGCTATATGCGCGGCACCCGCAGCGAACGCATTTACCGTGAAGTCAAGGTGATGATGATTGGCGGCGGCTCGGAAGAAATCATGAAAGACCTGGCTGCACGGCAGCTTGGCATTTGAGGAAACGCATGCAAAGCATTGGCCAAGACCTGCTGGATGAATACCAAGCACTCGCTGCGTTGTGCGACACGCTCACGCCCAACGAGTGGCAGCAGCCCACGGCGTTTGATGGTTGGAGCGCCTGGGATGAAATCGCGCATTTGTGTTATTTCGATGAAACCGGTTTGCTTTCGGCCACCGACGAGGCCAGCTTCAACCAAGCGGCCTTGCCTTTGGCCCAACGCTTGTATGCCGGTGAACAAATCAGTGGCATCGCCCGCGAGCGCTATGCGCATCTGGATGGCCCCGCGCTGTTGGCGCATTGGCGCGTCTTGCACCAAGCCTTGGTGAACGCCTTGCTGGCGCACGACCCCAAAGACCGTTTGCCTTGGTATGGCCCGCCCATGAGTGCGCGGTCGTTTGCCTCGGCCCGCTTGATGGAAACCTGGGCGCATGGTCAAGACATTTGGGACTTGGTGAAACGCCAACGACCCGCCACGCATCGCTTGAAACACATCGCACACTTGGGCGTGACCACCTTCAAATGGACCTTTGTGAACCGCCAACTGCCCGTGCCCGAAGTGTTGCCGCATGTGGTGTTGACCGCGCCCGATGGCGACACCTGGCAATGGAATGAATCTTCAAGCCGCCACTGTGTGCACGGCAGCGCTGAGGATTTTTGTTTGCTGGTGACGCAACGTCGGCATTTGAATGACACCAGATTGCAATACGAGGGTGAAGATGTGCACCGATGGTTGCTGATGGCCCAATGTTTTGCAGGACCGCCTGCCGATGGCCCCTCGGCGGGTGTGCGGGCCTAGCCATGCGCGAGCCCTTGTCCATGCAGCATCAAGATGCGATCAACCAAGCCTTGGGCTGCTTCAAGCGTGGCGAGGGTGCCCACAGTTTGTCGGACTACAGCTTCGCCAATTTCTATTTGTTTCGCCAAGCGCACCGCTATGAATTTCAGGGCGGTGACTGGCCGTGTTTGCATGGCGTGGCTTATGACGGTCAAGCCTATGTGCTGCCGCTGTTCGATGTGTGCCAAGCCCCGCACAGCGTGTTGCAGACCTGCTTGCAAGACCCGCAAACCATCTTGTTTCCCTTGGCGAAAGAACAGATGGGCCACTTCTCAGCCGACTACTTTGCATGGCATGCCGCAGAAGCCGATGCCGACTATGTGTACCCGGCTGACAACTTCAGACATTACGCGGGCAGTTTGTTGAACAAGAAACGCAACCTGGTGCGTCAGTTGTTGGACAGTGTGGCGGTGACGTCCATGGCCTATTCGAGCGACATGGCCCAAGAAGCGCAAACCGTGTTGGCCGATTGGATGAACGCCAAAGGAAAGCAGGCAGGCGATGCTGATGAACAACCTTGCCTCGAGGCCTTGCAACAGGCTGAACTGTTGAGCTTGCACGGCTTTTTGTTCTTTGCCGAGGACAAGCCCGCAGGTTTTGTGTTGGCCGAAACCTTGGCACCTGGCGTGTGGGTGATGCGCTTTGCCAAAGGCATGAGCCATTTGAACGGCATTTACCAACACATGTTTCAACAGGTGTGTTTGGCCACGCCCGACTTGCAATGGCTGAATTTTGAACAAGACTTGGGATTGCCCAATTTGCGCCAAACCAAGCTGTCCTACCAACCCGCTTTCCTGCTGCCCAAGTGCCGTTTGCGGCTCAGCCAGTCGGCGCAAGACAGCCTCGGTGCAGCGGCGTAGGCTGGCGCTTTCATCACGCACACACCATGGCCCAACTCGACTCCGCACTCTCCGTTCACAGCGACAGTTTTCAAGCCAACCGCCAAGGCATGCTGAGCCTGCTGGCGCAAGTGCGGGCCTATGAAGACCGCACGGTGCAAAAGTCGGCGGCCTCCAAACCGCGTTTTGACAAACGCCAACAACTCTTGCCGCGTGAACGCTTGTCGTTGTTGCTCGACCCCGGCACGCCGTTTCTCGAGTTGTCCACCTTGGCCGGTTTGGGCATGGACCAGAAAGACCTGGCCAAAAGCGTGCCCGGTGGTGGTGTGATCGCAGGCATGGGTGTGGTCAGTGGGGTGCGTTGCATGGTGAATGTGTCGGACTCGGGGATTGATGCCGGCGCACTGCAACCCATGGGCTTGGACAAACAACTGCGGGTGCAAGAACTGGCCCTTGAAAACAAACTGCCGTTCATTCAATTGGTGGAGAGTGCCGGGGCCAACCTGATGACTTACCGGGTTGAAGATTTTGTGCGCGGCGGCAGTTTGTTTCGCAATCTCGCCCGCATGTCGGCCGCGGGCTTGCCGGTGATCACCGTCACCCATGGTTCATCGACCGCCGGAGGCGCCTACCAAACCGGCTTGTCCGACTACATCATCATGGTGCGGGACCGCTCACGTGCTTTTTTGGCAGGCCCCCCGCTGTTGAAAGCCGCCACGGGTGAAGAGGCCACCGAAGAAGAATTGGGCGGGGCGCTGATGCACACCAGCATCTCGGGCTTGGGCGACTACTTGGCTGAAGACGACCGGGATGCGATTCGCTTGGCGCGGGAAGTCATGGCGCACATCGAATGGGACCGCATCACCACAGACAACCCACGCCGCTTCAAACCACCACGCTATGACGCCGAAGAATTGCTGGGCATCATGCCCCTGGATCACAAACGCCCGGTGGACATGAAAGAAGTGATTGCGCGGATTGCCGACGACTCCGACTTCTTGGAGTTTGGTGCCAACTACGGCAGCGCCACCGTGTGCGGCCACATCACCTTGGAAGGTTGGCCCTTGGGCATCATCACCAACAACGGCCCGATCGACATGGCTGGGGCCAACAAGGCCACGCATTTCATCCAAGCCTGTTGCCAAAGCCGCACCCCGATTCTGTATTTGAACAACACCACCGGTTTCATGGTGGGCAAAGCCTTCGAGGAGGGCGGCATCATCAAACATGGTTCGAAGATGATTCAAGCGGTCACCAACGCCACCGTGCCGCAAATCACGCTTTATTGCGGCGCATCGTTTGGCGCTGGCAACTACGGCATGTGTGGCCGTGGTTTTCATCCGCGTTTTTGTTTCAGTTGGCCCAACACCAAAACCGCGGTCATGGGGGGCGAGCAAGCCGCCAAAACCATGGCCATCGTCACCGAGGCTGCGATGAAGCGCAAAGGCGAGGTGGACCAAGCCGCGCTGGATGATCTGCAGCAGCGCATCATCGAACGCTTTGACAGCCAAATGAGTGTCTTCGTCACCAGCGCCCATGTGCTCGACGATGGCGTCATCGACCCACGCGACACCCGCAGCGTGTTGGCCGAGGTGTTGTCGGTGTGCCGTCAAGCCGATGTCCGTCAACCCCAAGCCATGCAATTCTCTGTTGCCCGCCCATGAAACTCAGCCACGAACACCATGAACTGCAGCGCTCGGTGAAGCGCTGGATCGATGAACAAATCAACCCGCATGTGGACGAGTGGGAGGCGGCCGGCATTTTTCCGGCGCACCAAGTGTTCAAGCAAATGGGCGACATGGGTTGGCTGGGTTTGTGCAAGCCCACCGACAACGGTGGCTTGGGTTTGGACTACTCGTATGGCGCGGTGTTGGCCGAGGCTTTGGGTCACATCGACTGCGGTGGTGTGCCGATGGCGATTGGCGTGCAAACCGACATGGCCACGCCCGCGCTGGCCGAGCATGGCAGCGCCGAATTGCGTGCTGAGTTTTTAACCCCAGCTATCCAGGGCGAGCTGGTGGCTTGCTTGGGCGTGTCCGAGGTGGGTGGTGGCTCAGATGTGGCGTCCATCAAAACCACGGCAAAAAAAGACGGCGACGACTACGTGATCAATGGTGGAAAGATGTGGACCACCAACGGCACACAAGCCGACTTTTGTTGTTTGCTGGCCAATACCTCTGAAGGTGCGCCGCACCGCAACAAGTCGCTGATCATCGTGCCGATGAACACACCCGGCGTCACAGCCTCCAAGCCCTTGAAAAAAATGGGCATGCATTCCTCCGACACCGCGCAACTGCATTTTGACAACGTTCGGGTGCCGCGCAGGTATTTGATTGGCGAAGAAGGCATGGGCTTTATCTACCAAATGGAGCAGTTCCAAATTGAACGCTTGTGGGGCGCGATGAACAACGTGGGCATGGCGCAGCGCGCCATCGACACCACCATCGCCTACACCCGAGAGCGCCAAGTGTTTGGCCGTGCCGTGTTGGACAACCAGGCTGTGCATTTCAAACTCGCAGAATTTCAAGCCGAGCTGGAATGCTTGATAGCCGTGTGTTGGCAAGCGGTGGAACAAGTGGTTGAAGGCACCGATGCGACGTATTTGGCCACGGTGGCCAAACTCAAAGCGGGTCGGCTCATGCGCACCATCGCCGATGGTTGCTTGCAATACTGGGGCGGCATGGGCTATGTGGATGAAAGCCCGATCTCGCGCATTTACCGCGATGGCCGCCTCACCTCGATTGGCGGCGGCGCGGATGAAGTGATGTTGCAAATTTTGAGCAAAAGCATGGGGATCTTGCCGCGATGAAGGCCACGCCTTTTCACACCGTGTTGATCGCCAACCGTGGCGAAATTGCGTTACGCGTGATGCGCAGCGCCAAAGCACTGGGCTACCGCACCGTGGCGGTGTATTCATCGACCGATGCGGATGCGCTGCATGTGAAGCAGGCCGATGCTGCGGTGTGCATTGGCGAAGCTTTGCCCGCGCAGTCGTACTTGAACATCTCGGCCATCATGCAAGCCGCGCAACGCAGTGGCGCGGATGCGGTGCATCCGGGGTATGGTTTTTTGGCCGAAAACGCCGACTTCGCACAAGCCTGTGCGGATGCCGGTTTGGTGTTCATCGGGCCCTCAGCGCAAGCGATTCGCAGCATGGGCGACAAAGCCGGTGCCAAGCGATGGATGCTGCAAGCCGGTGTGCCGTGTATTCCGGGTTACCAAGGCGAGGATCAAAGCGCGGCGCGTCTGGCGCAAGAAGCCCAGGCCATCGGTTACCCCGTGATGATCAAGGCCAGCGCGGGAGGTGGTGGTCGTGGCATGCGACTGGTGGGCAGTGCGGCTGAATTTGCCGCGCTGTTGCAAAGTGCCCAGTCGGAGGCGCTGAACGCGTTTGGTGACGCCACGGTGATTCTTGAAAAAGCGGTGCAGTCACCGCGCCACATCGAGATTCAAATCATGGCGGATCGCCACGGTCAGGTGGTGCATCTGGGCGAGCGCGATTGCTCGGTGCAACGCCGTCATCAAAAACTGATTGAAGAAGCACCCTCGCCTGCAGTGCATCCCGCGTTGCGAGAGCGCATGGGGGCGACGGCTGTGGCGGCAGTTCAAGCCATCGGTTATGAAGGCGCAGGCACGTTGGAGTTTTTGCTGGATGCGCACGGCCAGCATTTCTTCATGGAAATGAACACCCGATTGCAGGTGGAACACCCGGTCACCGAGGCCATCACGGGCTTGGATTTGGTGGCCATGCAGCTGCGCATCGCGGCGGGCGAACCGCTGGGGCTGAGGCAAAATGAACTGCAGTTCCAAGGCCATGCAATCGAGGTGCGTTTGTGCGCCGAAGACGCCCAGCAAGGCTTCATGCCGCAGAGCGGGCAGATGCGGCGCTGGGCCATGCCCACTTCTTTGCGGGTTGAACACGCTTTGCACAGTGGCGCCGAGGTTCCGCCGTATTACGACTCGATGATCGCCAAACTCATCAGCCATGCCCCCACCCGCGAAGAGGCAAGGCGACAACTGTTGAGGGGTTTGCAAGAAGCCCTGGCCTTGGGCGTCATCACCAACCAAGCCTTTTTAGCGGCCTGCTTGGCGCACCCGGTGTTCACGGTGGGCGAGGCCACCACAAGTTTCATGGGCCAGCACCTGGAGGCTTTGCTGACCACCAATGAAGCGCTGCAAGCCCAAGCCTTGGCCTTGGCCGCCGTGCTGTTGTTGGCCACCGCGCCAGGTGCGGGCCCTGTGCCCAGCCCACGGCGGGTGTTGCACCGCTTGCCCAGCGTGATGCAACTGGTGCTGGCGGGTCAACACCATGCGGTCAGCGTGTTGCAAGCGCCCACGCACCATTACCAAGTGCAAGCTGCTGATGGCTCATGCGACGTGGAGTTGCACGCGGTGCAACTCAGCCCCTTGGAAGACCATCACAGCATTCATGGCGACGTGGATTTCAGCCTGCAACATGTTCGGCAACACGCAGTGTTTGTGCGAGAAGCGGATACCTTGTGGATGCAATGGCAGGGGCAGGTGTGGCAGGTGCACGATCAGACCCGCGCTGCATCTGCCAAACAACAAGGCGGGCCCAGCGACGGCAAACTGCGGGCCGCCATGAACGGGCGCGTGGTGGCGCTGGCGGTGGCCGTGGGTGACCGGGTGTTGCAAGGCCAAACCGTGCTCACTTTGGAGGCCATGAAGATGGAGCATGTGCATGTGGCACCGGCCAGCGGCGTGGTGAAAAGCCTGAACGTGGCGGTGGGTGAGCAGGTCGCGGCCAGCCGCGTGGTGGCCGAGATCGAGATGAACACAGAGGGGCCAACATGAGCGACGCGGTGTTGTTGCAAGCCAAGGGGGCGGCGTTTTGGATCACCATCAACCGGCCCGACAAACGCAATGCTTTGAACGCCGACGTGGTGGCGGGCATCCGCGCGGGTTATGCGCAGGCCCATGCCAACCCCGATATCCGCGTCATCGTCCTGACCGGCGTGGGCGACAAAGCTTTTTGTGCCGGTGGCGATTTGCAGCCCGACAAAGGCTTTGTGTTTGACGTTGCCCAACCCAACGTGCCCTATGCCGACATGCTGCGCGAGGCGCACCAAGCCATGCTGCCCAGCATCGCGCGGGTGAACGGTGTGTGCATGGCCGGTGGTATGGGCTTGTTGTGCATGACCGATTTGGCGGTGTGTACCGACGCGGCGATCTTCGGCTTGCCCGAGGTGAAAGTCGGCGTGTTTCCGATGCAGGTGATGAGCCTGTTGCAACGCCAAGTGCCCAAGCGTTGGGTGCGTGAATGGGCGCTGTCTGGCGAACCTTTTGATGCGCACCAAGCACTGGCCGCGGGCTTGGTCAACCATGTGGTGTCTGCCGCCGATTTGGACGCCAAAACCGACTGGCTGGTGGGCCGCTTGGCCGACAAATCGCCCACCGCGATTCGGCGCGGCAAGTACGCGTTGCGGGCCATTGAAGACATGGGGTTTGAACAATCGCTGGCCTACACCGAGAGCCAAATCGCGCTGCTGGCGCAAACCGAGGATGCCCAAGAAGGCTTGGCGGCTTTCAACGAGAAACGCCCACCGGTTTGGACCGGCCGCTGACGCTTCAGGGAAAACACCAGTTCGTGCGGCGTCGCTGGGGGCCACACTCAGGCGTTGTTGCAGTCTGCCGAGTTCGCCTGTGCGTTTGCTGTCTCCCACCGCCCCCGACCAAGCCCTGATGTGGATCACCCCGGACCGGGTTTTCTACCACGGGCTCTTGGGCGCACCGTCGGTGCGCAGCATGGGTGCGGTCATGGTGTACGTGGCTGTCAGCGGGCACATTCGCATCCAAATGAACGGCGGCGACTGGCAAACCACCGAGCTGGCCGTGGTGCCGCCTTATGTGCCGCACCAGGTGTGGGCCGAGGACCGCTGCATCAGCGTGTTGCAAATCGAGGCCGAAAGCGTCAGCTTGCAACAGTTGCCCGCTTGGCTGCAAACCCAGGGCGCCTTGGCCGACCCCGAACGCTTGGCGGCGCTGCGCGAGACGCAACAGCACCTGAGCCAACTGGCGCGTCGCCTGGACTTGAACACGCTGGACTTTGACCAGACTTTGTTTGGCGCGGCTTTGCCAACTCGCCTGCTCGATCCTCGCATCGCGGCGGTGCTGTCGCGCATCAAGCAAGACCCGAGCGCCGCGCTGCTGGCGCAGGACCACGCGGTCATGGCGAATTTGTCATTTTCACGGTTTTTGCATTTGTTCAAGCAAGAGGTGGGGGTGCCTTTTCGCAGTTTCCGCACCTGGAAGCGGGCCCGCAATGTGCTGCACCATGTGGTGCGGCACGACGCCAATTTGCTGGATGTGGCCTTGGACTCGGGCTACCCCGATTCGACCCATTTCAGCCATTCCATCCGGCAGATTTACGGCTTGAAGCCCAGCGACATGTTTGCCGGGTCACGCCGACTGAGCGTGCACGCACAAGTAGCCTCTGCCTAATTGGGGTCAGATTCCAATTACTGGTTCAGGTGCGCCGCGACGGAAATGGGTACCAGCAGTTCGATGTCCAACAGCATTTGCGCCATGCCTTTGCCCAAAGGATCGATGCGGCTGGAGGCGGGGCCGCCGCCGTCCAGCGCTTGGTGCAGCAGGTAATTGATGGCCGAAATGCCAGGCAGGTGAAAGCGTTCCACCGGCCCTTGCACCAGGTGTTTGAAATAGGCTTGCACCACTTCGGGCGTGAGCCGATCCCAAAGGAGAGGCAGCCACTCGGCCTGACGCGCCACCACGCCGATGTTGGACATATCGCCTTTGTCACCACTGCGCGCCCAGGCCAGTTGAATCAGGCGCACCCGCTGCTGCGCCTCGGCGGGTTCAGCCCACACCGGCACGTGCGCATCAGAAGCCTCGCTCAAGCTTGGCGACAGCGCCTTCGAAGGCTCGGCCCCACCGCCCAACAACCCCATGGGTCCCTCCAGCGCTTTTCCATCCAAACGCACCCGCACCTGCACCGCCGTTTTGGGCAGCAAAAAAGCAAAGGGTTTGATCAGCGGCGAGGCGCTGGGTCGCCCCGCCCCCGGGCCAGTGGTGCCGGGCGACCAAGATGTGCCGGAAGGCGCGATTTCGCGGGCGAACACATCCAGCGCTTGGCGACTGCTGTGGCTGGCGGTGATGCGCACCATCACCTCGCGCGACGCGGATGTGCGGGCGTGTTCGCCGTACAAGGTTTCCGCGCCGAATAAATCAATCTGAGTGGAGGTGAAATTTGACATGCCCGCTTGCGCCAACAAGCCACGGCAGCGCTGCAACACGGCTTCGCCGGTGCGCTGCGCTTTGGCGGCGGCGTCGATGCCGATGATGACCATGCTGCCGGTGCACCGGTAGCCTTGCAAACGGGTGGCCGACACCTTGAAATGCTCGCTGGGTGCGCGACCGGTTGCGCCACTCACGCGCACATGCTCGGCATCCAGTTGCGCGATCTGCACATGGCGGAAATCACAGATCACATCGGGCAACAGATAAGAACCGGGGTCGCCAATTTCATACAGCAGTTGCTCGGCCACTGCTGCACGCAGCACTTTGCCACCGGTGCGAGGGGGCTTGTGCACCACAAAACTGCCATCGGCATGGCAATCCACTATTGGATAGCCGATATGGTGCCAATCAGGGATGGCCTGCCAATCGGTGTGCAGCCCGCCGGTGGCTTGGCAGCCGCACTCGATGATGTG
>Ga0172372_10012273_pt1 | contig 10751 bp, 11 predicted proteins | sample LakKiv5m_2_FD_114544 | JGI IMG/M metagenome (GOLD analysis project Ga0172372, IMG submission 114544) | Freshwater microbial communities from Kabuno Bay, South-Kivu, Congo - kab_092012_9.5m | ecosystem: Environmental > Aquatic > Freshwater > Lake | place: Democratic Republic of the Congo... | reverse complement strand
GTTGATGGGGAAGGTGATGCCCAGCGCCAAGGTCAGGTAGCGACTGGGCTGTGCCTCGGGGATGGCGTAGCGAACCACCGCCGGTACCACGATGTAGCTGCCACTGGCGGCCAGCACGGCCAGCAGCGTCAGGTCGCCGACGGGCAGACCGAGGGCCCAGCCGATGGTGAGGGCGAGCGCGGCGTTGATGAAGGGCACGACCACACCGAAGGCGATGAGGAACGGACCGACGTCACGCACCTCGCGCAGGCGACGAGCGACGAGCAGTCCCATCTCCAGCAGGAAGAAGGCGAGCAGCCCCTTGAACAGCCCGTTGATGAACGGGGCCATCGCCTCGCCGCCGGACTCGCCGGTGACGAACCCGACGACCATCGACCCGATGAGCAGCAGGTTGACGCCGTCGGTGAAGGCCTCGCGCAGCACCTCCTTGATGGAGATCGGTGTGCCGCTGTGCTCCTCACCCGTCTCCTCGGGACCGCGCTGACCGGCCGGGTGCGCGGCCTCGGGCACGAGGGTCGTGGTGTCGGTGACGACGAGTGCACTCGGGACGAGGGATGAGGCCGCGCGTTCTTCGACCGCGACCGAGCCGGCGGTCCCGAGACGCGACCGCACCCATGTGGCCAGCACCACGGCCATGACGATGGCGGGGGACTCCATCAGCACCATGGCCACCGTCATGTGGCCGCCGGCCTCGTCGCCGCGTGATGCGACGAACTGCGAGGCGGTGACGAAGGTGACAGCACTCACCGAGCCGTAGGTGGCGGCGATGGCGGCGGCGTCGAACGGGTTGATGCGCCGGCGCAGCACGAGGAACCAGATGGCGGGGAGCACGAGGGCCAGCACCACTGCGGCCACCAGGACCTTGACGCCATCGCCGGAGAGCCCGGCATCGGCGAGGGCCTGTCCACCCTTGAAGCCGATCGCCATCAACAGATAGAGGGAGAGGAACTTGGCGATCGGGGCGGGGATCTCCAGGTTCGATCGCACGAGTCCGATGAACACGCCGAGGAAGAAGAACAGCACGGCGGGATCGGTAAGGTTCTTTACGACGTCGGCGTCCACGGTTCGGCCTTAGGGCGTTCGGGTTCACGAAATATACGAAGCATACTACAGGAATTCTAAATCGGCTAAGGTCGTGACGTGGCAGCTCTGCAGAACGTCGGCATCGTGGGTGGTGGCCAGTTGGCCCTGATGATGGCCGAGGCCGCGAGCCGTATCGGTCTCGTCGTCGAGGTGCTGGCCGTTCACCCGGACGACCCGGCGGCGAGGATCGTCCCCCGGACGACCATCGGCGATCCGGGCGATGGCGCTGCGCTGCGAGAGCTGGCCCGTCGGTGCGAGGTGGTCACCTTCGACCACGAGATGGTCGACCCGGCCGTGTTGCGTGATCTCGAGTCCGAGGGGTTCGTGCTCCGTCCGGGGGCGCGGGCCATGGCCGTGGCCGTGGACAAGGAACGTCAACTGGAGGTGTTCGGTCGTCTGGGGCTGCCGGTGCCCCCGACCAACGTGGCCCGGTCGCTCGACGAGGTCGCTGCGGCCATCGCTGCTGTGGGCGGGACGGCGGTGCTCAAGGTGGCCACCGGCGGCTATGACGGTCGCGGCGTGCTGCTCGGTGCCACTGCCGACTCGGCGACCGAGTGGTTCCCCGATCGTCCGGTCCTGGTGCAACCCGAGATGGACATCGACGCCGAGATCGCCGTGCAGGTCGTGCGTGGCGTCGATGGACAGATGGCGACCTATCCGGTGGTGCGTACCGTGCAGCACAACGGGATGTGCGCGGTCGTGCAGGTGCCGTCCGGTCTCGATCCCGGGATCGAGCGGGCTGCGGTGGAGATGGCCATGGCGATCGCCTCCGAGATCGATGTCGTCGGGGTGCTGGCCGTCGAGTTCTTCATCGTCGATGGCGAGTTGTTGCTCAACGAGATCGCCGCCCGACCGCACAACAGTGGACACATCACCATTGAGTCGACCTGCGTTTCGCAGTTCGAGAACCATCTGCGCGCCGTGGCCGGACACCCGCTCGGATCGACCGAGCTCGTCGTGCCCGCCGCGGCCATGGTCAACGTGGTCGGCTCGTCGTGTGGCGGAGTCGGGTACGGACCGCTCCCCACCGATGTGGCCGTCCATCTCTACGGGAAGCAGCCCCGACCAGGTCGTAAGTTGGGCCATGTGACGGCCACGTCGGAATCCGTCGTCGACGCCACCGAACGCGCGTTGCGCGCGGCCCGAACCTTGGAGAACGGAGCGTCGACGCCATGAAGGTCGCCATCATCATGGGCAGTGATTCGGATCTCGGGGCGATGCAGGGTGCCATCGACGTCCTCGACCGGTTCGAGGTGCCGCACGTCGTGCGCTGCGTGTCGGCCCATCGCGATCCCCACGCCATGATCGACTTCGCCGCCGGCGCCGAGGCCGACGGGTTCGACGTGATCATCGCCGGGGCGGGCGGCGCAGCCCACCTGCCCGGGATGGTGGCCTCGGCCACGACCTTGCCGGTCATCGGTGTGCCGGTGCGCCGCCCGGCCCTCGACGGCCTCGACTCTCTGCTGTCGATCGTGCAGATGCCGGCCGGCATCCCCGTGGCCACCATGGCCATCGATGGCAGCGAGAACGCCGGATTGCTGGCCGTGCGAATCCTCGCCCGTGGCGACGAGCGGTTGCGATCGCGACTGGCCGAACACGCCGCGGAATTGCGCGCTGCAGTGGCCACCAAGGACGCCGCCATCACTCGGGAGCGTCGATGACAGTGTCAATGAATGTGTCGATGACCGTGTCCACGATCGTGCCCGGGTTCATGACCGAGATCCACCTCCGAGGAGCACGCCGGTGAGCAGAGAGTTCGAGAAGCCCTCGTGGACCTTCTTCACCAATCACGGTCACGTGTTGGTGTGCCTGGCCGGCGATCCGGAGCTGCGCACGCGTGACATCGCCGACATGGTGGGGATCACCGAGCGTTCGACCCAGGCCATCATCGGTGATCTCGTCGACGCCGGGTACGTCACCCGCATCAAGGAAGGTCGACGCAACCGGTACGTCGTGCACGGTGACATCGCCCTGCGTCATCCCCTCGAATGCGATCACACGGTCGGCGAGTTGCTCGAAGCGCTCGATCGGCCGGTGGCCGGTCGAAGTCGCAGAGGGGCCTGAACGTCGAACGGCGCGGGCCGAAGCCCGCGCCGTCCCTTCACTGCCGTGAAGACGTGCTCAGCTCGGCAGCGAGGCCATGCGCTCCAGTCGCTCGATCCGCTCCTCGACGGGCGGATGGGTCATGAACATGCGGGTCATGTCGCGGCGACGTCCGGTGAGGGGGTTCACGATCCAGGCGCTGGCCTGCGCCGGAGCGATCTCCATCGGTGACCGCTGTGAGATCGTGTCGAGTCGCCGCAGAGCAGAGGCCAGGGCCAGCGGGTCGCCGCTGATCGAGGCACCGACGCGGTCGGCCTCGTACTCACGCGAACGCGACACCGCCATCTGCAACATCCCGGCGGCGACGGGGGCGACGATCGCCATCAACAGCAGCGATGCGCCGGACGGGCCGTCGTCGTCGTCGCTGGAACCACCGAACAGCCCGGCGAACATGGCCATGTTGGCCAGGAACGAGATGGCGGTGGCGATGGCGGCGGCCACCGACCCGATCAGGATGTCGCGGTTGCGGATGTGCGCCATCTCGTGGGCCAGCACGGCACGCACCTCATCGGGCGGACAGTTCTGCAGCAACCCTTCGGTCACGGCCACGGCGCTGTGTGCCGGATTGCGGCCGGTGGCGAAGGCGTTGGGTTGCGGTGACGGTGAGACGTACACCTTCGGCTTGGGCAGGCCGGCCCGACCGGCGAGCTCGCCGACCATGGCGTGGAGCTCCGGTGCCTCGCGCTCGCTCACCTCGTGGGCATGGGCCGCCTTCACGGCGATGCGGTCGGAGAACCAGTAGGAGGCTCCGGTGATGGCGAAGGCGATGACCAGTCCGATCATGGCGCCGCCGACACCACCGAACATCGATCCCAGCAGCACGAACAGGCCGCCGATCGCACCGAGAAGTACGGCGGTCTTGAGAGTGTTCTTGAATGCCATCGTCGACCTCCTCAGCCGAACTCGAGCAGATCCGAGAGGAAGCTGCTCGCCTTCTTCTTCTTGGGCTTGTACTCGTAGCGATCCGACGAGGAGCGATCGTCGCGGTACTTCTCCTCCTTGTATCGCTTCTCCTCCTTGTACTCCCGCTCCTCACGCCGGTAGTCGTCGTAGTCACGGTTGGAGCGTTCGATCACCTTGTCGAGTTCACCGCGGTCGAACCACACGCCACGGCACTCCGGGCAGTAGTCGAGTTCGATCCCTTCCCGGTGGGTGATGGCGAGTTCGCGTCCGTCGACTGGGCACTTCATGCGTCGCTCCTGACTGGTTCGGTGGTGGAGTAGAGCTCTTCGACTTGTGCGGCGTAGTGGGCGAGGATCGGCCGACGACGCAACTTGAGCGTCGGGGTGAGGAAGGCCGAGTCCTGGGCCCACTCGTCGGGCAGGATCAGGATCCGTTTCACTCGCTCGGCCCGGGAGAACCGGGCCATGACCTCGTCGACGCCCCGTTCGACCTCGGCCACCACTTCGGGATTGCGGCACAGCAGGGCTGGTTCGTCGATGCCCAACTGCCGGTTCGCCGCCCACAGCACCAGTGACTCGTGGTCGAGGGTGACGAGGGCGCCGATCCAGGGGCGACCATCGCCCACGGCGATGGCGTGGGCCACCAAGGGCAGCGAACGGATGGCCGCCTCGAGATTGGCCGGACTCACGTTCTTGCCACCGGCGGTGACCAGCAGTTCCTTCTTCCGATCGACGATCCGCAGATGGCTGCGATCGGCGAGGATACCGATGTCGCCAGTGTGCAGCCACCCGTCGCTGTCGATCGTCTCGGCGGTGGCGTCGGGTCGACCGAGGTAACCCACGAAGACGTTGCCGCCGCGGAACAGGACCTCGCCGTCCTCGGCCAGTCGCAGTTCGGCGCCGGGGATCACGGCGCCGACCGAACCGGCTTCGGCGCCGAAGGGTGACCACGAGATCGGACCCGAGGACTCCGACATCCCGTAGATCTCCGACAGCGGCACGCCGACGGCCCGGAACCAGTCCACGGTCTCGGGTGGGATGGGCGCCGCGCCGGTCACCGCGATCTCGATCTCGTCGAGACCCATGGCGGCGCGGATCGGGGCGAAGGCCACGGCGTCGAGGAAGTCGAGGGTCTCTCGGTCCGTGTCGGTGGCGGTGCCGTCCAGCACGGCGCGGCGCAGTGGCCCGGCGGCGAGCACTGCGTCGGTGAACTGCGCCCACTTCTCCGCATCGCCCTGGAGGACTGATTCGACGCCGGCGCGCATCTTCTCCCACACACGTGGAACGCCGAACACCAGATGGGGCCGCACCTCGCGGAGGTGTTCGGCCAGTCGTGCGGGATCGTCGCAGGTCGTGACCTCGTAGCCGGACACCGCGGCCGAGTAGTGCGTGGTCGAACGCTCGGCGATGTGGGCCATGGGCAGGTACGACACGATGCGCTTGCCGGTCAGGTCGACATCACCCAACGCCACCTTGAGGCTCTGCACCGCCCACAGCACGTTGAAGTGACTGAGCTCGACACCCTTGGACGGGCCGGTGGTGCCGGAGGTGTAGATGATCGTCGCCGCCGACTGCGGATCGAGTTCGGGGAGGCGCTCGTCGAGGTCGATGGGTTCGCGCGCTTCGAGTTCGGCGAGCGTGTGGAATCGACCGCCGTCGACATCGGTGGGATCGACGACGACGATGGCCACACCCGCGTCACGGGCGACGGTCGAGCCCCGGAACCGATCGAGCATCGCCCGGTCATGCACAACGGCCACGACCGCACCTGTGTCGCGGACCAGGTGATCGATCTGCTCGGACGAGGACGTGACGTAGATCGACACGGGTGTGGCGCCGAGGAACATGATCGCCATGTCGACGATGTGGAACTCGGGGCGATTGGGCAGCAGGAGCAGTACCCGGTCGCCGGGGCCGACACCCAGTTCGCCGAGACCGCCGGCCAGTCGGGCCACGCGGTCTCGGTACTGGTTCCAGGTCAATTCCTGCCAAGCCGTGCCCTCCTTCCATCGGAGGGCGACGCGGTCGAGCCGCAACCGCACGGTGTCGAGGAACTCGGCGGGCAGGGTGCGATCCGACACGAGACGATCGAGTCGGGCCGCCACATCGGCGGGGTGGAACTCGTCGTCGGTGTCGGACGTCGGGGGAATCGTGGGAACGCTCATGAGGCAACCTTTCGAAGGACACGGATGTCGTTCGAAGGTCTCTCCCGCTCCACTGGAGCCGGCCTGCCGGGGCACAGGGCCCGTGATGACGACAGCACCGTCGAGGGATACTCCCCTTCAGAAACGAACGATAACGGGGGAGATGCAGAACCGGAACCCCGGTTCGCACAAAATTTCGCGGGGTCAGGGGTTGCAGCGATCGCAGTGGGTCGGATCGGCCTCGCCGGCACGTGCCTCGATCACGCTGTGGCCGCAACGACCGCACTCGAGGACGTCGGCCCGTGGGCGGGTGGTGGCCAGACCGCACAGTGCGCACGGTTGTCCGGGCAGAGTCCGGTCGGCACCGAATCCGCAGGTGTCGCAGGCCGGGCACCGCCGGGCCAGTCGGTCGACGAGTCGATCGACAGCGGCGGCGATCACCGTTCGTCGATCGGGACAGCAATGGGCCCGCAGATCGGGTTCGACGAGGACCGGTCCGGATCGCAGCCCCTCGGTCACTGCAACACGCAGGGCGTCGACGTCGCGTACCTCCTTGGCCACCACGGTGCGTGCACCGGCGTGGTCGATCACCACGATGGCGGCCTGCTCCGGGAAGGCGCCCACCACTCGCAGGTCGGCGCAGCGGTCCGGATCCTCGATCGACTCGGTCGGGGCCACGGCGGAGATCGCGGCCGCTCGTTCGATCACCACATGGTCGATGGCAGTGTCGACCCAGGCCACCAGTTCGGTGTCGACGATGGAGAAGGGAACGGTCGGGTGTGTGCCGAAGCTGCCCTCCGAGGCCAGGCCCACCGACAGTCCAGTGGTCTCGGCGGCGGCGCGGGCCTTGCGCTCGACCACTTCGAGCGGGGTCCCCTCGCGCTCTCTCTCGCCGGAGAAGGTGCCGAAGATGTCGGTGTCGAGCGGGGCGACCACCACCTCGACCCCGAGTCGCGCCAGAGCCGGGGCGAAGATCGCCTCCTTGCCATGACAGGTGGCCAGTGCGGCTCGGGGGGAGAGGAGCACCGGGCGAGGTTATCGGCGGATCAATTCATGTGACAGATTTCGTAGGAAATGTCCGGGACCCGTCGCGGTCCGTCCTCAGGACTCCTTGGCCAGCAGTCGGTCGAGGTCGTCGAGCGACCAGGGCCCGTCGGCATTCGGGCGCTCAGTCAGCGTCGTCTCGCGGGGCTTGGGGAACAGGCCCACGAAGTTGCCGGTCACCGAGAACACGCGACCGGTGATGCCCGTCGAGCCCGGTCCGACGAGCCAGGCGTACATGGGGGCGACGAACTCGGGACCGGCGACGCGCAGCGACGCGTCGCGCATGGCCTCGGTGAGTGCGCCGCGCTCGAACAGGGCCCAGATCTGCTTCTCGTACTGGTCGCCCGTCGACATGTCGGTGCGAGCGCCGGGAGCGATGGCATTCACGCGGATGCCCGTGCTGCGCAGATCGGCGGCCATGCCCCACGTGAGGCTGACCACACCACCCTTGGCTGCCGCATAGCCGTTGCCGCTGTAGATCCCGAGGAAGGCATGGGACGTCGTGTTGACGATCGAACCGCCGCGCTCGCGCAGATGGGGAACGGCGTGGCGACAGCAGTTGAACGTGCCAGTGAGGTGCACGTCGAGCAGTCGTTGCCACCGCTCCGGCGAGGGTTCGTCGATGAAGGTCTGGCCCGGTCCGGCGCCCATCCCGGCGATGTTCACCAACGAGTCGAGCGAACCGAACTCGTCGACACATGTGGCGATCAACTCGGCGGCGAAGGCATCGTCGGCGACGTCGCCGCAGCAGGCCACGGCGCGCCCTCCATCGCCGGCGTTGATGCGGGCGACGACGGCATCGACGGTCTCGGCCCGATTGGCGCCGGTGCCGTTGACGACGACGTTGGCTCCCTCGGCCGCGATGCGTTCGACAGCGGCAGCACCGATACCGCGACCACTGCCGGTGACCACGACGTTGAGACCATGGAGCGGACGTTCGTCGTTCACGGTCATTCCTTGGTGAGGGGGGTGTCGGTGGCGGCCAGCCACTGCTCGAGCGTCGCGTCCTCCCAGTCGTCGGGTCCGTAGACGGTGCGCGGCAATGGCGTCATGAGGTGCGTGTCGCCCCCGGTGACGAAGTCGGCACTGAGGCGCTCCCATTCGACGAGGCGCTCGTCGACCTCACCCTCGTCGCACAATCCGCGTGTGGTGTCGCGGTTCTGGCGCAGCCGCACCTGCGACGGGATGTCGGTGGCCCACACCATCACCACTTCGTGCTGGTTGGAGGTGACTTCGTAGAGGCCGGTGGCCCGATGGCCGTAGTCAGCCATGAGCGGCACCCGTCGTTCGACCGCGGCAGCGAGGAATTCCAGTGCGCTGCCGGGCCGGACGGTGAGCAGTTCGTGAACGAACAGCGTGCCGGTGATGCCGGCGGCGCGGATCTCCTCGGTGGAGGGTGAGCCGGGCACACCGGCGCACAGTCGGTCGAAGCCGCCGGTGCGCCAGGTGGCGGCCTTGTCCCACCAGTCGCCGTAGAAGGCCTTGCGGCGCTTCAGGTTCATGCGGTCGACGTTGGCGGCCCAGCCCTGCCATCCCTTCGAACCGATGTCCCAGATGTTGATGACCTGCGGCCACCGACCACCTCCGGCGGCACACACGTAGAACGATCCTTGGAGTCCGAACATCTCGGGCATGCGCAGCACCGGGTCCTGCCACAGGTGCTCCATGTAGTCGTACTGACCCTGCCCGACGATGTCGACGACCTCGTGCAGGTACAGATTGCGAACGGCCATGGCTCCCCCTCGACGCCGGCCCACGTCGGGCGGCTGCGGCGCGTCGAGACCATGCCACGCCGGCGGGCCGGCGGTCGACGCCGACTAGGTTCTGCCCGTCGTCCGGCCGTGGTGGCCGGCCAGCACGCACAGGGAGAGCATCGTGGGACGTCTCGACGGCAAGGTCGCCTTCATCACCGGTGCAGCACGAGGACAGGGCCGTTCGCACGCGGTGTGCATGGCCGCCGAAGGCGCCGATGTGATCATCAGCGACATCTGCGGACCGGTGGGCACCAGTGGCGTGACGCCGGCAACCCCCGCCGAACTCGACGAGACGGTGCGTCTGGTGGAAGCCACCGGTCGACGTTGTGTCTGGGACCGGGTCGACGTGCGTGATCCGGACGCGCTGAAGGCGCTGGCCGAGCGCGGCATCGCCGAGCTCGGCTACATCGACACCGTCGTGGCCAATGCCGGCATCCTCAACTGGGCCCGCACGCACGAGCTGACCCAGCAGCAGTGGCAGGACGTCATCGACGTGAACCTCACCGGCGCGTTCAACACGATCCAAGCGGTGCTGCCCCACCTGCTCGAACGGGGCAAGGGCGGAAGCATCATCGTCATCAGTTCGTCGGCCGGTCTGAAGGGTCAGCCGTTCACGCTGTCGTACACCGCGGCCAAGCACGGACTGGTCGGTGTCACCAATGCCTTGGCCATCGAGTACGGCGAGTTCAACATCCGCGTCAACTCGATCCACCAGTCCGGAGTGACGACCCCGATGGGTGACGTGCCCGGTCTCGGCGCGCTCATCGAGGAGCGCGCCTTCACCGTCGGCCCGGTGTTCATGAACACCATGCCCGTCGAGTTCATCGATCCGGTGGACGTGAGCAATGCGGTGATCTATCTGGCCAGTGACGAGGCGCGCTACGTCACCGGTCTGCAGATGAAGGTGGACGCCGGTCTCGTCGGTCGCTGATCGACCGGTTCACTCGCCGTCGAGGGCCGGGCGCGTCAGTGGCGCGTCCGGCTCCTTCATGCTGACACCGCTGCATCCGGCGGCCCGCAACGCCTCGACGTAGGCGATGATGCGCGGCGCCGCCTCTTCGACCGGCGTGCCCCGGGCGTGGATGTTGGACACGAGGTTGCGGTCGGCGTCGGTGCAGCCCGGGCGCGGGCGGTGGGCCAAGTAGGCCGACAGGCTCTCGGCGGTGCCCAGTCCGGGGCGTTCACCGATGAGCAGCACCACGATCTCCGGGTCGAGCACGTCGCCGATGTCATCGACGATGCCCACTCGACAGTGACGTACGGCGAAGGGACGACCCCACGACCAGCCCCGTTCGGCCGACAGGCGAGCGAGCAGGGGCAGCAGTGTCGGGACCTGCGCGTGCACGGCTGCCGCCGACAGGCCGTCGCCGACCACGACCTGGATGTCGGCTCCGGTGGTGCCGTCGCGCACCAGTCGGGTGCGCGCGTCGTGGGACAGTCGCCGTCCGAGGTCGGGTCGACGCAGGTAGGTGGCGTGATCGGGCGCGGCCGAGGACACCTCGAACAGACCGAGCGCCTGCATCGAGTCGAGCTCGAGGTCGAGTCGGGTGTCCACCGCATCGCGGGCGAAGGCGTGGTCGGTGCGCAGGGCCAGCGCATCAGCGGTGCGCGGCGACAGTCCGGCGCTGCCGAGGAACAACCGAGCGGGAGTGAGGTCGGCGGCGGCGCGACGCATGGGCGCCCACGCCGCGGCGTCGACGCCGGCCGGGGTCGACGGTTCG
>Ga0172372_10012272_pt1 | contig 10751 bp, 9 predicted proteins | sample LakKiv5m_2_FD_114544 | JGI IMG/M metagenome (GOLD analysis project Ga0172372, IMG submission 114544) | Freshwater microbial communities from Kabuno Bay, South-Kivu, Congo - kab_092012_9.5m | ecosystem: Environmental > Aquatic > Freshwater > Lake | place: Democratic Republic of the Congo... | reverse complement strand
TATTTTAGTAACTGGTGGAGCTGGCTACATTGGATCAGTTCTAGTCCCTGATTTACTGACTCGCGGCTACAAAGTAACTGTCGTCGATAATTATATGTATAAGCAAACAAGCTTGGCAGCTTCGATCCGAAATAAGAATTTAAAACTTGTTTTTGGTGACGTTAGAGATGAATCACTTATGAAAGCAGAAATTGCTAAGGCTGATGTTGTGATACCACTAGCAGCAATTGTTGGAGCTCCTGCTTGCGATCTAGACCCAGCAGCGGCTAAGTCAATTAATAGGGATTCAATTCTTTGGTTGCTCAAGCAGCTAAGTCTGAATCAAAGAGTAATCATGCCTACAACTAACAGTGCCTACGGAGGTGGTGGTGTAAACAATTTTTGTGATGAAAACTCCCCATTAAATCCATTGTCCCTATATGCTCGGGATAAAGTTACTATCGAAAAAGTTCTAATGGAGCTAAGCAATGCTACAAGTTTTCGTTTGGCAACAGTGTTTGGAATTTCACCACGCATGCGACTTGATTTACTTGTTAATAACTTCGTCTATAGAGCAATTACTGATGGATTTGTTGTCGTTTTTGAAGGTCACTTCAAAAGAAATTATATACACCTGGATGATGTGGTCCAAGCTTTCAATCTTGCATTAGATAACCAAAGCGATTTCAATGGTGGTGTTTTTAATGTAGGTCTCTCTGAGGCCAATATATCCAAAATAGAGCTATGCGTGAAAATCAAAGAAATTATCCCTAACTTCACGTTTTTAGAAGCGCCCTTCGGAAAGGACCCAGATCAAAGAAATTATATAGTTTCGAATAGTAAAATTGAGTCTTGTGGATTTCGACCACTTGTCTCACTAGATGAAGGCCTAAAGGAGCTTGTTAAAGGTTTGAAAATTTTCAGTCATAAGCCATTTAGTAACATTTAATATTTATATGATTATTACCAAAACACCATATCGGATTTCTCTATTTGGTGGTGGAACTGACCACCCAGCTTGGTATCGTGAAAATGGCGGTGAAGTTATTTCATTTGCGGTTGATAAATATTGCTACCTAACCACCAGAATTCTGCCACCATTTTTTGACCACAAATATCGGATCGCATATTCAAAAGTTGAGATGACAAAAACAATTGAAGAAATCCAACATCCAGCGGTGAGAGGCGCACTTAAAAAATATGCATCAGATATGTCATTGGAAATACATCACGATGGTGATTTACCAGCCCGAAGTGGGGTTGGATCTTCATCTGCATTTGCAGTAGGTTTGATTCATTCTCTTCATTTACTAAAAAATCAAAGAATATCAAAGAAGGAATTGGCACACGAAGCTATAGAATTAGAACAAGTTGACTTAAATGAAAATGTGGGATCGCAAGATCAAATTTCATGCGCACTTGGCGGACTGAACTACATAACATTTGGGGGTAAGTCTGAATGGGAAGTTGAGCCGTTGCATTTAACAGATTCTCAGCGTAATCAGGTAGAACAAAGAACCGTTTTGGTTTATACAGGAGTTAATCGGTCTAGTTCAGATATTCAAGCCAACCTGCTTCTAAATCTGAATGCGAAATCTAAGACTATGTTTAGGACAATTGAATTGGCTCAAGAGTGCAGGAAGGTGCTTTCAGAAAATGCTGATTTAGACTTGATTGGAGAGATGTTGGCAGAGAGTTGGTCGTTAAAGAAGGCAATGAATACCAGTGCAATAACACCAGCGCTTGAAGAAGTTTGGCTGAAGTCGAAAAAAGCCGGAGCACTTGGGGGGAAAGTTTTAGGTGCGGGGGGTGGAGGCTTTTGTCTGTTTTGGGTCAAGGAGGGCCAAAAGGAGAAATTTTTAAGTAAATTGTGTTTCGGTACCTACGTGCCAGTAAAAATTGACTTCAAGGGTTCCACTTGTGTGCTCAGATAGAGGATGACTTTAGAACCAGGCCTTAACCTATGGACATGGAAAACTGGAGCACTGATTCGTTAAGAGCTTTTGAGGCTGAAATTGCCAACTTATTCAATATTGGTGAAATTCGTGCTCCCATTCATCTTTCAGACGGAAATGAAATTCAAATGATTGAGATTTTTCAAGAAGTCAAGGATGACGATTGGGTTTTTTGTTCTTGGAGAAGCCACTATCAATGCTTGTTAAAAGGTGTTCCAGCATCGCGAGTTCAAGCTGAAATACTTGCCGGAAGATCTATTTCTCTATGCTTTCCAGATTTTAAGATTTATTCCTCTGCAATTGTGGGTGGGCAGTTACCGCTTGCAGTTGGAGCAGCATTATCTCTAAAGAAAAAACAGCAGCCAGGGCATGTTTGGTGTTTTATTGGTGATATGACCTCTGAAACTGGAATTGCACAAACAGCCATCAGGTACTCTGATCGGCATAACCTGCCGATTACATTTATTGTCGAAGACAATGGAATATCTGTCTTAACAGAAACTCGATCTGTTTGGAACTCTTTAACTCTAAGATTTGAAGAGATAACCAGCCCTAATGTAAGGAGCTATAAGTATAAAAGTAAATATCCGCATGCTGGAGCCGGAGTTAGGGTGCAATTTTAATTATGGGTAAATATTTTGATGAGCTTTCTAGATCCATGGATTTCCTAGGACAATTTGATGATACCGTTTTTATGGGTCAATCCGTCGCAGTTGCTGGCACAGCGATGCGAAATACATTATTGAATATTGACCAGAATAAGCTTGTTGAGTTACCCGTCGAAGAAGATTTCCAAATGGGTCTATCAATCGGAATGGCACTAAGTGGCATGATCCCAATTTCGATTTTTCCAAGATGGAATTTTTTACTTTTGGCAACAAATCAAGTTGTAAATCACCTCGATAAACTAAAAGAGCTAACGCAAATTCAAAACCCAGGGAAAGTGATCATCAGGACTGGAATTGGATCCGAAAATCCATTATATCCGGGACCGCAGCATACTGGTGACTTTACTGAAGCATTCAAATTGATGTGCCCGCACATGAATGTCGTTCGATTAGATACTGCCGAGATGATTTTTTGGGAATATGAACACGCTTATCAACGCCTAGACGGTGTTTCAACATTACTAGTCGAATGGAGTGATAAGTACAATGACTAAGAATATTTGGCCCTTAATGCATAACAATATTACTCGTTCCGATTTAGACAAAATGATTGAGTATTTACAACAAGACGACCCGAAGTTAACTCACGGCCCCCTCGTGAAGAAATTTGAAGAAGAATGGAGTAAGTGGCTTGGAGTTAAACACTCGTTAATGGTTAACTCAGGGTCATCTGCTAATGACCTAACGATGATGGCTCTAAGGGAGTTAAAGGGGCCAGGAGAAGTAATAGTGCCCCCTCTAACTTGGGTGTCAGATATTTCTTCGGTAATTCGATCTGGGTTAGAGCCAGTTTTTGTGGATATCGATCCTAATTCACTTGCACTTCACTCTAAAAAAGTTTTAGATGCTATAACATCTAAGACACGGGCGGTGTTTATTACCCATGTCTTAGGATTTAACGCATTAACTGATGAATTGTTGCAAGGGCTAAAATCCAGAGGCATATCACTTATTGAGGATGCCTGTGAATCTCATGGTGCTAAACATAATGGAGAAAAAGTTGGGACATTCGGTTGGGCTTCAAATTTCTCTTTTTACTATGCGCACCACATGACCACCATTGAAGGTGGAATGATTTCTACCAATGACGATGAACTTTATGACAAGTTAAGAATGTTGCGCTCACACGGTATGGTACGAGAGAGTCTTGAGGAGCTAACCAAAGAAAAATACATTCAGGACTACCCTGACTTAAACCCTGACTTTATTTTTGCTTATGCTAGCCATAACATGCGTTCAACTGAATTGAATGGGCTCTTGGGACTTGAGCAGCTGCGGCGTCTTGATGATAACAATCGTGCAAGGACTAGAAATTTTGACCACTTCTTATCAATCTTGGACCCTGAGATTTTTCAAACAGATTTCAAAGTTGAAGGTAGTTCTAATTATGCTTTCACTTTAATACTTCGTAAACCTGACTTAGACATTAGAAATAAAGTGGAATTTTCCCTCAAGGAGGCAGGAATTGAGTTTCGACGTGGATTGTCTGGGGGAGGAAATCAACTAAGACAACCATACTTGCGTAGGAAAGAGAATTTACCACCACCTGAATCAATGCCTGTAACAGACCACGTTCACCATTATGCTTGGTATATTGGAAACTATCCAGAATTAAGTGCAGAACAAATAAACTGGCTTGGGTCAGTTTTAAAATCAATATAGGAGTGAAATGTCAAAAAAGTTAGATGTTGTTTACGTTAACGCCGACTCATCAGCTGCTGCATATCAGGGTTTGGCGGATAAATACGCTGCGATTGAACCACCGACTTGGTCACTTCTTCTCGCTAATTCAGCTCGCGCAGTTGGTTTTTCCGTCGCCCTTATCGATTCAACAGCCGAGCGCCTTTCCCATGAAGAAACTGTTCAACGAATTATTGATTTAGATCCACGACTTGTTGTCTTTGTTGTATATGGTCAGAATCCAAATTCCGGCACAATAAACATGGTTGGAAATGTTGAATGTGCAACACTTTTAAAGGAGACTCTTCCAAATATAAAAATTTGTTTTGTCGGATCACACACAAGCGCACTTCCACATGAGGTTCTTGCAATTCCTGCCGTGGATATAATTCTTTTAAATGAAGGTGTTTATGCCTTGCGAAATTTACTCGCTTCTGACATAAGCGCAGATCTAAGTAAAATCAGAGGTATTGGCTACAAGCTTGATGGTAAACCAATATTGAATGCGCCTGAAATTGTTGTACCAAATGAAAAAATGGATTTGGACATGCCTGGTTATGCATGGGACTTATTGCCGATGAGAGAAAAACCACTTGACTTGTACCGTGCTCATTTTTGGCATACTGAATATAAACACCACAACCGTACTCCGTTTGCTGCAATTTACACTTCACTCGGTTGCAGGTTTAAATGTGATTTTTGCATGATTAATATTGTTAATCGGGTAGATAATGATGAGAGTATCGTATCTTCACACTCTCCCAATATGCGATTTTGGACCCCAGCCTTTATGCTCAACGAGTTTGAGAAACTAGCCAATCTGGGTGTAGAGTACATAAGAATTTCAGATGAAATGTTTTTTCTAAGTCAAAGATATTTTGAACCACTTCTTGAAGGCCTTGTAGATCGTGGCATGAACTTGAAAATGTGGTCTTATACTCGAATTGATACTGTTAGAGAAAAATACTTAGAGCTGTTTAAAAATGCTGGGATTAATTGGCTTGCGGTGGGGATTGAAGCAGGTAATAGAGAGGTTCGTAGAGAAGTCTCGAAAGGAACCTTCCAGCTTGACGACATATCATCTGTGGTGCACATGATTCAAAAGCATGGAATCGGTGTCGCATCGAACTACATATTTGGATTTCCTGATGACACATTCGAAACTATGCAACAAACGCTAGACTTAGCTATAGAATTGAATACAGAAATGGCAAATTTATACCCTTGCCAAGCACTTCCAGGAAGTCCATTGCACGTGAGGGCAAAGGCTCAAGGGACTACTCTTCCTGAAACTTATCAGGGCTACGGTTTCCTCTCTTACGAAGCTACTCCGATGGCTACGAAATACGTATCGGCGGCCGAAGTGGTTCGATTTCGAGACAATGCATGGAACAAGTATCATTCAAAGCCAAACTTCCTAAGCTTGATAGAGAATATATTTGGGAGCGAAGCTAAGTTAGGAATTCAAAATCTTGCAGAAGTTAAATTAAAACGGAGAATACTGGGAGATTAATCCTAATCTCTAATTGCAATTTCCCCTATCATGTGGATAAGCTTCCGCGCTTAGTGGTTCTGAACTAATTCTAAGTACAAAGTTCTAAGGAGATTATTGTCATGAAGAGAATTCTTGTTCTTGGGAAAGGACTTGTTGGGGAGTCAATAGAAGCTACTTTGAGAATTCTCCAAATATAGTCAGAGCTTGTTCGACCGAAGAAGTTGATCTACGCGTACTTGCAGAGATTGAAGCAGAATTAAGAAGATTTAAGCCTGACATTGCAATATATGCAGCAGGAGTTTCAGGTGGTATTCAAGCGAACATACTAGAATCTGGAAGTTTAGCAATTGAAAATCTTTTAATGATAAGCAATTTTTTTTATGCTGCTCGCGGTGTTAAATTGCCTGAATTAATCAACTTAGTTCCCGCTTGTGTATATCCAGGAAGTCTCAAGAAAAACATGAGCCCCAAAGATTTGTTCACGGGACCAATGGAAGAATCGAGTTTAGGTTACTCGACTTCAAAATTAGCAGGGTTAGTGACTTGTCAAGCCATAGCAAAACAGGAACGTCTTTCTTGGAAATCACTAATTGTAACTAATCTATATGGAACAACTAGAGACAACGTAAGAACTAACCCACACGTTATTCCAGATTTAATTGGTAAGTTTAGTCGAGCAAAAATGCAATCTTTGGGGGAGGTTGAGCTACTAGGAAGCGGGCTTCCAGTCCGTGATTTTTTGCATGTTTCTGATCTCGGAAGAGCAGTTGAGACTGTTTTGAATTACAAGCATGATGAAACCATAATTAATGTAAGTGGAAGTGGTGCAGTCACAATTGCACAATTAGCCAAAAAAATTGCAAAGGTTGTAGGTTATGACGGAGCCATAAGGTTTAATGGGGAGGACTTAGATGGCACTGATTACAAAGTTTTAGATGGAACTTTACTTAAGAGTTTAGGCTGGGAAGCAAAAACTTCATTAGATCAAGGATTAAAATCTTTACTACATCAGTAAATGATTTAGTATCAACTCGAAACTTTGAATTCAAATCAAGTGTAAACCTTCGTTGATATTCCATTAAATCACAACTTTGTCATCCAAAAGAATTCTTATTACTATTTTGAGAATCACTTCTGGAGTACATCCTAGTGCGGAATTCAAAAACATAATATTAGGGCATCTAAAGTCAGTAGACACAAGTGGGGCGGTGTGATTTTTACCTTTCCATTAAGATATGCATTATTATTTCGGCTAGTTCAGCATGAAAACAGGATCTAAAGTGCAAATTATATTCGGAGTATCCGTCTTAGATTCTGAAAGATATGGGGTTGCTGAGATTAATGAAAACCTTAGAGTAACTTCATTCGAAGAAAAGCTAATTAACCCTAATTTTAATTTCACGTTATCGGGTTTGTACTACCTTTATAATATGGTTGTAGACAAGGCCGAAAAGTTGAAAAAAAGCCAAAAAAGTGAATTAGAAATAGTCTCCTTGCTTAGTCAATGCTTAGAGCAAGATGCATTAAACTTAATAATGCCCAAAACAAAGAAAGTTTGGATAGATTGTGAAGCAGTACAAAGCTTAAACATCGCTTCTAATTGTGTTAGGAGGGTGAGCTAAAATTCATATGAAGATTTGCTGCACTGAGGAGGTTGCCCTTAGGAAGGCATGGATTTAAGATGGGCAGACTATGGAATTTCCAACAAGATTAGGAGACAATGAATAGACTTTTTACCTTAAAAACTTAGTCAATCCACAGATTTTGACTCAATTCACGAGGAAGAAAAACTAATGATTCTAGGACTTAATATCTCTCATGATGCAAGTGCTGCTCTTACGACTAATACTGGCCAAGTTATTGCCGCCATAGCTGAAGAACGCATAAGTAGGAAAAAGAATCACTCTGGAATACCACGAAAAGCGATAAAATCACTACTAGATTTAGATTTATCTGAATCAATTGATAAAGTTGTTATTGGTAGTAATATGGAGCTTAAGTTAACTGACGCTTATCAAATGCTTGCAAGTCTTGAGGGAAACCCATCTTCCCCAGAGGGCTTTGGAAAGAATCCTTTTCCTGGTTTTTTGGGAAAGTTTAAGAATGACAATAAGAGCGCACATAGACTGATTGAAGAAACTATACTCGCCCACACACCCCAACTATCTGCTATCCCGAATGTCTTTGAATGGATTAAGCACCATGATTCGCACTTAGGTTGTGCGATTGGTGCTGCAAAAAGCGAAAATACTTTACTAATCAGTTTAGATGCAATCGGTGACGGTGAATCAGGTGCAATTTCGCATTTAACCGGTCGTGGTGTTGATAATCTAGCTAGAATTTCTTCACTCGACAGCTTGGGATTGCTCTATAGCGCGGTTACTGCTCGCTACAACTTCACACCCGGTTATCATGAGGGGAAAATTACAGGGTTAGCAGCTTTTGGCGGGTACAGCCAAGCAGTAGATACTCTTTTACAACATGTCATTGTTGAAAATGGTGTACCAAGAATTATTCAGGCAAAGACTCTCGCATCAAGAATGACTGGAAAAGCTTTGTTAAAATTAGGAATGAAACAAGCAAAAAAGTATAGAAGTTTGGAAGAGATTGTTTCACTTGCGGAGTCCAAAACTCAGAACTATGCAGACCTAGCTTACGCAATTCAAGATGTTACTGAAAAGTGCATTATTGAGATAGTTGAATACTGGGTTCGAAAGACGTCCACACCTTCAATATCACTTGCCGGCGGAGTTTTTGCCAATGTAAAAATAAATCAAAGAATCAGCGAAAATCCTTTAGTCTCAGACGTGCAAGTCTTTCCAAATATGGGTGACGGTGGAATTGCGTTAGGTGGAATTTGGCAAAGTTTAAAGTCAAAAGGAAATCTTCAGAAAGGGCATCTCTACACAAACATGTTTCTTGCTCCTGAGCATAGCTCTTCTTTGGAGAAAGAAGTTTATGCACTTCGTAGTGATGTAAACCTTAAAATAACCCGATTCTCAACACAAAACGAAAAATACCTTAGAGGTGCAGAGTTGATTTCGAAAGGTAAGTTGGTGGCGTTGCATGAAGGGCCTATGGAGTACGGTCCAAGAGCACTCGGCAGCAGATCACTTTTGTTAGATCCGAGAAACTCATCGATTCAAGTGAGTGTTAATGCGAGACTCAAGCGAACTGAGTTTATGCCGTTTGCTCCAATGATTCTTGAGGAAGATTTTTATGAGTGGTTCCAAATTGATAAAACACAAACATTGACACCCTTTAAGTTTATGACAATGACATGCAACGTGAAGAAGCAAAAGGTAAATCAAATTCCTGCAGTAGTTCATGTAGATGGTACGGCTAGGCCTCAAACAGTAAATATAACCGAGAACCGCTCCTGCTATGGAATAATCTCTGAATTCAAAAGGTTAACTGGGATTCCACTTTTGGTGAATACCTCACTCAATATTCATGAAGAGCCCATAAACAATACTCTTGCTGACTCGGTAAGAGCCTTGAGGCGGGACGTTATTGACTGCATCATCACTGAAAATTTTCTAATTGAAAGAAATACATAATTCGAATTAAATCATTAAGTTTTTGTTGCAGAGGCTTTGATTAATTTGTCTCGAATAGCTGAAGCAATTCCAATCTCACTCATCCTCCAGTATCATTAACTAAATAATGTTTGATACCGGATCTTAAATCACATTTGGCTTTAAAACCTAAACCATTACGAAGAAAATCGGTTCCAGGGCAACGATAATTGTGATAATTACACCAGGTTCAGCCAGTTTTTCTGGATTAGAAGTAGTTAACAAATTTCCTGACCTTAATGTAACTTCTTATTGACGCTTACCATGGATTTCTTTGAATGGAAACTTGCCCCTCGTTACTGCTTCCATTCCGTCGACATTAACATCATATATCTGAGTCTTAACTCCTGCGTTGGCGAATGAGATTGCTAAAGGGAGCCCCACGTGTACGGCTCCACCTATTATTGCAACACTCTCATTCATGATTGTGACCTTTCTTTGGGGGTTTCATGATGCGCACTATCATAGTGACATTACATCTGTATAGAAAGGATCCTTGTGTGTGGCCCTAAGAACTAGAAAGCTTATTGACTACAGTTCACTTCTTATCTTTTCTGGACTTTATTTAGTTATAACAGTACCTAATTTCTTAACCTCAATCTATGCCGAAGATGGTGCGAGATACTTGCAGGATGCCCTGGATACAGGTGGATTTAATAATATCTTTAAGACAATGGCCGGCTTCGCCGATGTTCCAGCTCGAATTATCGCCGCAATTGCTTCTCTCTCACCACCAGAATGGTATCCAATATCTTTAGGGATTTTGATGATTATTACTATTACACTTTGTGTAATAGTTGTTTTTTACTCTGTCCTTCCAATTCTTAATGACAAACTCCTTTCCTACTTATTTGCTATTTTTTTACTGGCGTTGCCAATTGCTCGCTTCGAATCTATCGGAAACGTAACTAATTTACACTTCTATTTTTTTACTTCGTCCACATTTGTGCTATTGCATTTTCTATTTACGGGTAAAATTTCGATTTTGCAAGGCATCTTTATTTTATTAGCAGCTTTGAGTGTCCCCTTAACCCTTTTTTTATTTGTGTTTTTATTTGGTAAAGGTAATCCAAAAAAATATTTTCCTTTGGAATTGAAATACATGATAAAAAATCCATTCGCAATACTAGGCGTTGGATCTCTAATTAATTTTCTTATCTCTTGGGGAGATACTTCTTCGCGCGCGCCCACAAGTTTAAATTCGATTCTGAAAGTTGCCTATCTGTATTTAGATAGAATTGTTGGAAGCACGTTTATCCCTCTTTGGGGCAGGGTATATTCAGATAAAGATGGGATCGGCATTTCAAATAGTATTTTTAATTCGATTGGTATCAGATTGATTGCCGCAACCTTAATTTTTTTACTTTTGCTTGTATTTTCATTGAAATTGAATAAG